>Ga0307935_1000936_pt1 | contig 11417 bp, 10 predicted proteins | sample OrgLakmetageno92_FD_201827 | JGI IMG/M metagenome (GOLD analysis project Ga0307935, IMG submission 201827) | Saline water microbial communities from Organic Lake, Antarctica - #92 | ecosystem: Environmental > Aquatic > Non-marine Saline and Alkaline > Saline | place: Antarctica: Organic Lake...
TGCGGCGGCCGGTGATCGTGAGCGAAGTTGTACGGTTAGCCTCCTTCTTCACCTGGGCGATGCGCTGGTTCATGACAAGACTTGCTACTACCGGGTGTAGAGAGCGGAACCAAGCCACATTTGCAAAAACGTAAAGGTAGAGGGCTATGAAGTACCCATTTAGCCAAGGGCTAGAGAGCAACTCTGAGCCAAGTTCAAACTGGTGCGGGATTGCAACCAACACCGCCACATAAGAAACCAGGTGAATCAGGTACCAGGTTTCATAGCTCAGTCTTCTTCTGGCAGCCCGGATCGAAGAGATCACCACCACAATCATCAGGACCAGCCCAACTGTTGCAAGCAACAGTTGGGGGTAGTCGGTGATCAGGTCAATAAGGGTTGTAAGTGGATTCACCGAGTCAGCTATCGAGTAGCTCACCACAGCAGTCAGTGAGTGAAGAACAAGCAGGTATAAAACCGGCTTTCCGAGCCGTTTATGGTGAGCAGTTAGTTTGTCGAGTCCAAGGGTTTTTTCTAACCACGGGATCCTTGCAATTAGCAGCATGTGGACCAAAAGCATTGAGGTGCCAATAAGGGCAGAGAGCCTGTTTATCACCTCGAACCAGCGGCTGGCATCTGTCAGGTTAGTTAGACCACCATCTGCCAGATAGCTCAGCACTGGAATTAGAACAGCCAACCAACCAAGCAGTTCAACTGCATCGATTTTGCGCTGTATGCCAAGCAGCCGTCCGGAACCTAAGACGACATGCTTGGTGGGTGTCTGACTGGCCATGGTATAAGTGTTGCGCCCAACACTTAGGAAGTGTCGGGTTTCTACTGAACGTGAGAAAACTCTCATTTGGCATTAACGCCATACTCATGTCAGGTTGGTCTCATATAGAGGTGAACACGATTCAAGACAAGACAAAAAGGTCAGAGTAATGGCAAAACCACGGCTTCCAAAAACAAAGCTGTCAAGGACACTGCTCGCAAAAACCGCAGCCCTGGCAAGCGCCTCACTTCTTGTTCTGGCTGGTTGCACTTCAGCCCACGAGGACACCCTGGACGAAATACCTTTCATAGGCCTCGGAGACAAAACCTCTCAAGCCGACGCTCAGTCTCCAGAACCTGAAACAACAGCCTCGGCGCAGCCTAGTGAGCCTTCAAGCAGTGATTCAGACGGTGATTCAAATTCCAACCCAGCTGCTTCTGACCAAGAGTATGCCCTTGACCTGCAGGCAGAAATAGACATTGAGGACCAGTCCGGAGACGGAGCGCGAATAGCGCTGGATGAAATACAGGTTGGCAGAAACAACGCATTTGTAGTTATCTACAATTCGGCTGGCGAAGTGCTTGCAACAGCTTTGGTAACACCCTTGTCGCAGCCAGTAAACATCGCACTTCAAACACCCATCACCTCGAGCCAAGAACTGCAAGCAGTTCTTTATCTCGATGACGGTGATGGCAAGTTTGAACTAAGCGAAGACCTGCCACTAATTGGTGAGGAAAACGAGCTGGTTCACGAAGACTTTAGCTATCGGGTCACCGGATGATGACGACACCTGGTACTGCGGCCAAAGGCCCCAGATCAATAGGCTTCAAATCAACAGTATTTAGGTCAACCCGAGTCCGTATCTTGGCCTGGGTGCTGGTGCCAGTAGTCATGGTGTTGGTGCTAACCCTTGCCACCTCTTGGACAATGCTCATAACCGACAAGCAAGCAGAGATCGACGGTCACTTGTCCGGTGAGGCAACGGAACTCGCACTGCTTGCAACCGAAGGCATTGACCTGGTTACCTCAAGGCCTTTTGCAAGTGCTGAGTCTTTACTGAACCTATATATCTCTAGAACCATGACTGACCCAAACGAAACCATGTTTATTGTGGTGGGTGGGCAGCCGGTGGCAAGAACAAGCGATGCTCCGGTTACAAGGCTGGATAGAGACCAAGAGTTTTTGGGTCTTGTGAACTCCAAGACCACAACCACTCTTTCAAGTTACGAGTCTGAAGTTGGAACCATCCGCTACATAGTTGTGCCGGTGGTTACCGATGTTGATTCGGGTGCTCTGGTTGGCATCATCTTCCAAGATCTTGAATTCCAGCCAGTTAGGGATATGATCGCCAGGCTGGCACTAATAGTCCTACTGGCGCTGCTATCAGCAGCGGGAATAGGTTGGATTGTTGCCGGAAGAGTGCTTCGACCCATCAGCCAGATGCGTGAAGTAGCCCATGAGATAAATGAGTCAAACCTCAATCGGACCATAGACGCTGCTGGCAGCGGGACAGAGCTAGAAGAATTAGCCCAGGAGTTTAACTCGATGCTTTCTAGGCTCCAAGAGTCCTTTGAGATTCAGCGTCAGTTTGTCGATGATGCCGGTCACGAACTAAGAACCCCACTGACTGTTATATCTGGTCACTTTGACCTGATCGAATCTGACCCATCGCAGCGCGACGCCTCAATGCTGATTATTAGGGACGAACTAGAACGCATGAGCCGAATGGTTCGTGACCTACAAGCCCTAACCCGCTCCAACCAAGCAGATTTCATAAAGGTAGCCCAGTGCAACCTGAGTGATTTGGCAGACGCACTGCTCGTGAAGGCCAGTGCACTCGGCGACCGTGAGTTCAGCCTTGCGCAGGTGGACAATAAGGACTCAAGCGAACAAGTAACCAGCTGGGTGCTCGATGAACAGCGCATCATTCAGGCTGTGCTGCAGCTAGTTTCAAATGCCGTTTCTCACACCACCCAAGGCCAAGAAATTCGAATTACAATCAGCCACAAGGCAGACCAACTTGAGATAGCAGTTGAGGACGCGGGTTCTGGAATCCCACTGGAAGCTAGAGACCGAGTCACAAAGCGTTTTTCAAGGGGCAGTGAAGCTGCCCGCAAGGGCGAGGGCGCAGGCCTCGGTCTTGCGCTTGTTAGTGCAATTGCCACCGCGCACGGTGGAGAATTGGCTATCACCGACAGCGATCTGGGAGGAGCAAGGGTAGCTCTACTGCTACCGGCCTAACTCATGCCAAATATCTTGCTGGTCGAAGACGCCGAACGAATTGCACTGTTTGTGATTAAGGGCCTGCAAGCCCATGGCTTCCAGGTTACCCACACCACCAGCGGCGAAGCCGCTGTTGAGTTGTTTCAAGCCTCTAGTTTTGATTTAATTATCTTGGACATCGGACTACCTGGCATTAGCGGTTTCGATGTCCTTGAAACCCTTCGTGGTCAAGGGGACCAAACGCCGGTGATTGTTCTAACCGCCAAAGACTCGGTTGACACAACGTTGGCCAGCTTTGACGGTGGTGCAGATGACTTCATGCCAAAGCCATTTTCGTTCGAGGAGCTGCTGGCAAGAGTGAAGCGCCGCATTAGGTCACCTAATGAAGCGCCGGCTGAATCAACTCTTGTTCACGGTGAGGTGGCGCTAGATCTACTAACCCGGAGGGTCACAGCCGAAGGGATTGAGCATGAACTAACAGCAAGAGAGTTCACGATGCTGGAATTCTTCCTTCGGCACCCGGGGCAAGTGATTTCTAGAGAGCAGCTGCTCTCAAGGGTTTGGGGCTTAGGCCATGATCCAGCCAGCAATGTAGTCGATGTCTACATCCGCTACCTTAGACAAAAGCTTGGCAATGACCTGATCCACACAGTTCGCGGCATGGGCTATCGACTCGACTAACGCCAGGCGTTAGTGTCGCTCGATACTTGTGCGATTTCGGTTGGCCACAATCTCTGCCACTAGCTTTGAGGGCATCGGAAGCTCGTGGCCGAAGGCAGTGGCTAGCCAAACACCACCCCGCCTCATTTCGTGGTGACCATGAAATGCTTTGATCTAGTCGTAGACCGTTAGTGCGATTTTCTCGACCATCTCTGCGCTGGCTTTGGCCTTGATAGTTTTTAGGTTTTTCTCAGCGTTGGCAGGATCTTCGGCCAACTTAAGGCCTTCTCTGATGGCGTTTTTGACTGCTGGAACCGTGATCTCGTGCACGGCAACTCCGCTGTCACCAAACCATTCGTCGCAACAAGCCGTTGAGGTTTGAACCGGGATAGCCCCCATTGCCATGGCTTCTAACATAGCGGTGCTGATTCCGTCACTCTCAGACAGGCCAACATATATCTTTGATTTTGCAAACATCTCCAGAACCTGTTTGTGGCTCATCGCTCCTTTGCCGAATGCTTTGATCTCGAGTCCTGTTTGCTTGGAGATTTGTTTCGCTAGCTTCAAGACAGATCGGTTGGCCGAATAAACGATGATCTTGTAGCCCCGCAGTTCTTCTGACATTTCTCTGACTGCCTCGAGGGATACTTTTGCCCTACCGACCCAGCCGTGGTAGCCCTTGAGTGCAATTGTCTTGCGTTCACTGGGGTCAAGTCGAGGAATCGCGAAGTCAGCTTCGGAGAAGCCATCTGCGTTTGGTATGACTGGCATCGCTTGACCAGTGAAACCGAGGTTCCTTGCAAGCACGACATCTCTCTCGCATTCTGCAGAATAAACATCCGCAAGCTGCAAAAGCTTTTGAAGTTTTGTTTTGTGTTTTGGGAACCGTTGAAACCAAAATATATCGCTGCCCCAATTGGTGACCAGCAACTTAAGACCTTTTGGTTTCCAAGCGGATAGGGCCCTGATGGCCAAATAGCCCGCATTCTGAAGCTCCAAGGAGTGAACAGTACTGGGCTGGAAGCTTTTAATCGACGCTTTCAAAAGTGACCCACGAAAAAAATTATTGGCGAACTTGTCTAGGATCCAGAGAGGAAGAGCGAAGTAGCGAGCGAACGGCACTAGTCGGAAGCTTGCTCCTTCTGAGCTAGAAAGCGACCTTTCAAGTTCGGAGTGGACTGTTCTATGAGGTGAACTTGGGAAAAGCAGGAAGTCGATGTCTTGTTCGCTGAACTGGAGGAGCCAGCGTGCAGAGTGGATGCTGTCAAACATGCAGATTATTAAGATTTTTCTTTTGGCCATCGGCCTCTCCCGTCCGGGGTGAACCCGCGTATGGACATCACCAACTAAATCAATTTACGATAATGTAACGCATCCCCCTCGGAATTACTAACGACTCTATTGACGATGGCTGGCCTGTTATCGATAGGCCTACCTGCCCCGACCTCGGCAGGCCGAGTCACTTGAAGTACTTCCAGGGCTTTGGTATCAGCCATTTGGGTGAGACTCTCATGAGGACTTTAAAAAGAGGGCCACTCAGAATTAGTAGCAACCAACTGGGCATCTGAAAACGCCCATTTTTGCGCCACGCACCTGTTTCTGCAGGACGTTGCAAACTGGTATTCATGGATCTTGAGCCGACATTGGAAAGAATCTGAGCAGATTGAATGCCTCCCATGCGGAGGTAAACGCTAGATAACAAATCATTCATTTCTTGAATTTGATATTTTTTTCTCGCAATTGCTGATTCGAGAATAACTAGCTCCAATAATTCGCGAAGGCGCTCCTCTTCAAAGTAGGACTGGGCTGCGAAAATAACAGATTGAAGCCAAGCAGTGGCAAACTCCTCTGGCACTGAGTCAAGGGTCCCAAGGAAACTCTTCGAGTTGAACACTCTCATCATGCTTGCAAACCTAGCTCCCTCCGACTCCTGCCGAACCAGAGAGTGCGAGCCACTTGCGGCGTGAACTCGATAGGACAAGAGCCTCTCAGTACGATATTGATTTGACCCCATCGGGACGTTTAGGAGTGCTAGTTCAGTATCTAAGAAAGCACTCGAATGGAATGGCACAAGAGGTCCTTGGAAGTATGTCGCCCTAAAGATAGTGCAAGGCCAAGGTATTGAGTGGTTGGCCAAATTCTGTAGGAACTTCTTTGAATCGACTTGCCCATCCGCGAACCAGGTTGGATTTGCTAGGTAGCGAGGTCTTTTTTCATCCTCTTTCGTCAGGTAGTCAAAAGAGATGGTGGAAGTACTCGTCGCGTCAGCATCAATAGCTGATTGCAAAGCCACCTGAATGTAGTTCGCTTCATACAAATCATCTTGATGAATGAAGGTCAACCATTCTCCATTCACAAGGTCCAGATTCAAGTAAAGGCTACCCAAGGCACCAAGGTTATTAAAGTTCTCTACCAAGGTATAAGAACTTAAGTCCCTTGGGGGTTTCCATGCCCTAAGGGCCTCCAATGTTTCATCATTAGACGCGTTGTCTGCGATTATTAGCTGAACGTCAGAGCTCCATGCTTGGCTGTTCAGGCTTTTGAACAAGTCCGGCAAGTGGGCTTCGGCATTGAAGGTACCCACGAAAACAGTGAGAAGGACAGGTGCACTCTCTGACTGCTCTGGGGTAATGGACCTCATTGATCTGAGGCGGTCGAAGCTCTTCGTATTATCTTCCATCAAGAAAACCCAGCAGGCGATTGGCTATGGACTCAGAATCCAATTGATTCTGTTCCAGGAGGTAGGCCCTACTGCCTCCTAAATGTGAGTCGTACGTATCCACCCCAAGGCTCAAAAATTTGTCTCCATGGGCACTCGCCAGAGAGGCTCGGGCTCTCATCCCGAAGCCACCTTCAGAAGAATGCTCTTCAATCGTGGCAATTCGCTCATAAGTGAGAAGCTCACTTACGAGCTTCTCACTCAGTCTATTGAAGTGAAATGCCGAAAATACAGCCACATTGCGCTCAATTGACTCCACTGCCTCCAGGACTTGATGAACAATTTCGCCATGGACAAGCAGGGCCAATGAAGTGCCTCCCGTTTTGTAAACGGAGTAGTACTGGGAATCGAATAGTGGATGCTCGTAAGAGCATGTTTCGCTGCTCCCGAGTCGCAAATACATTGGTCGCGGATTCTTCCAATGGAGAGTCAACAGGTGGTCGAGTTCGTGGACGCAAGATGGTGTGAAGACATCCATCCCGATAATCGAGGCTACAGCCCCAGCATCTTCAATTGCGTGATGTGAGTATCCAGCCGTTCCGTAGGAAAACCCCGCGCCGAGAGAAACTATCGCAACAGGCCAGCCCTCGTGAGCAACATCGTTGCGAATCTGCTCAAGAGCCCTAAAAGACGGAAAGTTACCTATTGAATAGAAAAAAGGCAGAAATTTGTCCGCCAGCCCAGCACAAAAGCTAATTCCCGCTTGTTCAGCTACCCCAACGTTTATAAAACGACTTGGAAATTGACATTCAAACTCTTCAATTACACCGTAGCCCAAGTCACCGACTACCAGGAACGGCCTAGCGTCTTCTTTTGCGCGCTCGAGACGCCGGCTTACCAGATGTTTTCTCAAGTCAGACCTCGTAGGGGTGCATTTTGTCAAATCTCTGAATGTGGTCCTCTGTGGCTGGCTTGTAGTGAAAACGCACACCTTCATCCATCATGTCTGCCAGTGGGTAGCCTTTGGCGGTGTTTGCAACAATGCAAGTGGGCTGGATGTTGTCAGACGCAGCATCTAGTTCTAAACGCAGCTTTGAGAGATCGTGGCCATTTGCCTCCCGAATTTTCCAGTTGAAGGCGGACAGCTTTTCAGCTAGCGGCTCGAGACGCAAAGTCTTCTCGGTTTCCTTGAGCGATTGAAGCCCATTTCTGTCAATTACGATGTTCAGATTGGAAAGGCCCAAGTGTGCAACCAAGAGCAGAGATTCCCAGTTGCTACCTTCGTCCAATTCTCCATCTGATAGCACAACCCAATGCTGGACCTCAGATGCGACAAGACTATCTGCCAACGCTCTTCCGCAAGCAAAGGCTAGGGCGTGACCCAAAGAGCCAGTTGAAAGCGGCACCCCAGGGATTTTTGAGTTTACGTGCCCCTCATAAATACTGCCATTTTCAGAGTAGCAGGAGAGGTCCTCTTCGGAAATGTAGTCAAATTCCCTCAAGGTCGCGTAAAGAGCAAGCGCGGCATGACCTTTGGAAAGGTAAACCTCACGTCTCGGCGACTTAACTCTCGGGAAAAACAGCGCCACCAGAATATCTGAAACTGACAAAGAGGAACTAACATGAGGAGTATTTTTGCTCTTAGAAATTTCGAGGATTGACTTCTTTACCCTCCATCCTGCGTCTTGCAATTCACTCACGATGTAAATTTCTTTACTAATTCACCTATTCGATTCACAGTGGGTCGACTCAGTCCCACGCCACTGGGCAGGTTTATGCCAGAGGCGCCCACGTGTCTGGAAACGGGGAGTTCAGGCTGGTCAGTTCCCCAAAATTCGAAGTCCACCAAGGAGGGAAAGGTTGGTCTAGAGTCCACTCCGTTTTGCTTCAAGAAAGCCATTAAGCCATCCCGCTTAAATCCAGATCCCTCGTCTATCAGAATAGAGGTCATCCATGCGATCCCTATTGTCCCACTAAGGCCCTCCTGGAAACTGACGGGAGCATCGGTGCCAACAGATGATCGATACCAATCGTAGATCCGACGCTTCTTCTCAATTTGGGAACCAGCCCTTTCAAGCTGACCCAAGCCCAACGCTGCCGTGAGGTTGCTCATCTTGTACTTGTATCCCACCTCGTCAATCCAAAAGGTCCCGGGTCGCCTGCCGTGCTCCTGAAGCTTCACGGCTCGATTAAATAGTTCCGAGGAATCAGTGACAAGCATTCCGTCTTCGCCTGTGACGAGAAGCTTGGCTCCCTGGAAGCTGTAACACCCAAAATGCCCAAATGTGCCAGCAGCTCTGCCGTTCAGGGTTGCCCCGATTGCCGGAGCCGCGTCTTCAATCAGAAAGATACCAAATTCATCTGCCAGCTTCCTGAGGGCAGAAACGTCCGCCACAAATCCGTAAAGGTGGACTGCGACTATCGCCTTGGTTTTTGGTGTGATTAAGCGTCGAACTGCATCAGGGTCAAGGGTCCAAGATGTTTTGTTGACATCCGCAAAGATTGGTGTAGCCCCCGTGTAACGAACTGCCGAAGCAGTAGCAACCCAAGTGACTGCCGGAACTATTACCTCATCTCCAGAGATTGATCCAACTGCGGCTAATGCCAAGTGAAGTGCACCAGTGCAGCTGCTGGTGGCCAACGAAAATGTGGAACCGATGAATTCGCTGAACTGGCCTTGAAAGCTGGACAGATAGGTTGAGTGCCGACTGTTCCACCCATGCAAGACAGCATCAGAGACATAGGCCATTTCCCGAAAGCCGATGGATGGGCCCGCTGTAAGCACTTCGTCTGGGGGAATACGAGTGTTCTCCAAGTCCTTTTTCATGGTCAAAAACTTATCCGCGGTTCCTGACTCGTCTCCAACAAGACTTGTGAACTCACCTTCCGACACAGATGCGAGGCAAAGAACACTATCGACTTCATACCCCAAGCGCTCATAGAAGGAGACCGCACGTGAGTTGCTCTCCAGAACCCTAAGACAGAGAGACTGCGTATTGAACTCTTTGTAGCTGTAATCCTCCAGCCACTCCATCGCCTTGGTCATGAACCCAGATTTTACTTTCTCTCCCCTCAGCACAGAATCCACCTCCAGTTGGTCTGTCTCAAAATTCCATGAGAGGCCAATGTGACCCACTCGCTTGTTATCAGAGTCGGTAAGAGTGAAGAGAAGTCTAGAGGTTGAACTTAGGACCGAATCAAGCCATCCCTTGGTCCCCTCTTCTGAAACTTTAAAACGAGTCGGGTAGGCATATTGATGTTGCCCGCGCCATTTTGAGAAGTCTGAGATCAAACCATCCTTCCATAAGTCCACTCGGGTAACTGGGGTTATCCACCCTATGGTCTCTCGTGATGCCGGCCTTGACCCCGAGGGCTCGAGCGCTTGCGCCAGGGATTGAGAGCTTCCCAAAAATTTATTAAAAAAGTCTGCCTCTGCTCGGAGAGAATCTAAATTTGAAGCTCCGCTCATATCTGCTTCACCAAATCTTCCATGCCGCCTGGTTGTTATCCCACAATTGATTTAGCATCTCAGCTTCCCTTATTGTATCCATGGGCTGCCAGAAGCCTTGATGGTTATGGGCGCCCAGCTTTCCAGCCTTTGCAATTCTGGGCAGCGCCCCGGTTTCAAAAGCCTCATCCCCGGTGATGTAATCAAAAATTGAAGTTTCCGCAACCATGTAGCCTATATTCACAACGTCTGTTCCTGGAGGTTTTTCCAAAAAGTCTGTAACGATACCAGAATCTGTGGTCTTGACCATACCAAACCTGGAGAGCGGTGCGGAGGTTGAAATAGTAAGGTCTGAGTCCAACGATAGGTGCTTTTCCATGATTGTTCTTAGGTCAACGTTTGCCAAGCCATCACCGTAGGTGATGAGAAAAGGCTCCCCCTCATTTAAGTATTTGCGAATCTTCGACAGCCTTCCGCCTGTGAGGGTTGTGGGGCCGGTATCTGCAAGCGTGACATCCCAATTCTCCTCCTCTAAGTTCCCATGAAACTGCATAGAATTCGAATCCCCTAAGCGGACAGTAAAATCGCGATTTAACGCTTGGTAGTCGAAAAAGTATCGCCGAATCATGTCGCCTTTGTAACCGACACAAATAATGAACTCGGTGACTCCCTGACTAGCAAGTATTTTCATGATGTGCCAGAGAATCGGCTTCCCGCCAATTTCCACCATGGGCTTTGGCCGAAACTCAGTTTCTTCTCGCATCCGGGTTCCAAGCCCACCTGCCAAGATTACGGCTTTCATTTGACTCCTCATTTAAGCTTCATTTCCCAAACAGAATTACGCTGTAGACTGACGGTCCCGCTCGAACTAAACGGAGGCGATTTGTCACGCTCGGAAATACTAAGTCTTGCGTCTAAACACTTTGATGAAGCTCTAAAACCAAAGTTTATAGCAGGAGAAAGTCCCGTGCCCGTTTCGGGCAAAGTTCTCGACGGGACAGACATTGCAGCCTTGGTAGACGCCTCCCTGGACGGATGGTTAACCGCGGGACGTTTTCATGATGACTTTGAACGATCTCTTGCAAAGTACGTTGGTGTTCGAAATGCGTTGTTCGTGAACTCAGGGTCGAGTGCGAACCTAGTAGCTCTTGCCGGTCTCACGAGCCCAAAACTTGGAAAACGGGCCCTGAAGGCTGGTGATGAAGTAATTACTGTTGCAGCAGGATTTCCAACAACAGTAAATCCAATAATTCAAAATGGGATGATTCCGGTTTTTGTCGATGTTGAACTTGGTACTTACGATGCTGTAATCGATCAGGTAAGGGAGGCCATATCTCCGAAAACTCGCGCCATTATGATGGCCCACACTTTGGGAAACCCTTTCGACGTCGCTGCAATAAAGGTCATTTGCAAAGAACACAATCTTTGGTTGATCGAGGACTCTTGTGACGCTCTCGGCAGCACATATGGCGGAAAGCGAACAGGAAGCTTCGGGGATACTGCCACAGTCAGTTTCTACCCGGCACACCACATAACAACGGGCGAGGGTGGCGCTGTTTTTGTCAACAGCCCACTTGTTAAAAAACAAGTCGAGTCCTTTCGTGACTGGGGCAGAGATTGTTATTGCGCTACTGGACATGACAACACTTGTAAGAAGAGGTTCGAATGGCAGCTAG
>Ga0307935_1000939_pt1 | contig 11391 bp, 15 predicted proteins | sample OrgLakmetageno92_FD_201827 | JGI IMG/M metagenome (GOLD analysis project Ga0307935, IMG submission 201827) | Saline water microbial communities from Organic Lake, Antarctica - #92 | ecosystem: Environmental > Aquatic > Non-marine Saline and Alkaline > Saline | place: Antarctica: Organic Lake...
CTGATTCAGATTATGTTGCATCTACTTGGGGAGGAGATTGTGCTACAGACGGAACAATTACGGTTTCTGATGGAGACTCAGCTGTTTGTACAATTACTAATGATGATGTGGAAATAATAACTACAACATCAGGTGGTGGTGGAGGTGGTGGAGGATCATCAAACAATAATAACAATGATGAAGAAGCAGAAGCAGAAGTTCTTGGAGCCTCAATTGATCTTGAAGAGCCAGTAGCAGGAGAAGTTCTTGGGGATACGATAGAATTACCAACTGTTCCACATACTGGAACCGGTGTAGACTTTGGACTGTATCTAGCAATCATATCTGTTATAGGAATTTCAACATTCTATATCAGAAGAAAACTTACAGTTTAATTTATAATTAATAAAAAACACCCATATATATGGGTGTTTTTTATTTACTCACAAATATTATCTGCCCATAATCCTAATTTATTTTCTTTGGCATATATTTGAGATTCTTTAAATTCTTTCTGATATTTATATGCTTCACCATATGTGTACTCATAAGCATAACCTTCTTCTATCATTATTTTATTAAAGTTTCTACCATCAGGGAGAAATATATATACAAGACTTCTTCCATATTTATCTACTTCTCCTTGGGATTGGTCATATTCAACTGATATTATTTTATTTGATAATAAATCTTTTGCATAATTACTTGCTTCAATTCCAAAACATTCTACTGGTTTATTTGGATGAACTGTTTCTGGGGTATCAACACCAATTAATCTTAATGTTTCTTTTTCTCCATTTATACTAATGGATACAGTGTCACCATCAATTACTTTTAGTACTTGATAGTTTTCAAGCTCAATTTCTTCTGGTAATTTTGATTGATCAAATATTGTCCAAATTAGAGCTATGACAAAAATTAGAAGTGCTTTGTGTTTTCTTTTCATTAATTGATTATATCAAAAAACACCCTTTCGGGTGTTTTTTCGTTAGTGGGCGATGAGGGATTCGAACCCCCGACCTTTTCAGTGTAAATGAACTGCTCTACCAACTGAGCTAATCGCCCTTAAACAACAAGATAGATAATACTATTTTTAAATCTTTTTGCAAGCATTATCATTGTAATATGCGCAGTTTAAGGTAGTATCTAGAACATGAAAACAAAACCAACATACATATATGGTAAGCACTCAGTACTTGAGGCAATCAGAAACAGAACAAATATAATTACTGAGCTTTTTATTACTGCAGAGGTAGATGAGGGAATAAGGAAGATTATTAAAAAGAATGATCTTTTTATTAGTCGTAAAGGGATACCTGCTAGTGCAGATAAGTTTATTCATCAAGGTTACGTTGCAAAAATAAGACCTGAGAAAATGATGACTTCATACAAAGAGTTTATAAGCGATCTAAAAATAACAGATAATACATCTATCCTTATCTTAGGAGAAGTTCAGGATCCACAAAACGTAGGAGCTATAATTAGATCAGCGGCAGCTTTTGGAGTGTCTGCTGTATTGTTTCCAGAACACAATCAAGCACAAATGACAGGTGCTGTTGTAAAAGTTTCATCTGGAATGGCATTTAAGATACCACTTGTTTCAATTGGTAATGTTAATTCAACTATTAAAGATCTAAAAGATAAAGGCTTTTGGATATATGGATTAGCTGCTGATGGAGATGTACTATTACACGAAGAAGATTTTTCAAAGCCTAGTGTATTTGTAATTGGTAATGAGCAAAAAGGTGTAAGAGAAAAAACAAAAGAAGCATGTGATATTATTTTATCCATACCAATAGATAAAAAGTGTGAATCACTAAATGCTGCAACAGCCGCATCTGTAGTGATGTATCAATGGGGAGCAGGTAGAAAATAATTATGGAAGAAATTTTAGAAAAAGTAAAAATAATAGGAGAAACAGATGATTATGTTGTTATTGATAAGCCAACAGGTCTTATGGTGCATCCAGATGGAAAAAATAATGTAGTAACTCTTGTTGACTGGATATTAGAAAAATATCCAGAGGTTGATGGGATAGGGGAGCCAATAACTACAAAAGATGGCGTAGAAATAAATCGTCCGGGAATTGTTCATCGTCTAGATAGAGATACTTCTGGAGTTATGGTGATTGCAAAAACAAGAAGAATGTTTAAGAATCTAAAAACTCAATTTAGAAATAGAAGAGTTAGAAAAACATATTTAACATTTGTATACGGAAGACTTAAGGATGAGAGAGGTTTAATTTCTAGAAGCATCGGTAGAAGCAAATCAGATTTTAGAAAATGGACCGCATCAGGAGGAGTCAGAGGCGAGGTTCGTGAAGCTGCTACTCAATACAAAGTATCAGCCGAATATAGTGATGGTCCTAATAAAGTATCTCTTTTAGAGGCTTGGCCAAAGACAGGAAGAACTCATCAAATTAGAGTTCATATGAAAGCAATAGGCCACTGTATTGTTGCAGACTCTCTATATGCAGAAAAACAAAAACCACTTCTAGGCTTTGAAAGATTAGCCCTTCATTCTTATAGGTTAATATTTTTTAGTTTAGATGGTGAAAAGAAAACGTTTGAGGCAGAATATCCAGAAGATTTTAATAAGGCAATAGAATTAGGAAGTAAATAAAATATATTGCAATCAGTTATTTTTGATGTATGTTTGTAGGGAAACAGCAAATTACATAAAATGACAAATAAAATAAAAGAACAACCATCAAAAGAGCTTCTTGAATTACTAGAGAAAGTTCATGTATCAATTTCAAGCCTTTCTTTTACAGAAGGAAGATTTAAAGAAGGAATACTTTTTTACAATTCCATTGTTAAGTCATATAGAGGATATAGTATTTCTATTGAGGGAAGACCTGTGAATAGTAATGGATATGATCCTTGTGAGATAATATTAATTACTTTTTGTAAAAAAGATATGACATATACATTAAAATTTTTTCTTAGAAAAAATGGCCTAGAGTCATTCATTGATATTAAAGGATGTAAGACTAAAGATTTTACTCATGTATATAATATGTTAGATTTAGTAATTAATAAATTAAATCTAGATTCTGATTAAAATCAACACCCTTCGTAAGAAGGGTGTTTTGTATTCCAAAACACTTGAAAAAATAAGAAATATATGATAATGTTCCTGTACTTAATAAGTTTAAACGTAATTATGAATTTTACTCCAGTTAACATTGAAGCACGAAAGAAGTTAGACCTCCGAGCAGGAGACACTGTTCGTGTTATTCAGAAAATAGAAGAAAAAGGAAAGACAAGACTACAAGCCTTTGAAGGACTTGTTTTAGCTAGAAAGCACGGAAAAGAAGCAGGAGCTACTTTCACGGTGCGTCGTGTAAAAAATGGTATGGGAGTAGAAAAGATTTTCCCACTATATTCACCAATCATTGATGGAATTGAAATTATAAAAAGGTCTAAGGTTAGAAGAAGCAAGCTATATTATGTTCGTAGAAAAGCTGCTAAGGAAATTTCTAAGAGACTAAGAATGATGATGATGAAACTTGGACTTGCTGAAGAAGAAGCAAAACAAGAAGCTGGAAAAGCTAAAGAGGTTGAAGAAACAACTCCAGAAGGAACAGAACAAGAAGTTGTAGAAAATACAGAAGAGAAAACAGAGGAAGTTCCAGTAGAGGAGGAAGAGAAAAAAGAAGAGGAAGTAAAAGAAGAAACAACAGAAGAGGAAGTAAAAGAAGAAGAGAAAAAAGAAGCATAAAGTAACAAACACCCGAAAGGGTGTTTTTACTTACACAGATTTATGTGTATAATACTTCTTGAATGTTTTTTCTAAATAAAACCGTCTATTACAAGGTGTAGTAGACAACTGTATGGGTTATGTAAAAGGTACATAGTTAAGTAGGTTCGAATCCTTGCCCACGCACATGACTATATTTTTTTGGATCATAATATTTGTAGTATCTTTAACAGCTCTTCTTAAGAGTTCTGACTTATTAATTGATTCCTCAGAAAAAATTGGATTAAGGATTGGATTATCACCATTTATTATAGGTGTTACAATTGTTGCTTTTGGAACATCATTACCAGAGCTGGTAGCTTCTTTTGTTGCTGTGTCACAAGGGGTTACAGATGTTGTGACAGGTAATGCTATTGGGTCTAATATTGCTAATATTCTATTGGTAGTTGGAGTAGCTGCTATAGTAGGAAAGAATTTAAGAGTTACCAAAAACCTGATTGATTTAGATTTACCACTTCTTGCTATCTCTACTGGGATATTCTTCATGACAGCTGCTGATGGAAAAATTACTTTAATAGAGTCAGTTGTGTTGCTTTCAACATATGTCGTCTATCTTTTCTACACTTTAAAATATAATGAAGATGAAGAGTCTAAAGAAGAAAAACCAGTTATTACTACTATGGATATAATCAAATTGTTTATTGGGATAGCAGGACTTTCTCTTGGTGCCAAATTCTTGATTGATTCAATTGTTAATATTTCAGATGTATTTAATATTGCTACTGGAGTTATTGCTGTAACAGCTGTTGCTATTGGTACATCCTTACCTGAGTTAATAGTTTCGGTTAAGGCTGTTCTTAAAGGAAAAGCAGAGGTAGCATTGGGAAATGTATTTGGTTCTAATATATTTAACATATTAGTTGTTATAGGTCTCCCTGGAATTTTTAGTGTTCTTGTAATTGATCCTATGACATTTTCTATAGGAATCCCGGTTCTTATTATGTCGACAGTTTTGTTTGTTATATCTGGAATCTCTAAAAGAATACATGCTCAGGAAGGTTGGCTATATATAATATTATATATAGTATTTATATCTAAGCTATTTGAATTGTTTTAATATTTGATATTTATATAGTTATGTGATTATATAAATATAGTATGGACATTAAGGAACAAATTAAAAGAGGGGATATGAGAATATTAATGGATTACTTATATAAGTTACGTGAAAGTTTTCATAATAATGTAAGCCCCCTTATCAGAAAATCTGATAAAAATGTGGAAGAATTTCTTCGAGAATATCTCTGGGAACTACATGAAAAAATTAGGGATATTTGTGACAAGTGGTTTTTAAAACACTTTAAAACAAATAAAAAAAATAATTACTTTAACAAAACCTGTTTTCAAGGTGCTGTAAATGAATTAAAGGAAGGATTTATTTTTTTCTCTACTATTTACGAAACAGAATATTTAATAAGATAATTCTCATCTATCAAAGACCAGTCTATTAAAGACTGGTCTTTTTACTAGATTTTATGTCTATTTAATGATATAAATATCCAACACATGGCGACTATGGTGTAATGGTTAGCACTAGAGTTTGTGGAACTCTCAGTCCGGGTTCGAATCCCGGTAGCCGCCCTAATTAGTTAATTAAATATGATCACGCTCTTCTTCATGATCCTCCTCATGATTCTCATATTCTTCATGATTGTCATGAGAATGAGATCCACTAGTAAGTGAATTAATTCCAGACATGATTAATATTCCAAAACAGAAGAAAACAAAATGCTTTAGATAATGTGTTTTGTGTTTTGATGTTCTTATTGAGTGGGGGATTAGGTCATGAAGAACAACAATTAAAAATGATCCTGCAGCCATTGATAGTAAGATGAACTCTAGAGTTTCAAATGTATTTATTAAATAGTATCCTCCAACTGAACCTATTAATATAGTAGAAGAGATTAAAAAATTAACAAACAATGCTTTTTTTGTTGTAAACCCTCCTTCTTTAAGAATAAAAAATTCTGATGTTTCTTGTATGATTTCATGAACAAATATTCCAAGTACTGTAATTAATCCTAGGCTAGTACTTATACTAAAACTACTTACTAATAATATACCATCAGCAATATTATGTATTGCATCACTTATTAATATTTTTTTTGTATCTAATTCACAATGATCATGATCTTTAAATTCTTCATGCTCATCATGGTGATGGTGAAAAGATGGAAGAATTTTAAATATTGTATACACAATAACTATTCCAGCTAGCATCCAAGCAAGACTTAAAGATGTAGAAGGTGCTATTTCTATAGCTTCATGCCCAAGGTTGTAGGCAATAAAAAGGAAGACTCCGGCTGAGAGGCTAACTAAAAATTTTAAATTTCTTTCAATTATGTCCCCAAACTTTTTCCATATAGAAAAAACACCAACAAGTGAGGCCGACATTATTAATAATGATGATAATATTAGTTCTAACATAGTAAGTGTTTATTTAATGCGAATAACTTGCATGTATGTTAATATGGATATATGAAAAAAGCAATAGAAAAAATATTACAAGAGTCAAAATTGAAAATAACAGAAGGAAGAATTATGATTCTTTCTCTTCTTATTAAAAACAAAAAACCTTTATCTATAGATGATATTAAAAAAGAAGCTACAGATATTGATCAGTCTACTCTATATAGAATGCTAAGTACTTTTGTAGAAAAGGGAATTGTATATCAAACAGATTTTAGAAACGGAAAAGCATATTTTGAGTATCAGGAATCACATCATCACCATATGGTTTGTACAGAGTGCGGAGTGGTGGAAGAGGTTGATGTGTGTGTTAAGAAAGATTTTAATAAGGTGGAAAAAAAATTAAAAAAGTTTGATAGAATTAAAAGCCATATGTTAGAATTTTTTGGAGTTTGTAAAAAATGTAGTATTTTATTTGCTTTAATTTTCTCCTTCTTTTTTAGTTTCTCTAATGCTCAAGTCCTTCATGAAGACCTAAAAGGAACTTACAAAGGTTCTGTTGTTGAGATTATAGAAGAAGAAGAAAGGTTTGTTCCTGGTACTGAAACTAGTCATTTATATCAAACTTTAGAGATTGAGATAAAGGATGGAGATAGGAAAGGAGAAGTTATTGTTATAGAAAACGATTTCTTAGAATTAGATGAAGGAGATAAGTTTTATTTTAATCACTATCAATATATTGATGGGAGTGAAATATATGCTGTTATGAATATAGATAGAAAAGGGTCTTTGTTACTTCTTACTTCTATTTTTATTTTATCGATTATAGCATTTGGGGGTTGGCAAGGAGTGAGGTCGTTGATCTCTTTATTAGGTAGTTTTTTGGCTATTTTCTATGTACTAATTCCTGGGATATTGAATGGATGGAATCCTATGGTCTCTAGTTTAATTGTTGCCTCAACTATTTTATTTATAGCAATATTCTTTACTCATGGATTTAATAGGGAATCCGCTGTGGCTTATGCAGGAACAATGATTGCTGTACTGATAACTACAATATTTGCAATATTCTCTGTTGGTATTTCAGACCTCTCTGGTTTTGCTGCAGATGAATCGGTTTATTTAAACTTCAATACAGATGGCTTATTGAATTTTAAATCCTTGTTACTAGGATCTATAATAATTGGTATTCTTGGAGTTCTTGATGATATATCTATAACTCAAGCCGCAGTTGTTACGGAGTTATATAATAGTGATAAGAGTATAAAGAAGAAGGATGTATATAAGAAGGCTATAAGAATTGGAAGAGAGCATGTTAGTGCTCTAGTTAACACTCTTGTTCTTGCCTATGCTGGAGCATCTATGTCTCTATTAATATATCTTCATGTATCAGAATCATCATTCTTAGGATCTGTTAATACAGAACTATTAGCAACAGAAATTGTTAGAACTATTGTTGGTAGTGTTGGATTAATTATGACTGTTCCAATTGTTACTTTGTTAGCTGTAATATTCCTTAAGGACTATAAAAGTGACAAAAAAAATAGTCACTGTCATCATGCTCATATCAAGTAATATTGTATGTGTTAGAATGTAGTGATGAATAAAGAAGAGATAGAAATTCGAATTGGGGAAATAGAAAAGGCTATGAATCTTCCAGATTTTTGGGAAGATAAACATGAGGCACAGTCTATGATTAAAGAGCTTCAAGAACTCAAGGATGAGAAACAAGGCTTTGGTAAATATGACAGAGGTGGATCTGTAGTAAATATATTTGCAGGTGCTGGCGGAGATGATTCGGAAGATTTTGTAGGAATGCTATTTAGTATGTATAGAAAATTTTGTGAGAACAAAGGTTGGGATGTCGATATCTTAAATACTAGCTCAAATAATCATGGTGGATATAGAAATATTACATTTGAAATGAAAAATAAGAATGTATATGGAGAACTGAAAGGGGAGAGTGGAGTTCATCGTCTCGTTAGGATATCTCCTTTTGATAGTAATAATAAAAGACATACATCATTTGCGATGGTAGAGGTTCTGCCTATGTTTGATAAGGATATAAATATTGACATAGACGAAAAAGAATTAAGTATTACTTTTACGACCTCATCTGGACCAGGAGGACAGAATGTAAACAAGAGGGAAACAGCGGTTAGAATTGTGCATGAACCAACAAAACTATCAGTTCTTATTGACTCAGAGAGATCTCAGTTGCAAAATCGGGATAAAGCAATGGAAATACTTAGAGCAAAGATATATAATAGAAGAGAGGAAGAAAAAAGAGCAAAAGAAAGTGGAATGTATATCTCATCTACAACTGACATAGAATGGGGTAATCAAATAAGGTCATATGTCTTACATCCATATCAAATGGTAAAAGATCATAGAACAGATACAGAAGTTAGAAATGTAGATGGTGTACTTGACGGGGAATTAGATACTTTCATTAATGCATATAAAGAATTAAACAAATGATATATTTCGACCAAGTTTCAAAAATATACGACGACGAATCAATAGCACTTGATAATGTGACTCTTTTAATCGAACCACAAGAGTTTGTTTCTATTGTTGGGCACTCAGGAGCAGGAAAAACGACTCTTTTAAAAATGCTTCTAGCAGAAGAAAATCCGACAAACGGGAGTATATCATTTGAGTCTACTGACATCTCTTCATTGACTAAAAAAGAGATAGGTAAATTAAGAAGAAGAGTAGGTATAGTGTTCCAAGATTTTAGATTATTGCCTCATAAGACAGTTAAAGAAAATGTTTCTTTTGCCATGGAGGTTGCAGGGAGGACTGATGAGGAAATAGCCTCTGATGTGCCATATGCTTTAGAACTTGTGAATCTAATTCATAAAGCTAATTCATTTCCTGACCAACTCTCAGGAGGAGAGCAACAGAGAGTTGCTATCGCTAGGGCACTTGTAAATCAGCCAGATGTTTTAATTGCTGATGAACCAACAGGAAATCTAGATCCAGCGAATGCATATGAGATAGTTCAAATCCTAAAGAAGATTAATGATATAGGAACAACAGTTATACTTACTACTCATAATAAAGGTGTGATAGATGAATTAGGTAAAAGAGTAATCACGATGGAAGGAGGGAAGGTTATTAGAGATGATCAAGAGGGTAAATATAACTTATAATTTATGAATATAATTGGATTTAAAAGAATATTAAAATCAGGGTGGATAAATTTTACTAGAAATACTTTTGTATCACTTTCTGCAGTTCTAGTAATGGTTGTTATGCTGTTCATAATATCAGGAGTAATTATTACTGATAGACTCCTTTCAGAAACACTTTCTTCAATTGAAGAAAAGGTTGATGTTAATGTATATTTTAATCCTGATATTGATGAGTCTGTAGCACTATCTCTAGAAGAACAATTAAAGACTCTTCCGGAAGTAGAGAGGGTGGAATATATTTCAAAAGAAGAGGCGCTTGAGAGGTTCAAAGAAAGACATAAAGAAAATCAATCTACTCTATCAGCACTTGATGAGTTGGGAGAGAATCCTCTTGGAGCAACTCTTACTATTAAGGCAAAGAATACATCTCAGTATGATTCTATTGCATCTTTCTTAAAAAATTATCAAAGTGTTAACTTATCAGAAAATCATATTGATAAAATAAACTATTTCGATAATAAACAAGCAATCGATACTTTGAATAATGTTATTGATGGTTCACAAAAATTCGGATTTATAATATCTGTTATATTTATAATTATTGCTATTGTTATTACTCTTAATACATTAAGATTAGCTATTTATATATCAAAAAATGAGATTCACGTAATGAACTTGGTTGGTGCAACAGAAGGATATATAAGAGGACCATTTATAGTAACAGGCGCAATATATGGAATCATGGCCACATTCATAGTTATGTTATTGCTAGTGCCAATAAGTTTATGGATGACAAGTATAGTTCAAAACTTCTTTATAGATGTTAATTTCATGGATTATTATATTCAAGATTTCTGGAGGTTAGTTATGTGGTTATTAATTTCAGGTATTGTAACTGGAGCAGTAGCGTCATCACTTGCAGTTAGAAAGTATGTAAATAGCAAGAGAAGATAAAGTTGAGAAATATATGGATAGTGATAGAATCCATATATTGCTGGATCGTCTAATGGTAGGACTACGGTTTCTGGTACCGTCAATTGGGGTTCGAGTCCCTATCCAGCAACATTTAAGTGAGAGTGACCTAAACACCTAAAAGATATATATAGTTACGCATTATGATAACGAGTCATAGACACTAATTTTTGTGCTTTTTGGTAAAACTGTAATAGCTATATTTTAAAGGGTTATCTTGGTTCGAGTTCTTAGTAGGTTAAATAAGGTGTTTGGGTGTGATGCGGTTTAAATATAAATATAATATACATCTATTGAGCACAAAGATACATTTTCAATCTTATTATTGATATAATAACTCTTGAAATTATGCAGAACATGATGGTTACGGCTTTTGTGTCATAGTCTCAGAAAACTTCTACACGAGAATTTTGTTGGATAAGTCTTGCAAAAGAGAGTTGGAACTTTTCTTCAAAAAATAAATAAGAATTGGTATATGTAACTGGTAGACTTTTAGGTCTTAAATTAGATTCAACAGATTATGATTTAGTCTGTGGTGGTACAGATGGTTATATATACGAAAATAGAGGTGTCCTACGTGCTGTGAACGTGAACTGGAACGACGATGGCTGGAACGTGAATGCCAACTCTGTCGAGAACTCGAATGAGTGGAATGCTGGCAACCGTGTATTTTGTTGAAACTATTATTTTTTCCTCTCATCTTAATGATGAGAGGTTTTTGTTTGTAATCCTTTTTTCCATCCACCTAGTTGACGACCAATTTTTTCTAATTTGATCGAAAGTTCAGAATACTGCTTTGTAGGAATAACTTTTACTTCCCCTGCTAACTGTGTAAAAAACTTTACAACATCTAGTTTTGATATTGCACGATCGATCAATACTATTTTTTGACTAAAAGGAGAGTAACTTAATAAGAAGGTTAGTTCCAAAACAATGAGAAAAGATTGTTCAATCTTGTTCCCAATTCCTAATCTCTCAATCCTAGGAAAATTTCTATGTAAGAAAGTCCAAAATAGATAAGTCTCTTTCATTAGAATTATCACTTGCGGAATTCTCGGGGGGGGGTAGTATTTGCAGTCATATGATTTATAAGGATATTATATCTACTAAAAGTTTATTAAATACTTGG
>Ga0307935_1000941_pt1 | contig 11360 bp, 24 predicted proteins | sample OrgLakmetageno92_FD_201827 | JGI IMG/M metagenome (GOLD analysis project Ga0307935, IMG submission 201827) | Saline water microbial communities from Organic Lake, Antarctica - #92 | ecosystem: Environmental > Aquatic > Non-marine Saline and Alkaline > Saline | place: Antarctica: Organic Lake...
GACGATACGCTGGCCTTCCAATTGGAGCAGACACTATGACCCTGCGGATCATTGAACCTTTCGCCATCACCGAAGGCAACATTGACAGTACCAACGTCACGCTGGAAACGGCTTGGACGGCTGGCACATATACGCTTGGCGACGTGCGGCGGGTGGGTGAACGGCTGTTTGAGGTATCCGCAGCCAGCACAACGCAGGAGCCGGGGCTTGCCGCCACGACAGAATGGTTTGACGCTGGCCCGGCCAATCGTTACGCGGCATTTGACCTGCAATTTGGGGCGGATCAGTTTCGGATTGTGGACACGGTCACGAGCCGCGCGGACAGCATCACATACACCCTGACTGGCCTGCCGCGCGTGTCGACCATGGTGTTCTTTGGATTGCAGGCGACGCAAATCACAATCGTCGGCACGCTGAACACTGCGGGCGACGTGGCCGACGTGACGTATAATTTACAGGACGCGACGCCTTACCTCGGATCGTTTTGGCGCTGGTTTTTTGTGCCGCAATCGCTTGAGCGGTCTTATGTGACGTTCGGCCTGAACATTCCAATCGGCGCAACGGTGGTGGTGACAATCACGAACACGGGTTTCGATGCGGCGGTCAGCACGATTGCGATGGGCATTGCTGATGAATACGGGACCGTAGAGACGCAATCTACGCGCGGCCTGCGCAGTCGATCAGTGAAGAAAACCGAAGGCACGCTGACATCGCTCTTGCGGCGCACCCCTGCATCACGCGTCGGGTATCGGGTGCATTTGAATAACTACAGCGCCGATGCGTTCTGGCGGACAATTAACGATCTGGACGGGGTGGCGGCGGTATTTGCCGGACCTGATGACAACCAAGAGTTTCTGGTCTACGGCTTTGTCAGTTCGTGTCAAACCGTTGCCAATGCGGATGGTATAACAAAAGTTCAACTTGAAGTGGAGACGCTCTAATGACCGCACCAGTAATCAGACAATACGCCGGGACCATCCCGGACAAAGGGCAGGCACAAACCTCGTTTGATACAAATGTCGATGGTTGGCTTGACTGGACGACGCTGCAATTCGCGCCGGACTTGGTGGCCTTCGGAGCGTGGGCCGACGGTGTTAGCGCGTCGCTTATCGCGGGCAACCTACCACCCTTGGCGGGCAGGAATCTGGACGCGCTGCGGGTGAACGCAGCGGGCGATAATGTTGAGTTTGCAGACGTGACGGCTGCGGGCTGGGCCTTGCTGGACGATGCGAATGCGGCGGCACAGCGGGTGACGTTGGGGCTTGGCAGCGCAGCCACCAAAGACACAGGCACGGCGGTTGGGAATGTACCTGTACTTGATGGGAGCGGATTGCTGGACCCATCTGTTATGCCGCCTGGCGGGGCTATGGTGCTTATAGGCGCTCCCGTGGTTGTCAGTAGCACTGTTGCGTTCATAGACTTTACCGATACTGACGCTGCGGTTTACGAGCATTACGGCTGCATATTTTCAGGGGTTATAAGCGAAGGCGAGGTTTCTATTTTAGGTTTCCGAACGTCCTCAAACGGTGGCACTACCTTTGCCACGTCAGGATATCAGGGCCGATACGCGAATGATGATGTGCGCGAAAATTCCTTAAATATGCTTTCTGTGACTTCATACGGTGGGAACGCAGCGGGGGAGGCGGGATACTTCGGAACAGCCACAATATTCAGCCCACATGACGCGACACTAAAGACGCATCTGCGGTCAAGCGGAACCGTAACAGACCGTACGTCAGGGTTCCTCAAGGAAATGGAAGGATATGGGCAGGTTTCCACTGCGGGGGCGCACAATGCCTTTAGGTTTACATCTAGTAGTCAAGGCATCTTGTCGGGTAAATTTCAATTCTTTGGTATACTGAAAGGGGCCTAAAATGAAGAAGTATGTTAATGGAGAATTAGTTGATCTCACCAAAAAAGAGATTGATGACTTTAATGCTTCAATGCCTACGGCGCAAGAAATACAAGCGCAATTTATCGAAGCCGTAAAAGCCGAACGTGATCGCCGCTTGCCTTTGGATTTTGTATTTCAAGGCAAGTTGTATCAACGCGATCCCGCGTCGATTGCGCGTATTAGCGGCGCGGGGGCCTTGGCGCTTGGCGCTATGGTGCAGGGTGCGCAACCGGGAAACCTTAACTGGCATGGTCGTGATACGCCTTTTGCATGGATCGCATCTGACGACACGCTAACCACGATGGACGCGCAAACATGTTTCGCCTTTGGCGCATCAGCGGCTGCGGTTGAAACTGAAATCATCTTTGCCGCCAAGGCTTTGCGTTCAATGGACCCAATCCCCGACGACTTCACTGATGATAAATACTGGCCATGAGTGCATTTACACACCAAAAAGATTGGTCACGTCGTGAAGGTGAAAAGTACGTCACAGTACTCCCTTTGCCTTGGGAAGTCGGTGTCAAAGGGTCGGGCCTTTGGCTACGTGTCCCTCCGGGTTTTGTTTTTGACTTATCAATCCCGCGCGCGCTGCGTTGGCTATTCGACCCACATGCAGCGAAGTTCCGCAAACCCGGCGCTCTGCATGACTACGCTCTGCATCTGGGTTGGGACCGTGTGAGCGCTGCGGCGGCATTTGCGGATGCTCTGAAAGCGTCTGGCGTGGGCCGTATGGAGCGCCTTGTATTGGTACTCGCAGTCATTCTTTGGCGCTGGAGTTGATGATGAATCACGCAGAATTTTACACCGCCCTGATACGTACAGATACGGTGGCGGCAGCTACTAACCTAGTATTTCGGTGAGGGGCGGCGAGTTCGCCCCGATCCCAAGGACTAGGCCACACATACGGCGCATCGGCGGGGATATTTACTGGCGTCAGTGTGCGGTCAGATGTTAAACGAAATAAGAACATATAAGTATGAGGCTGCTAGAGCATGACTGAAGACGAAAAGAACAGGCATATTACCAAACTTGAGATGGAAGTCCGCTTGCTCACAGAAAAATCTGACTCGATGCAGGTTCAGCTTACCGCGATATTCGACTTGTTTATGGTTCCTGATCCAATGGGAGACGGGACATCCACACGGGCAAAGAGAATGATGGACGTGGTGAACGCTTGGGAGTCTGGCAAATTCGCTGTGAAATGGGGTGTGAGGATTATTCTAACAATTGGCGCAATAGTGGTCGCGATTAAAGGGATGGGAATTACATGGACCTTGAAATGAAAAGTACACACAAACCATGGAGTCGTCTCGACAAATTCGCGGCGGTGTTCATTATGCCAGCGGCATTTGTGCTGACGGTCCTTTGGTTTTCTTTCCCGAGTGACCGTTTCGTAAAACATATATCGCTCAATTACGACGAAGGTTCGCAGGTGTTCACGTTTGTCAGGGAAATAAACCCCATGCTGATGATATTTGGCGATGAGGGACTGCGCGGACACCACGGGCGACATCGATCCACAATTAACCTTACCACGACCAGTGGGCTAGAGTGCAGCTCGCCGTGGTATGAAGCATTTTACCAGAATAAAAGTAGTAACACTGTTTCATACCAGACTGCCGGATGGGCGAAACCGTGCCTAGACGCGGGGCCACCGTTTTATGTGTCCACATACATGCAGATTTACCTGCCAGGAGGTATCCCGCTGCGAACGTCTCGATCCGACAGTCAGATACTTCCTCTTGGATTAGAGCCTACTGCAATAGAAAGTGAAGGCGATTAAAATGAATTTCCATGGTAAAGCAAAGCGGCTAGACGACATTGACCTGCCACGTGAGGGCGCATATCTCGGCGTTGGCGAGGACGAGGTTCACGCAATCCTTGACGTAGAGTCAGCGGGTACGGGCTTTGACAGCAGAGGCCGACCGAAGATGTTGTTTGAGCCGCATATATTTTACCGCCTGCTAGGGAAAGGCTCGGAACGGGATCGGGCTGTGAAATCTGGCCTCGCATATCCTCGGTGGAAACGCGACTACCCAAAGGATAGCTATCCCCGATTACTCCGCGCCATGGTAATCAACACCGAAATTGCCCTGCAATCCGCATCATGGGGGCTTGGGCAGGTGATGGGGTTTAATCACATCGCGGCAGGCTATCTATCCGCACAGGAAATGGTCACAGCGTTTCTTGACGACGAGGAAATCCACCTGCGAGCGATGCTTAAATTCATCAAAACCAATCGACTGGACGATGAATTGCGCCGCCATGATTGGGCTGGATTTGCTCGCGGATATAACGGTCCAGGGTTTGCCAAGAATAAATACGACACAAAGCTGGCCGCTGCGTTTGCAAAATGGCAGCGGATCAAGGACACGCCGTGGGAGGCTGAAGTGAAGGTCGCACCTCCGACGCCACCGGTTTATGCACCTGTCGCACCTCCGACGCCACCGGTTTATGCACCTGTCGCACCGCCTCGACCAAAACCAAAACCACAAGCTGCGTCTAGTTTCTGGGCGCGTATCATCGCCGCAATCACGCGGCTGTTCAAAAGGAAATAATCATGGGACTATTCATAAGAATGGCGCTCTACCTTGCATCCGGCATGATTGCCGGTATGGGCTTCGCCAGCTTCGATGACGCGGCGGGAACGCTGACCGTCAACATTGACGACATGGCCACCATTCTTGGCGGCTTGGTCACATTCGCAGGCACGTTCGTTGTCGGACGGTTTGCCAAGGCAAGGGGTGGTAAGACGTGATCGACCTGCTCTTGGGTGGCGTCGTCCCCTATTTGGTGGGCATTGTCACCCTGCTTGTTGCTGCGTTAGGTCTTTATCTACGCGGGCGCAGCGACAATAAAAAAGATGTAGAGCGTGAACAAACCAGCGACTACATGAACAAGCGAAAGGAAATTGACAATGCGGACCTTGGTATTGGTTCTACTGACGACGACCGGATTAAGCGGTTGCACGACCTTGCAGGTGGGAAGCGCGGCGGCGGTAGTTGACGCCAGCGCGCCATTTGTCGGACCTTGCGCTGGCGCATTGGCTGGCGATAATATGCCCGTTGCTCGTGAGAAGTGCCTGCCGATACTGGTTATTCTGGACGATGCTGGATAATGGAATGGTTTGTCCTCTTGGCGATGTTCACCACGCCTGAAAACATGACACCCCATTTAGTGGACGGGTTCAAAAGCGGCCCCTATGAAACGATGGCGGAATGCGAGGACAATCGCGTGCGTATGGGTGCATTTATCGCAAGTCGCGTCAAAAACCCGCGTGTGAAAAGCGATGTATTCTGCGTGCGCGTGGGCGTCTGGGGCTACCTCGAAGGGTTGGAAAACCTGCGACGTAAAACTGGCGATCCGACATGAGCGGGTTGCTTCACGGTGTCACCACATAAAACGCCACACACATGGCGATGATGAGTAACAGAATGATGGCGTCGCGGATCAAGCCTGGGCGTTTGCGGGGCATGTTGCCTCCGGTGCGCAGGTTGGCAAAGCGAGGGTGGTTGTTGTCAGTCATAGTCAATATCCTCTTGTTCAAATTCGAGATTGTTGGCCAATCTGGTGCGGATCGTCGGGCGGGTTGGCTGTCAGTCTGTCGAGGTTGGTCATGGCTTCACTCCTGTAATTGCCGCGACGACTGCGGCGGTGTTGTGGGCTTTAGGCGGTAGATGGTGTTGTAATACCAACTAGGATCTTCAACCTCATACCAAAGTTGAGGGGACCAGTTGCCCCTGAACTGAATAGTTTCCCCATCGCCTGCCGCGCCCTTGAGCGACCATTTTGTTGACTTGACCAGCTCGCCAAACGGCACGTTAATTTTTGTCAGGTCGATCATTTCGGCACCTCTATATCATCATTGATTTCAATGCGGCGCTGTTCCTCCGCGATGGCCTGCTTTTGCCAATTCGCAATCGGGTGGGCCAAGTCATATTCCCGCAGATCATCGTCAATCAGTGGGGGTTTCTTGCGAAACTGTCGGAATATGCGCATCCATTCAATCATGTGGCACCTGCTGGCGGCGCTAAAAGGTTGTCAGACATGACCTTGACAGTCACACGCAACGGCGTGACGAATTCATCTGGAATGCCGTCCTCGTGGGCCTTGTCGATGCAGATGGCAACGCGCTCCATATGACTTTGCAGCTTGGCGCTGTCGATGTCAGGCAACGCCGCGATGATGACGTAAAGGCGGTCGGTAATTTCTGTCACGTTCATTTCGTTTCTCCTTTGTCGTTGTTGTTGGCAAGCAAATATCCATCGCCGTCACATCGCGGGCAATCGTTGCTGATGACAGCCTGCCGAACATAGTGATATTCGCTCCCGAATTTACCCTTGCCGTTGCATTTGGGGCATCGCGGCCCGTGGGGTTGTTCGGGGCGGGCAGCGTCCTTTACCTCAAGGTCAAGCCACATATAATCAAAACATTTGCTGCACACTGGCCCGCCATGCTGCTCATACGCGGCATATAAGGGGCTGGATGGCCTGACCTTGATGAGGTCGCCTTCCGCGTTGCAGCAATAGCATGCGTGTTCTGTATTCATGCCAGCATCTCGAATGTTTCATGCGCACTCACTGCACACCCCCAAGCGCGTAGATAATCCATGGCAGGGTCACGAAAATAACGGCAATGCACACGACGCCGATCACGTCACCGATAAATGCGCGAATCATTGTGTAGCCTCCGATGCTGTGGGTTTTGCGGGGCAAAGATCAATCGTTTGGAAAATCCAGTCTTTGTATTTCGCCCAGAAATTTAGTGCAGACTTGCCATCCATGTCGGCAATGCGGCGACTATCAAAGTCGCGCCAATCGGCTATTTTGTGCCGCTCACATCCGATCTGCATCACTTCGTCGGTGTATGTGATCGGGTATGTTTCTATCTGAATGCACTTAATAAAGTCATTTATGCCGTTGGCCCGTGAAAGGTCGACCCCTGAAAGGTTGGCCCCTGAAAGGTTGGCCCCTGAAAGGTTGGCCCCTAAAAGGTTGGCCCCTAAAAGGTTGGCCCCTAAAAGGCTGGCCCCTGAAAGGTTGGCCCCTAAAAGGCTGGCCCCTAAAAGGTTGGCCCGTGAAAGGTCGACCCCTGAAAGGCTGGCCCCTGAAAGGTTGGCCCCTGAAAGGTTGGCCCCTGAAAGGTTGGTCCGTGAAAGGTCGACCCCTGAAAGGTTGGCCCCTAAAAGGCTGGCCCCTGAAAGGCTGGCCCCGTTTTTCAAAGCCCAATTGACAGATAGGCCCAGCTTGACGCTCATCTCAGTGTCGTCTGTCGCGTCAATCTCTGCGGTAAACGCAATTAATTTGGAAAACCGCGAAGTTACGTTAAATTTAATCATTGCGTTGTATCCTCGCCGTTGTGGTTTGCTGTTCCGTATGCCCTCAGCGGCACCCGCGCGCGATAGCTGCGGACTGGATTGCTTGAGCCTCACCGCGCATCTGGGCAATTGCTGGCCCCTGATCGTTTCCGCCGATCCAGAATGCGGCGGGCCAGAACAATACCAATGCGACGGCAGTCATGGCGGCGTCACTGTCGGCTTGCTGCGCCTGCTGGCCAGTTGCCGTAGCAAGACGCGCGTTAAGCTGTTGCGCCTGCGCGTTAAGCTGGCCGCATGTCTGGCCGGAAAATGCAACCGGGCTAACGTAGGCGGCGGCGATCTGATCAGGTGCCGTGGCGCACCCGGCAAGGGCAAGCGTAGCGGCGGTAAGCGTGGTAACGATGGTTTTCATTTGGTTGGTTCCTTTGGTTGGGTTGGTGTGTTTCTATAAATTACAATTACCCACTATTACCACCAGTGTCAAGCAGTAATTTTGCAAAATCCTCAGCGGTGCAACAGAACCCGCCGACACCGCCGAACCCCCGGACGGATTGCAGGAAAGCGGCCTGCGCCTGGCCGCGTTTGTCGCCGGGCGTCAGACGCCAGCCGGGCTTTTTGGTTTCAACCGCCAAGAACACTCCAAGCGTTTTGCCAACGTGTGACGGCTGCACCACTACGGGCAAGAGGCCGATCAGGTCGGACGACTTCCACCGTGCATTCAAGGAGGGCGATTCATTGCCCAGCCCGAACCGGATCAGGCGGCCGGTCTGGTCTGTCATGGCCCCAGAATTGTTTCTAAAAAGGGCAATGCCACGCTGTCCCGCAAGTATTCTGATTTGTGCCGCAACGGCAGCTTCCGACTGAATCATTTCGTTCTCCCAAAGTCTTTATGGATTTTTGCGCTTGCGGTGCAATATGCTGCGTGTGCTTCCTGCTCTGTAGCAAACTGGCCGAGCGATATTTCAACGCCTTGTATCACTATACGCCCATTTAAGCGCCGCGTCGATTTGTTCGGGCATCGGGTGCGGTGCAGGGCGGGCCGGTGTGACAGCGCAAGCGTCATGGGGCCGTACCGCTTTGAACCGCGCCCACAGTTCCGCCTCACTGTGCCGGTCCATCCGGCGCGCGTTGTGGCATAGCTGGTAAAGGTGTGTCGGCATGTCAGTCTCCTATCTGGTTGGCTTAAATAATGAGCCTATAACCCGGCCCGTGACCTTCCCGGCGATACGGCGGCCTATGCGCTTGGGGATGGCCGTGCCGGGTTTTTTGTGCGTTACAGCCTGCACGTCGCCAAGCAACTTTGCCAGGGCATAGAGTTTGCTGCGGAATTTGTTGAGGCTGGTCATGGCTTCACCTTCTCATAAAGCCCGCTCAGGGGGTTCCAGATTTCCAGCCTGTCAACCGTGGCCGTGCCTTGGGTCAGCGATCGGTCCGCTTCGTTCAAGGCGTCCTGCGTGCTGGTCGCGCCGATCATGATGTGGCCATAGCGGTAGGATGTCAGCCCGGCGGCGGCGCAGGGGCGTTCGGTGTGGTGGGTCATGCCGTCACCGGCCCGTAGATGCAGGGTGTGGCATCTGCTACACAATCGACAACACGCCACACTTTCAAAGTTTCGCCGACCACTCTGCCGCGCAGGCTGTCGATCCATGTTTGAACTTCGGCAACGCTGTCTGCGTGCTTTGTGAACCCTGCGACGTGTGCGTGGTAGAAGGTTGCCATGTCGGTATCTCCCGGTTGCGTTTCTGTTGCACACTTATTACCGCCTATTGCCATGCGAGTCAACCCCCATTTACACGATCCGAAAAATAATACATAGTGTCAGTGTTGTGTGGTGTCTCCAAGCCCGGTGGGTGTTCCTCCCTGTCACCCGCCGGTGCTGTCCACCAGGTCCTGAGCGGCCCGCGCATAATAATCCCGGTCCAGCAACGCCCAGTCAAAGTCGTGCAGATCATTGCACATCAGCACCGTTTCGCCCTTGGCAATCGCTTGGGGCCGGTCGTGCATTGGCAGCTTGGGCAGGGGCGGCATGATCTTCCACAGCTGCGCGCCACCCTGCGCCGTGACGTAATATCGGCCCGTCCGCTGCTGTGCCGCCCCGCCGCTGTGTATCTTGCGCTTCATGGGCCGTCCCTTGGCGTCTGGTGGCGTCGATTGACATTCATAGTCTGACAGACCGCCGCCCAGCACCACACGGTCGTTGCGCTGGGCCTTCAGGGTATGCATGAAATGGAAAGCATTGTCACAGGCCGCCACGGTATCAGCAACCGGCGTGCCGCGCACCAGATACGCCTCAGCCGCCATGGCCACGATTTTGCACGATTGGTTTTTGTGCCAGCCGTCGCCGTATCCCAGACCGTGCTGATATTCAAACGCGCCTTTGCACTTAACTTTGCCGTGCGCATCGACGCACAAATAATTATTTACATCCCGTTGGTGGAAGCTGGCATAATCCTCGGACTCCAATTCCAGCCCGGTCAGGCGTTCCCATTCCGCCGACACCGTGTCACACTCACCCACCCTGTCCCGGTCCACAATGTATTCAATTCCGTCGGTATTGACCTGTATCAGTTCAAGCGACGGGATGGCCGCCAGCCGTTCGGCCAACATGCACAACAAAAGCTGTCCGTTGATCGTGATCGTCATGGTATATTGCGGATCGTAAAACGGGCTATAGCTGCTGTTCGAGTTGCCATAGGTCGCGTTCAGTGCCAGCTTGAGGGCCTTGTTGCGCGGATCGCTCTTGGGCAGGCTGATCCGCTGTTCATACACGTCCTTATAGATGTCACAGAACACGTCGGACAGGTGCGCCGGATAGACACGGTTCGCAATGGCCAGATTGGGATAATAGCTGCGCACGTCCCGGCCCTGCACCACCCTGTCAGGCGTGCTGCGCCAGGTGGTGCCGTCCTGCGCGCCATGGATGCCGCCGGTGCCGAACACAAACGTCAGGCCGTGGCAGGTGGCCGTCAGGTCGTCAAACGCGCCTTTTGTGCGGGTGATCGTCTTGCCGCGCAGATAGTCCAGCACGCGATTGAACTCAGGTGTCTCAAATTGCACATATGGAAAAATACAGTCCGCCAACGGGATGCGCGCGCGGGGTGTTTGCCGCCACGATCCAGACTTGCCGCAGATACCGGGCTGGGCCGCGTTGAGCCGCGAGATAAATACTTTTGACCCTATGGTGGAGTCGCTGGCATTGGTCAGGTCTTGGTCCAGCGCGGCTGACATTTCATCACGGAACGCTAGGGCGCTGGCCGACTCCTGCCAGAATCTGAGAGTGGCGGCCACGTCGTGCCGGTTGTAGCCGAGCAACTGCGGTATCTGATCGGGCGTCAGGACCGTGCCGGGCGGAAAGGGCAGGTCCGCAACGTGCGAAAGCTGTAGAGCAATCTCAATCTGTTTCAGGCTGGTCATGCGGGCTTGATTGTCGAAGTGGTGTATCTTGAACAGATCGACCTGCGGCACGATCATGTCAGACGCCCATACGTTATTGCGGAACCGGTCGTTCCACGGCGTCTCGATAATGCCCATGGATATTTGATAAGCATCTGCCGCGGTGAATGAGTCAAACCGCAACAGGGCGTGAAGCAACGGATAGTCGTATCCGACGTTGTTATATCCTACCATCCGGTTGCCGGGATGATGGCCGAGGGCGTGAATGAAATTCAGCAGTTGACGAGACTGGTTCACCCGGTCGGATACCTCAAAAATCCATTCCGTGCCGCTGGCAGCGTGGACGATTACCGCGCTAAATACGTTCGGGTAGGATTCCAGATCGTAGGGGAAATCATTGTGCATCAATCCACCCACTTTGGACGATCTTCCATATCGTCTAGCCCTTGGATTATTTCGTACTCGCGCAATATGCCTTCGTGCTTGCCGATGTAATAGTTTTCACTGTTGCTCAGGTCCAAGTGACTTACATCAAAGTAATCCACCTTGGGTGAGCCGCCTGAGCCACCGAGTTTTCGGAAACCAACAATCTGCTTATACATGAAATACTGCTTCTTTCGCGCACCTGTGAAATGGAACACTTTCAGGATATCGCCTATCATAAATGCGCGGCCATGTTTATCTTTTGTAACGTTCATTACAGCACCACCGCGTCGCACGCTCTGGTGCAGGCTTCCCGTTCGTCGGTTGTGGTGC
>Ga0307935_1000943_pt1 | contig 11311 bp, 12 predicted proteins | sample OrgLakmetageno92_FD_201827 | JGI IMG/M metagenome (GOLD analysis project Ga0307935, IMG submission 201827) | Saline water microbial communities from Organic Lake, Antarctica - #92 | ecosystem: Environmental > Aquatic > Non-marine Saline and Alkaline > Saline | place: Antarctica: Organic Lake...
TGATAGCTCACAAAATCGGCGGACCAGAGTTTATACCTCAGACAGACACTGCTGCGGTCGTGCTTGGCCACTCAGAATCTCGACTCGTTGGCTATGCTATGGCAAACGCTCTCGATGAATTAAAAATCTATAATAATATAGAGATTGTTACGACCAACCAGCTAGACTCCCCAGAAGATAATAAATCGCTTATAAAGTTCATAGAAAGCAGCGCTGCATACGGTCACTCAATGGCAGTTAATAGGATGCCGAACGCCCAGCAAGCAGTATTTGTTAATCCAGCTGAACCACTCAGCTATGTAGAAGCACTCATCCGAGCTCAATTAGTGACGAAAGACATCATTGAAGCAGAACCTGATACAAGAGGAAATGGTCTAGCTGGGATAGCAGCTGCTGCAATTGAATTGGCTAAAAGTCCTAAGACAGGCATACAAACGATGCAACGACTAGCCGGAGGTTATTCTTCGACGAACGACATTATAGATAGAGTCAAAGATGGACAGTTCCCGTTAGGAGTTGTTGTCGCGCACTCTATGCAAGATGTATTCGGCTTTCCTGATTATGGTAATCTTGAACGTTTAGCTGAAAATGGTATCACTTCATACCTTTTGGAAGATTCCGTACATAACGACTTTTTGTACAGGCCTCGTTTAATTCTTAGTTCAATAGGAATAACTCACCCGAACCCTCAAGAATCTTTACTCCTCCCTGATGGAGTAACCTTGAGCACATCTACCGCTACTGGATTGAAATGAGTAAACCAGTAGCATGAGTCTGGAGCGTCTAGAAAAATATAATTTTGATAGCGATGTGTTAGATCGAGCTGCAACTGTTGAAGACGTACAAAGATCATACAATACGGATTTTGTTAAATATCTGGGAGATCACGGGATAGGCCTAGACGATATAAGACGGACCCCAGATTTTGTTGATATCAGGTCTGGAGACAGAGATGATAAAAAAGCACTTATAGTCCACCAGCCAATCGGAAACTCTCTTAAGGCACATCGTCTTGTCGGAGTAGTGAGTTTAGCTGATATGTTCCCTGATAGAAGGATCATTTCATTTAGTAATCCTGGGCACATCGGCAGTCGTCACAAAAGATCTTCGTTGATAGGTGCAGCTTCAATCGCCGGAGGAAATACATCACAATATCTAGATGACGTTGAGCATTATGTTATCGATGAAGGTATTGACCACGTCGACCACGTTGGTGAATCATTAGGGGGATATTTAGCAACAGAAGCCGGTGCAAAGACGGGATATAATTCTGGCATGGTAGCGGCTCATGACCCATCATCAACTGTTAAGACGACGTTCATGGATATGACTAAAGCTTTTGAAGCTTCCAATGCACGCTTTAAAGAATATTTAAATAACGGCCAAGAGTTATCTGCTGCAGCATTCGAAGTAGCAGGAGACGGCGATACGTTTATGTTCGGTCTTATGCGTGCTACGAATTTAGCTTTTGCTAGAATGGTGCGACTTGGAAACTATGAAGATACAGCAGAGCGTGCGTTAAGGAACGGAACCGATGTTACCTTGTTTCATGGCGGCGACAGTTCGATTTGTTTGCCGAATCGAGTGAGAAGTATCGTAGGGTCTTTACAAGCGCAAGACTTTGGTGCTGACGCTGGGAGGATGCAAGGCATCGAACTACCCGGTGATGGCCATTCCTATCCAAATGATTTGGGGCTTATGAACGCTGCAACAGCCCAAGTAATTATTTAGCGGTATTTCGCCAGCTCTTCTTTAGCAGTGTCCCAAATTTCTGGTGCACCACGCTGGTATTTCATTTGATACCACCATTCTACTCCCCACAAATCAATATCACGTATACCAGTGTCTACAGCATATTTGATACGACTCGCAACTCTGTCTGGTCCGAATGTGCCATACAGGTCTTCAAAAGGAGCGTCGCGCATATCGTAGTCTAAACCTTCGCCTAGCCACGGCTCTGTTTGTAATTCGTGAACAATAGACGGTACTCCGGTCGTTAATTCTGTTCCCCCAGCGAGGAAGCTGTAGAACCACGGTGGTAGCGGGTATTCAAAATTACGCTTTGTAATAGTCTTGTCCCAGACACGCTTATAGATTGCAGCACCTACTTTGTCAGCTCTTGGCTCGTTGACGGGCCAACTTGGGACAGCATTGTTACTACGGTTCACTATAAGTGGCCGTGTGTCGTCCTTAGTTTTTACAAAGTTATATTCATCGATTAATCGTTCACGGCTATGATCTGGGCAATCACCAAATACTGTGAGGAGGAATTCATTTTCAAGTTGGTATTCTACCAAGACATCGCGGTCTTTGTAGCGATCAATCGTGACGCCCATATATTCGTTTAGATCTTGTGACCATTCTTCTATTGGTTTTTCCATAGCCCAGTCTGGTCCATGACATTCTGGCCAACGCGGCTGACGCAAACCAATTGCAAGAGCTATTTCCCCGCCGGCTTCTTCTATCATGTCAAACTGCCAATCAAGCTCACTAAAATCGTACTGATCAGGTTCTTTTTCGTGATTGTTCCAATAGCTCACTAGGCGGAATCTTTTAATCCCAAGATCATTAATCATAGCGCTCAGGACTTCTTTTGGATCTGATTCAAAATACCGAGAATAATTAGGGACAAAAGTCGTCCCTATTTTGAGTGGCTCATCTTTGTGTTCTTGCTGATACCAGTAGCCAATGCTGTAAGCAGTTCCTGATAACAGCGCCATAATAGACACAACAATCACCATTAATTTGCCAAAGATAGTTCTATTTCTCCATAATGTGTGAGTAATAAAGTGCTTTAGTTTCCCGCTAGAGCTTGCTGCTGATTCTTGTTTCTTTTTGCTAGCCATTTTTCTTTTGCCCACCTTATAGTTACTACTCTATACTTACTATTAATCTATATGCTTACGATTAGCTTAATATTACCAGTTTATAATGAAGAACGCTATATAAAAGCTTGCTTAGACGCCATTTCAAAACAAACCATTATGCCTGATGAAGTGCTGGTGATTGACAATAACTGCTCCGATAAAACAATAGCTGTAGCTCGCACCTATGCATTCGTGAAGATCATAAAAGAAGAGAAACAAGATCTCATCTATGCGCGGGACAAAGGATTCAACATTGCATCTAGTGACATACTGGGACGTATAGATGCCGATAGCGTCCTTGAACCAAATTGGGTAGAAACTGTACTAAAGTCTTTTACTGAAGACAAAGAACTTCAAGGAGTCACTGGTTTGGCAAAAACGTATCTATTTACATTTGCAAAAAACTATACCCCAACAACTGTTTCTAAGTCGTATTTGCAATTTGTTGAAGCTAGTTACCGAATAGGTATGATGTGGGGAGCGAACATGGCCATACGCCGGACTGCCTGGCTAGCTGTAAAAGATTCGGTGCAGCTAGATGATAAGATCGTTCACGAAGATCAAGATATATCATGTTGTTTTTCTTTGCATGGTCTAAAGGTTGTGCGTAATAATGCTATGCTCATGAGCTCTCAAGACGATTCTCTCACCTATTTGCCAAAGTTTATAGAATACGATAAACGTCGGTTGCGGACTAAAAAACTGCACGAAGCAAAAGGCTCAATAAGTAAAGAAAAAAGAACAGTACATAGTCCAGTGATGATACTTTATGGGTTATTTGTAGGAAATATTTTTAGAGCTTATTTTTGGGTTGGAGGCAGCTTGATACTATTTTCTAACAAGTTTAAGAGCACACCCGACATTGACAAATAAGACTATATTTGTCATTATATGTTAATAATGAGACTTTTAATTGCACTGATAAGCTATGTTATTTTTGTGGGTGCCGTGCTGTTCATAGATAATAATACTGGCGATCAAACAGTATATGCCGGAAACAACGCACCTTCTGCAGTATTGTCTGCTGTCAGCCAAGAATCTCGTCTCTACATTGATGTCATTAATAAGACGCGCATTAGTTATGGAGTTGAGCCTCTTATTTTTAGTCCTGACCTAGAATCCATTGCTGATATGCGGGTTGCTGAAATGTCAAAAAGTTATCATTATTCCCACACCAGACAAGATGGAAGTAATTTTGTATTGTTGCTACCACAAGAGCAAAAGCAAAAGTACGCTTGTGAAAACTTACAACTGCAATCATCGGATTCTGTTGAAGAATCTATCCGTGCCTGGATGGGCAGCACCGCGCATAGAGAATGCTTGCTCAATGAATCGATAACATTTGCTGGACTAAGCCATGCGCAGTTTGGAAACAATTTATCCGCTCAAGAGCAACATGTTGTCTTTGCTTTTATAGGCACTCGCTAGTTGAATGTCGCTTTAACGCGGCAGCCGTTTATCTTGTTATAGCTTCTAGGTAGGTGTGATTTGTCGAATTGCTAGATTTTTTATTTATGAACACCGCAGAAATTTGACCTCCATTCTGCAACACATCTCTAGCCGATTGCTCAATGTTTTTTAACTGCTTCATGTTAGATGGTAATGCAATTTTAAACCTCTGTTCCATTCTTCTCACAACCGAATCGTACGTTTTATGAATAATACTGATTGCCAATGTTGCAATTCTTCCCTCACGCGCCGCTTTTCTAATATGTGCACCATTCACTAATATTTGCTTGCCATCTCTAAATTTGGCTTTTTCCAAAACTTTTCTAAAAACAGAATTTTGATTTTCTATTTGCTCGACCATTATTTCCCATGATTTGTCATGTAGTTCGTTTTCCGAGGTATGTTCGTGATTACCGTGTAGGCTTTGCTCATGAATGTAGTCGTATTTAGATAGTTTTTTATACTCAGCCATTGATGATGTATCGCCAGCAATGATTAATGGCAAATTGCTGTTCTTCAGCTGATTATCCCATAATATTTTGTCAATCATTCTGTAGTATTTTGTCACGTCTTTAGATTTATTGTCTTTGATACCACCATGACCATGGCCATGTGCGTCTCTTGATCCTCCTGGTGACGTCGAATGTTGCTGTCGTTGTTGGTACTCGTCTATTTTGAGAGCAGTCTCTAGATCTCCAGGAAGCTCATCGGTAAATGCTCTATCAATTGATGATTGTCCGCTCAAGAAAAATCGTGGTTCACGGTTGTTTAGCTCTAGAATGTTATATTGGTAGTTGGTTCCTTCAGCGACAATTAGCGGGGTGATGATGTAGTCATTGCCAATATGAACGTTGTATTCTATTTCAATTGGCATGTCGTAGTACATTATTTTGCCTTTTTCAGCATATATCGCTAGGCCATTATCTCTGTATTTCCAAAACTTATTATCATTTTGAAGCTCATGCAGTTTTGTCACATAGTCTTTTATGTTGCTACTCGAAACCCCTTGTTTTTCAAGAGTTGCAACGGTATCTTTAATCGCATTCTTCATTCGTACACGATCTGCTTTCAGGTTGTGAGGCAGTGATATGCGGTGAGTTGGCATAAATATGCTGATTGCTTTAGAGTTTTTAGGAGTTTGTATTAGTTGTTCTATGTCGTTTTTTGATGCGTATCGCATTGTGATAGTTGTCCTCCAGTTAAGTAACTACATAATAGAGAAATTGTTCTGCATCGGCAGTGAGATAGCTTACATACTGCTTAGAATATTGCTACTCTAAGATGTTTCTTGCAGTTTTTTTTGAATTTTCTCTATTGTAATATAGTGTCCATCGACAGCAATATAGGCTTCATCTTCTTGTGGCTCTTCGAATAAATCACTGACCCTATCGTGCATTTCCGATGGTGATTCTCCAGGAATAACCAGTCCAGGGTGTTGCTCTTCGACTCGCCTTTTTTTAGACAGCCTTTGCGGTGTTTTTACCCACCATAACTTTACATTGGCATCATAAGACTTTGCGAAATTATATTTTTCATCTCGGTGCATGCGTCTGTTCAGATTAGCATCATAAATAACATCAAATCCTGCAGCAAGCAGGTGCTCTAAATTGTGATCGATAATCCCATATAACCTATCGTGCTCGTCTTGCGAAAAACACGGTTTTTCAAACATATTGAGTCTCATTTCATCAGAAGACAACCTTTTCGCCTTCGTTAGCTCTTCAAGTATCTTCGCAAGAGTCGTCTTGCCTGCCCCAGGTAATCCCATCATCAAGTGTAGCGTTGGCTTCTTCATGGTGTAAGCATACACCATGGCGATACAAAAAACACCTGACTCAGTTTGTTAACTCGTCGTTGTATCGGTGTTGTTTTGTAGCCAACCGGCGACTCTTGGCATTAAGATGTGTAGACTTATGTTGTGATCCTCAGTTGTAACAATGTGCTGAAAGCCCAATCCATTTTCTGTTGCCTTCGTTTCTCTCAACATATTGTTAATAGAGCTCCAATCTGATATGTGCCCTTTTTCCGCTGTGTAGGCCGTGACGACCGTCTTCTTGTTCGACATATTAATGTTATTCCACGAAGTTAATGCATGGGAAGTCGAATTAACTGAAGAAAATAGATTAAGGATAAAAAGTAACGTATCGTTGCGCACGAAGCTCTTTGCCGCCGGAACTCTCCATGACTTATGTATTTTTTTGAATGCGTTGTATTGTGCATAGGCTGTTGTATGTTTTAGTGCTCTTAAATACCTGATTCTTCCAATCGTATTGTCATAGAATAATCCTGCTTGCAGGGCAACGGTGAGCCTGTTTTTGACAGCTGGCAAATCGATTAGCAATGCAGAAATAACGTTTTTTGATTCTTCAATTTCTATGAGCTTAATTGCAATGTGTGCCCCATGTGATGACCCAAGATAATGGAGCGGTCTGTCTCCAAGTAGAGCATTTTTTGTCTCTGCTAACGGCAAAACATGTGATGTAATTCTTCTTTTGAGCACCAAATCAATAATCTGTTGCTTGTTGTGCTTTGAGCTTATTCCGTGGCCTTGAATATCTAGCAGCAACACTGGCATTTCAAGGAAAGCAAGTTGCACCCCTTCCCAAGCTCTATCTGGCATAGTGATATCGCTGAGAGACGCTCCAAAAGCGACAATAGCAGGCTTAGTTTTATCTTCAAGCAAATCCTCATTAAGTAATAAGTAGCCAATAGAAATACCAGCTTTTGTTTCATACGAACGGATGTCTTTAAGCTCATTAACCAAACTAGCTGGTAGATTATCTACATCGTAAAAGCTATCGGTGACGTTTTTTATTTGCAACATGAATTAACTATACCCTTTAATTAGTATTGATCAGATTTTTGTTTCTTTATTTTAAAAGTAATGAAGTAATATTTGAATTATAAAACATTATATCCGCAATCCGCAAAGCTATAGTCACACTATTTGCTATATTAAAATAATAATGTTATTGTTGTGTTTATGAAATTCAACCAAACTTCAATTCACATGCTGCTAGTCCTACACGGGCTGTGTTTTCATGCACGGTTGAAGTCTCGCGTTATTTTTTAGCGCCGATTCACAGTCCTGAACTAAAGAAGACTTCCACCAAAAATGGAAGTTTTTAATTTAGGAGAAATAAAATGGAATTTATAGACAAAGAAACCATTAAAGCAATGGCAGAAGCACAAGGCCAAGAGTTTGACGAGGAAGCCGAGCGAATAAGAAGAGAACAAATAGAAAGAAACTATCCAAAAGCAGGAGTAGTATCAGTCAGAATTGTTGACGGCATGTTTGAAATGTATACGGTTGGAGAATCAGATGAATCGACTGCAGAAACTAACAGACAAGAAACCGCTAAAAACCAAGATGTTGAACCAGTTGATGAAAATTATCGGATTGCCGAGCACGCTTCTGACCCAATTGGGTTTGCTGATCGTGAATGGGCTAAATGGAAAGGAATAGATGATTAATCTCTTTATCTAGGATAAGAAGAACAGTTTAGGTGTATGATGAAACAAAAATGATAAACAATATAATCATAAATAAAACAGCGATTGCTAGTCAAATTGTAAGTTCTAAACGCAGTATAAAACTGATATATGTAGAATCGGCTTTGACCAACTTCATGATGTTTATGCCTGTTATGTGGCTGATCTATTCTGACGTTGGTTTGTCTCAGTTCGACATAGGAATAGTTCAGGCATTCTTTGCCGGGACGATGCTTCTGGCAATGGTCCCAACCGGCTATTTAGCTGATAGGTTTAGCAGAAAACTATCGAACATGTCAGGTGATTTGCTTATGACCATTGGATTATTGACGTATGCGTTAGGCACTTCACTGCCAGTGTTTATTGTAGCTGAGGTTCTGTTTGGATTAGGGTTAAGTCTAACAAGAGGGGCTGATAAAGCTTTATTAAAAGCACACTGCGCTATTACAAACACCGACTATGCTAAAACTAATGGTCGATTAGAATCGGTTAATTTTGCCTTGCAAGGATTTGGCGCAGTCATGGGTGGTGTTTTGGGTGCGCAAAATATAAGGTGGCCTTTGTTTGCAACTGCAGCTATGTTTATGATTGGCTTTTTTGCAAGCACGATGATCAAGAACGCTGGTAAAAAACGAGAAACAAATCTACATCCGCTGAGAGATATTTCTAATATTGTCAGTTACTGTCTGAAAAGAGATAGTCAGATAGCGTGGAGAATATTTCTAGGTGCAACACTGCTTGGCTCCACATGGATGATCGTCTGGCTTTTGACGCCGCTATTCTTGCAGTCTGGTATCGCCATAGGCTGGCATGGCTTCTTATTTGCTGCTATTTCAATTGCGGCTATAGGCGGATCTGAAGTTGCAAGAAAAGTAAGAATACCTATGGCCTTCCCTTTGCTGTTAAGTGGATTTGCTTATTTGGTTCTTGGTATTCATATTGGTTTGTTTACTGTGTTTCTTTATCTGATCACTAGTTTTTCGCGCGGTATCAACAGCGCCAAAGTGCAGCCATACATTCAAGAAGTGGTACCAGAAGATATTCAGGCCACTGCTCTTTCAGTATTTGATATGTCGTATAGAGTCATGACAATACTACTTGGAGTGTCCGTAAATTTCCTTGCAAATGTGAGTTTGCAGTTAGGGTTCGGATTCGCTGCCACGTTTAGTTTTATGAGTTTCATAATCTTCACCACATATATCAAGAAATACGAATAACCCATAGCAGAATCATTGCACGATAGTTTGCTATTGTTCTGGTAATATTAATTCATGAATGAAAGCTATATAAAGATTCCCATTTACGACGATGGTGTAGAGGTTCATGGGACTTTGCGCGGTGGGTTTGGTGGTGATCTGATTATTTTGGCACCAGGATTAGGTGGATGGATGCATGATTTACAAATGTTTAATGCGTCACGATATTTTGAAGATGCTGGGTACTCAACACTACGGCTTAGTTTTTATGGCCACGACGACAAACAAAGAAACATATCAGATTTTGGTGTCAAAGAAAATGCCAGAGATATAGATGCGGTTGTACAATACGTAATAGAAAAAGGATGCACATTTGTTGCAGTCGCTGGCCATAGCTATAGCGGGTTAGCGATTGTTTACGCAACCGAACAAGCTTTTAATACGGGCATATTGTGGGACCCAACTCATACCGACGGCTACGAAACACCTGAAGCAATAGAGGGTTTAGAGCGAGAATATGTCTATATTGACTCACTCAAATCATATGTATCTGGAATTGGCCCAGGCTACGTACTGTCGAAAAAAGTATTCCATGACCATGGCCCTGGCAGCAGAGAAATGGTTGCTCGGTTCACAAAACCACTACTCGTCATTAATGCAGACGGTCATGAAGGCCAAATAGATAAAGGCCTAGACTATATCAATTACTGCCCCACCGAATCGAAGCAAATAATAATACCAAACTCATCTCATTCATTCACAGAAAACGGAGCCATGGATAATCTATTTAAAGCCACGCTGGACTGGATTGAAAAAATCAAAAAAAAGCATGAAAATGAATCATAAAATTATAGTGATTACAGGGCCTTCCGGGGCGGGAAAAACAACCGTTTCTGAATTTTTAGCAAAGACTAATAGAACATTTGCGAATATCGATGTTGATCATTTGAAACATATGAATCCTAATGCCTTCACCCGAATAGTAGACGTTGATGGTGACGAAGATTTCCCTTACTCTGCTTGGGAATTACTTGGTAAAAATGTCGCATTGCTTGCGCAAAGCTTTATAGACAATCAGCTTGATGTCATTATAAATGGCTATCTAGAGGTAGAGGCTTGGCAAGAAATAGAAAAAACATAAAATTAGATAACAAGTTTCTGCTTCTTCCTGAAGAATCAATCAACATCATAAGAGACAATTCAAGAACAGATGAAATTAAAATGGGTGAAAAAGCGGTAAAGCGCGGACAAGAGTATTTTAAGAATACTAGGTACTACAGTGACTTTACCTTGTTGGACACATCTAGCAAGTCCGTAGAAGATACTGTAAAAATAATAGTAGAAACAATAGAGAAGAATACATGAAACGAATAATGATATACGGTGACTCTATTACCTGGGGAAGAATTCCCGGAACTACTTGTAGGTACGATAAAAATATTAGATACACAGGTGTCGTGAGTAATCAACTAGGTAAAGAGTATGAAGTGATTGAAGAAGGTCTAAGAGCCCGAATGTTCTCTGGTGAAAATCCAAATTTTCAAGATCGGGATGGGCTAAAACAATTTGGACCAATATTCGGTAGCCATGTGCCGTTAGACTTAGTGATAATAATGCTTGGCACGAACGATACGAACACTGTATCTAGAAAATCAGCTAATGAAATCTATGCAGATTTCCATAAGTACCTAGAAGCGGTTCACCAATGGTCTACAGAACTTGAAAATCCTGCTCCCGAGTTACTTTTTGTTTCACCTCCGCTAGTTATTGAAGCTAATACACATGGAGACCCTAAGTTCGTAGGTGCCGAAAAGAAAACGCGCGACATTCCTGCCGTGTTGGAGAGTATAACAAGAAAAATGAACGTACACTTTATGGACGGTAGTATTGTCAGCGGTGGCGAGATAGAAGGAATACATATTGACGAGGCGTCTCACATAATACTAGGCGAAGCTATGGCAGAAAAAATTAAAGAAATTCTCTAATGATAGTAAAACCATCAGACATATTACCAAGTCAGGATTTTTTGAAGCCAGGTACTATTACCTACATTTTTGAGTGCATCAAAAATAATGAAATAGAAAAATTACCACCTGCCCCAATTGTACGTAATGATAAAGATGGAAGTTTAATCGCAATAGATGGGCACAATTTAATCGCTGTCATGCACGAACTAGGCCGAGACATTGCAGTCCATATCGCTAGTTCAAAAAATGACGGTTTGATCGCCATAGATACAAAAGATGCCGACAGAAACAAAGACTTAGTAGAAAAATACGATGCTGTTTTAATTATGCAGAAAGAAGT
>Ga0307935_1000944_pt1 | contig 11303 bp, 5 predicted proteins | sample OrgLakmetageno92_FD_201827 | JGI IMG/M metagenome (GOLD analysis project Ga0307935, IMG submission 201827) | Saline water microbial communities from Organic Lake, Antarctica - #92 | ecosystem: Environmental > Aquatic > Non-marine Saline and Alkaline > Saline | place: Antarctica: Organic Lake...
ATTCTAGTCTTATATATTCAGCTATTTTTATATCACTAATCTGATCTGGGGCTGCTAATTTTAAATCAATTGAACCCTGGACATTGTAGAGGTCTTGGGCATTTTCAGTTTCGGGGTTATGGAACATGACATCAAGCTGTAGTGGACTGCCAGCTGGTACAAATACCGCATATCCATCAGGTAAATTAAAAGCATTTTGATACATAGTGTCACTGCCAATCGATAACATGTCACGCCAATATATACCTTCACAAGTACGACTCCTTAAATCTGGTCGAAATAAGTTAGCGTGGTGCAGATTGTAGAAGTCTGCGTTAGTCACATTAAATGTCTTACCTGTTACCCAGAGATCAAAAGGGGCTTCATAAACACTAGAATTGACAGTTATATGACCGGCATGGCCTAGTCCAGGTGTAAAACCATGTACTGGTAAGTGTGAAATAGCTGCTGTAGTAAGCGTTATTTTTTCGTCGCTGACATGCGTCATGCCGGCGGCGGTGGTATCAAGGGTGGCTGCAGCGTGATTACTATGGGTATATTCTACTGTATTAGTATGGCTCGCATGGTCCGAAGGGGTTGATGAGTGGTGGGGTAGTAGGTTCTGATGGGTTGTTTTGGGAATATGTCCATAGTGCGTAAGTGTTAGGGTGATTGTTGTAATAATTACAACAATCACAATCATGAATGATAGTGTCAGCCTGTCGAGTGTTATTTTCATAGTACCCATGATATTAGCATGCTGTACTTTGTTGTTACCAGAGCAAAAACAATGTTTATAAGTTTCGCAATAGTTGGTGGAAAGCCCGTATACTAAAGGTAAGATATATCTCTTTGTGTTTATGAACAACCCGCTATCACGTTACAATACTGTCTTCGTTGTAAAATTTATTTTGCTGGTAGCTATTTTATTTGTGCTGCAGCCCACCTATGCTTCTGCGGGAGGTACTGCTGGTACCAATGGTGCTGGTACGGGTGCGTCAGTCGGAGCGGCAACTAATGGTGGTGGAATATTCGCTAGCTCAACCTCGTGGGTCACAGCGACGACGGGGGTTCCATGGTTGGTACCGGAAGGAGTGTCTGAGGTAAAAGTGAAGGCGTGGGGCGCTGGTGGCGGTGGTGCTGATACAGCTAGTAATGCGGCGGGCGGCGGCGGCGGTTATGCTGAGGTAAACATGTCAGTACTGCCAGGAGATATTTTGTTCGTAGATGTGGGTAGTGGCGGCGAAATCACTACTGCTGGTGGAACCGGTGGTGAATTCACGCGTGTAGATATCAAAGAACCAAATGCGATTAGCGAGTTGCTGCTGATAGCTGGCGGCGGCGGCGGATCTGGTGACGGAAGCGCTTCTGGTGCGGACGCTGGCGCTGGCGGCGGATCAGTTGGATTTGGTGGTATTGGGGGCCTTGCTGTAGTAGGAAGTGATGGCGGCGACGGCGGTAGCGCCGGCACTGCATCATCTGGCGGCGCTGGCGGCGCAAATGCCTCTGGTGGTGGAACGAGCGGTTCGGGTGATTTTCTTACAAGTGGAATTCCCTCTGGTACAAATACGCTGGGTGGGTATGGCGGCGGCGGTTATTACGGTGGCGGCGCAGGTGGTAGTAGTGCTGCTGGTTCTGGCGGCGGTGGTGGAGGGTCCAGTTATGTTTCTAACCTTGGAACTACAGTAGCTTTGTTGTCTGGTGATGGCCGCTTGGCCGCCAATGACACTGACACAGATTATGTTAGTGCAACGGGGAATGGTGGACTGGGTAATCAGGTTGGTTCTGATGGAGCGGTAAAATTTTGGTACACCAAAGCGGTACTTGATCCGGCTGATTTTAGTCCGGTGACACTGGGAACTACTGTTGGGGTTGGTGCGACTATAAGTTCACTGTCTCTCGAAAGTACTATTACATCGACAGGTGGTACGGATGCTGGCGGTAATACGGCAGCTCTATACCGACGAGGGTATGTATATATAGAAGGAAATTCAGGCACGCCGCAATTGGGTGACCCCGGCGTATTGTTTGTCGAAGAAGCTGGGATATTTAGAGATGATCCCTTCGCTCTAACTATTTCTGGTTTAACCGTAGATACCGAATATCGGATACGACCATACGCAGAGAATATAACCGGCCTTTCGTACGGAGACCCGGTTACAGCCGCTACCTCAGACGGGCAAATTATTTTTGGGGCCGTAACAGCTACGTCTACTAATCCGACTTCTGTTCGAGCACAGGTCACAATCAATAACGATGCGGGGGCCGATATTGTACGTAGGGGGTTTTTAATTGCTAGTTCGTCAGACGGTACCCCCACCTTGAGTACTCCCGAAGTACGTGGGTACAGTGATGTTCGTTATGGTGTCACCTCTACATTTGACCCTGGTAGTAGTGTGCAGGACATTACTCACTCACCAGATGGGACTATTATGGCTGTAGGTACTGCTGCTCGAGATGTGCGTCTATACAATGCGACAACTAATGCCTTGATTGCGACACTTACTGATCCTGTTGGGTACCCTTCGTCTGTGGCCTACTCGCCTGACGGATCAGTGTTAGTTGTTGGGGAGGGTATTTTTGGAAACAATAGTATCTATCTATATAACACCGCTACTAATGCGCTCATAACTACCTTGAGTGGTCCTACCGATATAATACGCGAGGTTACTTATTCACCAGACGGATCAACACTCGCTGCCGCTTCAAATGATGGAAATGTCTATCTGTACAACACCGCTACTAATGCGCTTATTGTTACATTGAGTGAGCAACCTAGTAGCGTTTTAAGTTTGGCATTTAGTGCTGATGGTTCACGACTAGCTAGTTTGGGTTTTTGGGGATCTTTATATATGTATGAAACTACGTCAAACACACTAGTGTCGACTACCACAATAACTTCTAGTACGATTTCTTCGAATGCGTCTTTAGCCTATTCTCCAGACGGTAGCGTGCTGGCGGTTGGTATGCATGATTCTGTATCTTTATATAATGCTACTGGTACGCTACTTAGTAAGCTTGTTGATACAACGAGCAGTGCTAACGATCTTATTTTTTCCCCTGATGGTACTCGGATGATACTTGGTACTGGTGACAATAAAGTCTATGTGTATGATACCGCCAATTATAATCTCACCCCTCGACCAATTATTGATGCCCTTGGTAGTATCGCAGCACTATCGTTTAGTTCGAGTAGCAATAAATTGGTTGTGGCGGCAGGCGATGCGGTGAGACTGCGCAAGTATGATCTTGTTGAGCAGCCAATAGCGGGTGACATATTTGCTTATACTTTATCTGGACTTTCTCCAAATCAAGAATACCTGGTTCGTCCTTATGCTGAAAACGAAGTCGGGGTGTGGTATGAAAATCCTTTGACCATATCGGTATTAAACGGTGAGATCGCTTTTGGAGATACGCAAGCAGTTGGTGTGAAAGGGCCAAGTGGCACAATAATCGCATCTAGTACCCTACTTAGTGATGGTGGCGGGTACCCGACCCGCCATGGCTTCGTGGTAGCAACCGGTACAATTGCAGCGCCTACACTTGGAAATGAAGAGGTTCGTGTTGCACAAAATTTCATAACCTCGCAAAATACTTTGAATAACATAGCCGTTGGACCTAATGGGCTAAGGTTATTGGTGGGTAGTTCAGGGCTTATTAGAGTATCTACCGATGCTGGTGATACATGGATAGATAGAAGATTGGAGGCCGAAACTAACACAACTTCATTGACTGGTGCGGCCATTGGTCCTAGTAGTGAAATGTTGGTAGTAGGTAATGGTTATATTCGCACCTCGACTGATGGCGGCGTTACGTGGATTGATAGATTTAGTGGAGTTTCTGGTGCCTCGACAAATCTCCAGGAGGCAGCCATTGGACCAAATGGAGAAATGTTAATTGTGGGTCAGTATGGCACAATTATAACTTCCACTAACGGTGGTGCTACATGGATTAATCGTTCTACGGCAGCTCAATCTGGTAATAATTTTATGCGAGGTGCAGCCATCGGTCCCAGTGGTGAAATGATCGTGCTTGGTACGTCGGGCTATATCCGCACTTCTACAAACGGTGGTGTGTCATGGACAGATCGAAGTCTAGCAGCAGACTCTGGTGCCCGTAATTTACTAGATGTCTCTATTGGTCCCAGTGGTGAAATGATTGTACTCGGTATGTCAGGGTATGTGCGTTATTCAAGTGATGGTGGTGCGACGTGGGATGATCTGAATGAAGTGAGTGAAGCATCAACTTTAAACTTGAGCGATGCTGCATTTGTGTCTAGTAACGAGCTATTAGTAGTTGGTCCGAATCAATATATACAAAAATCGAGTGGTGGCGTTCAGCAGTGGGAGAGTGTTCTGCCGGCTATCTTTACAACAAACAATCTCACCTACACCCTAACCATCCCAAATCTCGCTCTAGACACTACGTACACCATCCGATCATTCGCCGAAAATGCCGCCGGTATTCAATACGGATCAACCACCACCGCGACCACCTTTGATGGTGTCATTGAATTTGATCCTACTGTCGTTGCACCGATAAATGGTTCATCTCCGTCGCTCGTGGCGACGACTACTGTGGTGACAGATGGGGGGTTGGATCTATTTTCTCGTGGCTTTGAATATAGTGCTGATCCGACCTTCGCCACTGGTGTGGCAACTACTTCAGAGTTGGGCGGGGTCTTTGAAATCAGTACCAGCACCGCCACCTTCACCAGCATAGCGCTGAGTGTGTCAGCGCAGGAAGTCAGCCCCACCGCCCTGCTCTTTAACAACACTGGTACCACCCTCTATGTGATGGGTAACGTTGGCGACGACATCAACGCCTACACCTTGTCCACCCCCTACGACATCAGCACCGCCACCTTTGACAGTGTTGCGCTAAATGTATCTAGTCAAGAGTTTACTCCTACCGCCATGCTCTTTAACAAGACCGGCAACATCCTCTACGTCATGGGCTTCTCTGGCGACGACATCAACGCTTACACCCTCACCACCCCCTACGACATCAGCACCGCCACCTTTGATAGCATTGTGCTGAGTGTAGCGGCGCAAGAAACTAACCCTTTCGCCATGCTCTTTAACCACACTGGTACCACGCTCTATGTGATGGGGCACTCTGGACGCGATATAAATTCGTACAGTATTCCTGTTGGTGTGCATGAACTTGGGTCGTATACAATGACTTTGCCACAGATTACTCCGGCCACAACGTATTATGTCCGACCGTTTTCAAAGAATACATTCGGGATTAATTACGGCGACGCGGTGACATATATACCAACGATCTCGGTAGAAATCGGGGAGCATGTGACTGGTCAAGTTACCAATGGGTTCGCTGCTGGTAACGCGTCACTGACCACACCACTCTATGGATGGTCTGTGAATCTACCAGAATCGTTAGTCGGCATAGCTGAAGTGAATGAGGTTGTACTAAATGTAACTGACATTATAGATGTGCGTCGTAATAATTTCGGTACTATTAGTTTGTATCGTGATGCCAATGCTAATGGAATTGTTGATGATGGAGTTGATGTGTTAGTTGGTACCACAGAAGCTGAAGTGAGTCGAAATGGACGTACCGGTTCAATAACTTTCTCTGTAAATGATCAAATTAGTAGCACTAGTCAGTACTTAATTGCAGCTGAAGATATGAGTATATTCGCTGGATCAGGTTTTACTATTGGACTACAGATCGACAGTCTAAATCTATTAGCGGAAGATAATGTATTTGTATTTGATGTTAGCGGCTTAGTTTCTTCTGTGCAGCACGAACGTGCTGGCGGTCGCTTTAGTTTGCGAAGAGGAGGGGGAGGATCAACGACCGTTCGCTCAGGTGGAAGTGTAGCTGCTACGCCAGCCAGGTTTACTCCAGTGTCTGACGCATTAATGACACTAAGCGCAAACGAATTCCTTCCTACCCAAACTGGTCAGCTAGCAAATGGTTGGTTGAATCCGCAGACTGCCTTTGTCGTAGATGGAAACTTTACGACGGTAAATGTGGCCGATGTGCAGCAATCTTACGGTGGCTTTGAGTGGAATATACCTACAACCAATGAGGTGCAGGGAGTTTCGGTCCGCATGGTCGCAGCCAGTGCATTAGGATCCACCATCGGGGTGCAATACACAACAGATGGAGGATTAACGTATAGCAGCCTAAAGACCACGCCAGCGTTGACTGCTACCAGTACGATCTATACGCTTGGCGGCGCTGGTGATACGTGGGGAGTTGGTCTCACTCCAGCCGACGTGATGAGTGAAGATTTCCACGTGCTTATTACTGCCAACGATGCGCAGAGTGAAATATTCTTAGACACGATTGTGGTGCGTATTCATAATCAAGCCACCGGTGGAGGTGGAGGTGGGGGAGGTCGGTTCTAGTTATGATCAAGGTATTTGATATGGTTACGCCGATTGTGCGCAATTGGTATGTCCAGTGGTTTGTAGTCGGTTTGCTTATGGCGTTGCCATTTGTGTGGCCGGGTTTGTGGTGGTCAGCAATCATGGGAATTGCCGGGTATCTGTATGTGCTAACTACCCACCACGCCCCCACTCATCGACAATTGGTGCTGGGCGGTATCTTGGTCGGCGCCGTACAGTATCTTGGTGTGCTGAGCTGGGTGTGGTCGACGTACCCGCTAGAATGGTTAGCGATTACGCCATTTGAAGCCGCTGTACTACTAGCTGTTTACACGCTGGTGGCGGTTATTGTACTGGGAGCAAGCAAAGTACTGGTGCTGTATGCCTATCGATATATGCCGGGTATTTTTATATATCTTTTCCCACTCTGGTGGCTTGTGAGTGAGGTGTTGGCTGCTGGATTATTCTCGCTGCATGCGCTTGGGGCCGGAGGTGGATTTTCTTTGCATTTTAGCTATGGGATGGTTGGTTATGTGTTGGCGGAGCATGGACTCTTGCTCGAGACCGCCGCGGTAGTTGGTGTGTATGGACTTAGTATAGTTGCTGTATGGTTGGGGGTCATGCTGTACAGTATCGTTCGCTACGTAGAGCGCTACCGGTACGTTGCCGTGGTTCTCTTTGTTGGGTTACTACTTGTCAGCGCACAATATACGATTGAACGCGACTACGATGATTCCGTTCGGGTGTCTGCGCTTGAGACATCATTTGATAGGCGAGTGATGACAATTCAAGAACTAGTATTACGACAGCGAAGTTTGGTGCAAGGTGTCGTTGCAGCACTACAGCAAGGAAATCAGTATGTGGTACTACCAGAAGATGTGCGCTTCGGTGCATTATTTTCTGATGAAGATGAGGTCTTTGCGTTTATTCGTCAGTACGCGACGGCTGAAGAAGTCGTCTTGGTTGATAGTAGTCGCGTGGATTATGACGATGTCGCGTATGTACGTGCCTATATGTATGACACACAAACTAATCAGGTGTATAGCGTAGACAAGCAGCAATTGGTGCCGCAAGGTGAGTATATGCCCTATCTCCATGGTGCAATCTTGCGCCTGTTTGGGTATGGCGAGGCGGTTGATTCATTTGCTGCGGCGTATAATTATGTGCCAGGGCCGTTAGTGAGTCAGTCAGAGTTACCTGATCATCTCCCCCTGGTATTGTTTTGTTACGAGTCATCTTCACCGTATGCACTGCAGCAGTTAGTGTCGGCGCGCTCAGCACCATTTGTGGCACATCCGGTTTCGCACTCAGCATTTAATCACCCGCTTATCCTAAGTCAACAGCTTGAACAAATGCTGCAGGTGAACGCTCGCTTTGCCGGCGTAGTGGTGTATCAATCTGGTAATATGGCACCTGCCAAGCGCTTCTAAGCTAACTAGCTAGTATGCCGTGTTGAATAGTAATGTGTATCTGGTAATGCTGCTGGGGTACAATGTAAGTATATGATCGTTCTTGTTCATTCATTGCTGATTCGGATGCTCTGTATCTGTGTACTAGCTGTTATACCTGTGCAGGCACTGGCCAATACAATCCAGGTTGCACCAACTGTAAGTTTTGTTGGTGCTGATACTGTGGGGGAGGGAGTGGTCGTGACGGTAGATGACGAGCAAGAACAATACAGCATCTCGAACCGCTCTCACGACGACGGTGTGTACGGAGTTACTGCAGCGCAGCCAGCCCTTGTGTTTCAAACTGGTGAACAAGAAGTGCCAGTGGTGACCGATGGCATTACCTACGTGCAGGTGAGTGCTGCGGGTGGGCAGATTTCTCGGGGGGACTTATTGGTAACCGCGGCAGCAACTGGAGTAGCAAGAAAAGCCGCTGACGACGAGTCGTATGTATTTGCAATTGCGCTCGAGAACTATCAGCCAGATGCGGCCGAACAAACTGGTTTTATTCAAGCCGACGTCAGTGTGCAGCGGGCGGAGCTCGCGCTTGAAGCCCGGCGCCAGGCGCAGATGAGCGCCGAAGATACGTCCCCTGACCCCGTTTCGATTGTGCGGGCTATCATTGCAGTAGTGTTGGTGGTTGGCGGATTATTCTTTGTGCTGTACAGCTTCCGCTCCACGATCAAAGCCGGGGTGGTATCAGTCGGACGAAATCCACGAGCCCGCAGCTCGATTGTGGCATTGACCATTGGGAATCTCACCTTTGCGCTCGTCTTGTGTGCGGTCGTGGTGTTTATTGCGGTAGCGATTTTGATTCTACCCGTCTAGAGCCTGTGTGTAGAAACGCTTGTCGAAGACTGATGCTGCGCGGTACCATGATACATAACATATGAATAGCTACTTTACAGTCGAATTACTAATCGGAACATTCCTTGGTCTATTGCTAGCCATGGTGATCTTGTTGGTATTGCAAGTCAGGACTACCAACAAGGTAAATAAATTAACCTTTCCAGCCTACGAGTACGTAATCGAAAAAGCCGAGCACGACGCTGAAAAAATACTCCAAGAGGCACAACACAAAGCCCAGAGTATAATCCAAGAAGCGCAACAGTCAGGCGCCAAAACCATCGCCGACTACACCAGTCAAGCCAAAGAAATTCATTCTGAATATAGCTCAGCGCTGCACGCCCAGACCGAGTCCCTCGAAGACGTCATGCACGACGTCAGTCGCAAAGAAACCGCCTCCCTCAAGCAAGTCACTGATGCCGCCGAAGACATAATTGAGGCTCAAGAAAAAAGTATCCTCGCCAACGTAGCCAAGACCAATAAGTCAATCGAGCAATTGGCAGCCAAAACCGAACAAGAAGCTACTGAATCAATGGCTCATCTCGACGAGCACGTCGAAGAAGTCGGCGATATGCTAGAGGCACATTTAAAAGCCACCGACACCGCTGGCCAAGCGCTCCTAAAAAACCACGTAGCGTCATTGCAAGGTCAGGCTGACAAACAAGTCGCAGCGTATACCGAGGCTCGCATCAAGCTGCTTGATGCGCACATCGAGCAGCTAGTTGAGTCGGTAGTGCTAGAGGTGTTGCATACTCAGCTGACACCATCAGAACAAGCGTCCTTGGCGTTCAAGGCGCTAAAAGAAGCTAAAGAGCAACATATTTTATGAACGATCAAGTAACGCTACTACAGACACTTTGTGCCACCACGTATACGGTCGCCGATATGCGCCGCCGCCTGGGGTTGTTACAAGAAGCGGCTGAGGTGGCTATATTTAATGATCAGACGACAGACACCGTCGATGCTATCAAGGCTGCAATTACCGACCGTGGTAATGAGCCTGATGTGGTCGTCATGATGGACTGGGACGATGCCACCTTCGCCCAGTTTACCGCTGGTACTATACGTGAACGCATTGTCGTGCTGCAGCAGGCGGTTGATGCACTGCCAATTATGACTTTGTACATTCCGGTAGCGTTCCCTGCAAAAGATCTAGCAGCTATGGCGACGTGGTGTCGAGAAGCCTGTGCACCGCAGCTTCTGTTTGATGTGCGCATCAATCCTAGGATGGCTGGTGGTTGTGCGTTTGTGTGGAATGATACCTACCATGACTTTTCGTTTGTAGCTCAGAGTAAAAAACACCCCGGGGTAATTACTAAACAGTTACAAACCTATGCCTAATACGACCCGGGCAGATGAAGTGGGATTCGTTACCCGCACCAAGCGGTATTTATTGGCGATTGAAGGATTACCCTCAGCCCGGGTGAATGATTTGTTGATCGACGAAAAAGGCAACCTGGCTATTGTCCGATCATTGGCTGATGACCACGTGTCGGCTCTGACGCTAGCGACGGTCGCTGGGCCGGGAGATCGCTACACCTACCTCGATGGTGATTATATGTATTCGTGTGGCGATCAATTGTTTGGGCGAATCATCAATACTTTGGGGGTACCGGTAGACGGCAAAGGGTCGCTCCCGCCGGGCAAGCTTCCGCTCGCGCTCGAGCTTGATGCACCCGGTATCGAGCAGCGGGTGGCGATCCACGAGCAGCTGCAGACCGGCGTAGCGGTGACCGACTTGCTGATACCAATTGCCAAGGGACAGCGACAGTTATTGTTTGGTCCGATGCGTAGTGGCAAGACTACGTTTCTGACCGAAACCGTACTGGCCCAGATCCCGCACGGGACAGTATGTATTTACGCTGTATTGGGTAAGCCAGTGGCTGGTCTGCGCAAGATCACCGACACCATCCTAGGTGAAGGGAAGGGTGGTAAAAATATCGTGATCGCTGCACTGTCTGACGAGCCGGCGTCGGTGATAGCGCTCGCGCCATCAGTGGCATTTTTGTTAGCCGAATACTACCGCTCGCAGGGCGAGCATGTGTTGGTGATACTCGACGACCTCGATGCTCACGCCAAGTACTTGCGCGAAATAGCGCTACTAGAGGGGCGGCTACCAAGTAACGAGTCGTATCCAGGTGATATTTTTTATCAGCACGCGCACTTGATGGAGCGTTCTGGTCACTTCAATGAATCGTTAGGGGGTGGATCAATCACCGCGCTGCCGGTGGTACAAACTGATCTCAAAAACTTTTCTGACTTGATCCCAACCAACCTGATGGCGTGTACTGATGGACACTTTTCGTTTGTGCCGTCACTGCGGGCAGAGGGAATCTATCCATCGATCAACATCGAACAGTCAGTTACTCGCGTGGGACGGCAGTCACAAGCCACGATGCAAAAGCAGCTCACCACCCGGGTGCAAATTTTGCTCGGTAGTTATCGTCAGCAAAAAGAGTACGCGCAGTTTAGCGCTGACCTCAATGCCCACACCAAAGACACGCTTAGACGCGGAGCGATTGTAGAAACGCTGCTCCAGCAAGAGCCGTATCATACTGTTGATCGTAGTACCCAGGTATTACTGCTAGCACTAGCGTTTACCGATTTTTTTGATGAACACGATAGTGAGTTCGCCAAAGCGCACAAAGAAACCTTGGTCGAGATGCTTACT
>Ga0307935_1000945_pt1 | contig 11299 bp, 4 predicted proteins | sample OrgLakmetageno92_FD_201827 | JGI IMG/M metagenome (GOLD analysis project Ga0307935, IMG submission 201827) | Saline water microbial communities from Organic Lake, Antarctica - #92 | ecosystem: Environmental > Aquatic > Non-marine Saline and Alkaline > Saline | place: Antarctica: Organic Lake...
TCGACTCACACCAGCAGACAAGACAGTGATTACTGTCAACGGAAAGGCGCTAGAAGCCTATTTCCCGGTACTATCACACCAAAAAGACATCATGTCAGTGCTTGAGACTGCAGACGCTGGTATCGAGCACTACAGCATCACTGCCAAAGTACTTGGTGGCGGAACGTCCTCGCAAGCTGAATCAATCCGACTCGGCATCGCACGCTCACTCGTAAAAGAGAAAGCGGAACGACGAGGAGTGCTCAAGGTACTAGGATTCCTCAAACGAGATCCACGGTCAGTAGAGCGAAAGAAACCGGGACTAAGGAAAGCCCGAAAGCGAGCAGCCTGGTCTAAACGATAACAGTTTATCGTTTTGTCCGATCTGGACGTGAGTCCAGAATTCTCGCTGCCGTCTAGGCAAGAGAATAGGAGGGAAGAACGTCAGGTTAGTGACAGGTGTCCAACGAAGTCACCAAGTACGGTGGCTTTCGTTTACTCCGGTCCCGAAGGGATCGCCGATATGAAGCGAAGCGGAAGCAGGCGAAGGTGGGAACCGGGTATAAAACTATACAAAAGAAAAAGAGAGTCACGGGACTCTCTTTTTCTATATCCTTAAACTGGCAAATTACTTTGTTGGACTACAAAAAAAGCGTCTCAACATTCCTCGCAAATCTCCGCACAACCACCAGTCATATCCCTCTATCTACAGTGCAATAACCCAATAAAGACAGCCACCATGCTAAAATAATCCTATGCAGCAAGCTTTGTACTGCTACCTGGATACCCTCAGCTCATGGAGCAATCGCGCCCGTACTCTGGCGTTGTTTGCAGTGTCTATTTTGCTATTTCTCAGCACACTCACACTCGCTCTAGCCCAACCAACCCCAACCATCAACTACCAAGCAAAACTAAGCGACAACACCGGCGCAGCTGTCGTCAACGGCGACTATAATATCCGCTTCTGGCTGCTCCAGAACACTGGCCAAGCCACAGCAGACGCAATCTGGAGCGAAGAACTAACCGGAGCAGACCAAGTCTCAGTCCAGAACGGTCTGTTCTCAGTTATGCTGGGCGCAGTTGACCCACTAACGAACGTTGACTTCAACCAACCACTCTTCCTCGCCGTCGAGATCGGAGGCACCGGTGCACCTAGTTGGGACGGAGAGATGTCACCACGAAAACCACTAGGAACTGTCCCAGCCGCGTTTGTGGCCCAAGAGGCAAACAACGCCAACACGCTAGGCGGCGTCGCCTCATCCAGCCTCCTGCGTTCTGACGTCGACGACACCGCAGCTGGTCTACTCACCTTTAGTGGTGGACTCATCAGCAACGGTTCATCAACCATCACCAACCTCAGCACCAACATCGCCACCACTACCACCTTAGTGATCAATAACCAGGCCTTCACCAACCTAGTTGGCGCCGGACTGACTAACACCAGCGGTGTCCTCACAGTTGACACGAGTGCATTAACTGGCAGCTTTGCCACCACCACTGATTTTGATACTGAGACCGAACTCGAGTCACTGCTGACCGATGTGACCAATGTCTTCACCGATAACGATACTATCGGTCTGGCTAATGGTGGAACTGGATCAACTGATGCAGCAGGAGCCCGCACCAACCTCGGTCTAGCCATCGGTACCAACGTACAAGCCTTCAGCGCAAACCTTACAACCTTTGCCGGCATCACTCCCAGTGCAAACACCCAGTCACTCCTAGCAGCCGCCAACTACGTCGCCATGCGCGGACTACTCGACCTCGAGGCCGGCACCGACTTCTACTCCATCACCGCCGCCAACACTACGTTCGAAGCTGAGCTCAACAACGAAGCCGGTCTCTACGCAGCTCTGTCTGATGTATCTCAGTTCTGGGAAGCAGGGGATACCCTTTCAGCTGGGGCTATCTCAGCCGGGTTTGGGAATATTGATATTGGTACTTCTAACCTTGATGCCGGGGCAGGGGATTTCTCTGGCAACCTTGACGCTAACGCTGGGCTCGATGTCACCGGCAACATCACCGTCACCGGACTCGTAGACGGTCGAGACATCGTCACCGACGGAACCAAACTCGACGGTATCGAAACTGCTGCCACAGCAGACCAAACCGCAGCTGAAATCCTTGCTGCGCTTTTGACGGTTGATGGACCAAGTTCAAACCTCAACGCTGACCTCCTCGACGGTATCACGTCCGCTGCGTTTGCGCTTGATACTGACGTCGACGACCTATCTGGGGTCACTAATGCTGCTGGGGCCCGGACTAACCTCGGCGCAACGGCCCTCGGAGCCAACCTCTTTACCCTCACCAACCCAAACACCGAGAGCTTTACCCGGATCAACGCAGACAACACCGTCTCGACCCTGGACGCAGCGGCGTTTCGAACGGCAATTGGAGCGGGGTCTGGTGTCTCGTTTGGCCTTGATAACCAACTGGCGTTTATGAACGCGGCGGGGGATGATTTTGAATACAGCAGTGGGTTGACGTTTGGGGTGGGGCCGGATGTGTTGGTGGGCGGGTTTGACGTTTCCACCAGCGTGTTTGTGGATAGTTTTAGTGTGTCGGGACAGGAGACTATTCCCACAGGCCTCGCCTTCTCCTCCGACGGCCTCAAGATGTTTGTGGTGGGAAATACTGGCGACGACGTCAACGAATACGTCCTCGGCACCGCCTTTGATGTCTCGACTAGTGTGTTTGTGGATAGTTTTAGTGTGTCGGGACAGGAGACTATTCCCACCGACCTCGCGTTCTCCCCCAACGGCCTCAAGATGTTTGTGGTGGGAGACATTGGCGACGACGTCAACGAATACACCCTCAGTACTGCCTTTGACGTTTCCACCAGCGTGTTTGTAGATAGTTTTAGTGTGGCGGGGCAGGAGACTGGTCCCCGAGGCCTCGCGTTCTCCACCGACGGCCTCAAGATGTTTGTGGTGGGTCAATCTGGCCGTGACGTCAACGAATACACTCTGGGTACCGCGTTTGATGTCTCGACTAGTGTGTTTGTGGATAGTTTTAGTGTGTCGGGGCAGGAGACTATTCCCACAGACCTCGCCTTCTCCCCCAACGGCCTGAAGATGTTTGTGGTGGGAAGATCTGGTGACGACGTCAACGAATACACCCTCGGGACTGCCTTTGACGTTTCCACCAGTGTGTTTGTGGATAGTTTTAGTGTGGCGGGGCAGGAGACTAATCCCGTCGGCCTCGCGTTCTCCACCGACGGCCTCAAGATGTTTGTGGTGGGTACCAGTGGCAACGACGTCAACGAATACACCCTTGGCACTCCCACCCCTGGCAACACCCGTCTGACCATCGACGCTGACCTGAACCTCACCGGTGCACTATTTGACAGCACTGACTCAGCTGGTACTGACGGTATGGTTCTGCAGACTACTGGGTCTGGGACGCGATGGGTGGAAGATGTTTCTCCACTTTCACTTGGTCTAGACAACCAACTGGCGTTTATGAACGCGGCGGGGGATGATTTTGAATACAGCAGTGGGTTGACGTTTGGGGTGGGGCCGGATGTGGTTGTTGATACTTTTGACGTCTCTACCAGCGTGTTTGTGGATAGTTTTAGTGTGGTGGGGCAGGAGGCTATTCCCCGAGGCCTCGCGTTCTCCCCCAACGGCCTCAAGATGTTTGTGGTGGGAAATTCCGGCAACGACATCAACGAATACACCCTCGGTACCGCCTTTGATGTCTCGACTAGTGTGTTTGTGGATAGTTTTAGTGTGTCGGGGCAGGAGACTATTCCCACCGACCTCGCGTTCTCCCCCAACGGCCTCAAGATGTTTGTGGTGGGAGACATTGGCGACGACGTCAACGAATACACCCTCAGTACTGCCTTTGATGTCTCCACCAGTGTATTTGTGGATAGTTTTAGTATAGCGGGGCAGGAGGCTATTCCCCAAGGTCTTGCCTTCTCCACCGACGGCCGCAAGATGTTTGTGTTGGGAGACATTGGCGACGACGTCAACGAATACACCCTCGGTACCGCCTTCGACGTCTCCACCAGCGTGTTTGTGGATAGTTTTAGTGTGTCGGGACAAGATACTTCTCCCTTCGGTCTCGCGTTCTCCTCCGACGGTCTCAAGATGTTTGTGGTGGGTCAATCTGGCCAAGACGTCAACGAATACACTCTGGGTACCGCGTTTGATGTCTCGACTAGTGTGTTTGTGGATAGTTTTAGTGTGTCGGGGCAGGAGACTATTCCCACAGACCTCGCCTTCTCCCCCAACGGCCTGAAGATGTTTGTGGTGGGAAGATCTGGTGACGACGTCAACGAATACACCCTTGGCACTCCCACCCCTGGCAATACCCGCCTCACCATCGACGCTGACCTGGAACTTTCTGGACTATTTTTTGACAGTCTGGGTAGTTCTGGAAGTGTGGGGGATGTACTGCAACGGGGTGCTGCTGGGTTAACCTGGGTTGCAACCTCTACGCTACTAGCAAATACCAACGATGCAGACGTCCTAGCTAGAACGTTCACGTCCACCAGCACCTGGAACGCCGTTTCAGGGTTGGCTCCAAACAGCACTGTGGGGGTGCAGATTGACGCTAGTGACCTGACAGCCGGGCAACTCCAAGTGTTAGTTGACGGGGTTGTTGCCCATACTATTTCTGCCGGAGAAACGTTTGATTCACTGGTCCAGGCTAATAGTACGGTTAGTGTTGAGGCGAAGGAGATAGGGTTCGACGTCTCCACCAGTGTGTTTGTGGATAGTTTTGATGTGTCGGGGCAGGAGGCTCTTCCATCCGACCTCGCTTTCTCCCCCAACGGCCGCAAGATGTTTGTGTTGGGAGACATTGGCGACGACGTCAACGAATACACCCTCGGTACCGCCTTCGACGTCTCCACCAGTGTGTTTGTGGACAGCTTTAGTGTGGCGGGGCAGGAGGCTGGTCCCACCGACCTCGCTTTCTCCCCCAACGGCCTCAAGATGTTTGTGTTGGGGCTTGCTGGCGACGACGTCAACGAATACACCCTCGGCACCGCCTTCGACGTCTCCACCAGCGTGTTTGTGGATAGTTTTGATGTGTCGGGACAGGAGGCTATTCCCCAAGGTCTTGCCTTCTCCCCCAACGGCCTCAAGATGTTTGTGTTGGGTAACTCGGGCGACGACGTCAACGAATACACCCTCAGCACTGCCTTTGACGTCTCCACCAGCGTGTTTGTGGATAGTTTTGATGTGTCGGGACAGGAGATTATTCCCACAGGCCTCGCGTTCTCCACCGACGGCCTCAAAATGTTTGTGGTGGGTCAATTTGGCCAAGACGTCAACGAATACACCCTCGGCACCGCCTTCGACGTCTCCACCAGCGTGTTTGTGGATAGTTTTGATGTGTCGGGACAGGAGACTTTTCCCGTCGGCCTCGCGTTCTCCTCCGACGGCCTCAAGATGTTTGTGTCGGGATTCTCTGGGCAAGACGTCAACGAATACACCCTAACCGGACCCTTCACCGGCACCGCCTCAGCAGTAATCCTCGTCGGAGACGAAGGTTCTGGCGGCGGCGCCGACCTAGCCGAACTATACCCAGTCACCGACACCAACATAGAGTCAGGAGACATCGTCGCCTTTATCGACAACAGTACATTTGCCCTGACATACGCCACCAGCGGAACCCCGTTTGCCCTAGCCGGTATCGTCTCCACCCAGCCGGGTATCACCCTGAGTGATAACAGCGAAGGGCCGGACGCAGTACCACTAGCGCTGACCGGTCGCGTGCCGACCAAAGTGAACCTCGAAGGGGGAGTGATCATGCCCGGTGACCGCATCACCCCATCGAGTGTGCCTGGAGTGGGGCGCAAAGCCACTTTGTTTGAACCGTCGGTGGGTACCGCCCTAACGGCGTATAACCCCGAGAACCCAGCCGAACAACAGCTGGTGACGGTGTTTGTTGGGCTGCAAGAGGGAGTGAACGTCACCAACCTGACCGAGACGCTGTTCGCTGGAGCGTCAACGACGTTTATGACGCAGTTGACTACCACTATGAGTACGACGACTGGGACAACTACACAAACAGTGGAAATTACCGAGAACATAGCTGTTTCTATTTGGAATCGGTTGGCGGACTTGGCTGGGCGGTTTGTGGACGGGATTCTCACGTTGACTGGTCTGCGGACAGAGGAAATCTGTCTGACAGATGCGGAGGGGGAGACTTGTATTGACCGATCAGGTCTAGACGCGTTGCTTGGGACTGTTGTATCGCCAGAAGAAGATCCAGTTGAGAACCCCGAGTCAGGCATAGCTAGTGAGCCAGACCAGAACACCGACGTCGATAGTGACGCGCCTACTGGTGGGATCGATACGAGTACCTCAACTGAACCGACCGCCAGTACTACCGAACCAGTCGTTCCGACAGACACCGAACCAGAAATTACAGATACCGCTACCAGTTCGAGTCCAGTCACACCAGGAGTATCAACTACAACAGCCACCTCGACCACAACAGAATCTGTGCCAGAGGATGATGAGTCTGTAGACCTTGTTGACTATACTGACACAACTACAGTAGAGTCACCTGACTTGGGAAGTACTACCTCGACCGGAACAACAACAGAAACAACCAACTCTGATGTGCCTGATGAACCGACCACTAGCCCAGCAGAAATTACTTCAGAGCCGATCGAAACTGGGTCAACTAACACCATGACAGACAGTCAGTAGGTCAATATCGCAGCTAAATAACTGACACCTACCGCCGCCCCTTTACATCAACTCCATTCAGCTTTATAATGCACTTGTATGGCTCAAAATGATATTGAAAACAACGAGGAATTTGAAGACATCACGGATGAAATGACAGACCTGACTGAACCGGATTTAGAAGAAATTGAAGAGGTAGAAGAAAATAAACTGAAAAAATTACGAGACAAACTGAAACAAGCAGAAGAGGACAAGCGCGCAGCGATGGAGGAACTGGCAATAGTCCGCGCAGACTTCCTCAACGCTCGCAAACGACTAGAGGAAGACAGTACACGAATGGTGGAGCGAAAGACGATCAGACACATGGAATCGCTCCTTCCGCTCGCAGATAGCTTTCACATGGCAATGGCTAACCGGGAAGTGTGGGAAAAAGCGGACGAGAACTGGCGCAAAGGAGTCGAAGGGATCAATTCACAGCTCCTCCAAATCCTCAAAGACAATGGCGTACAGCCGATTGATCCAACTGGAGATGTATTTGACCCGGCCAAGCATGAGGCGATCGGTACAACTCCCGTGAAAGAAGATCTAGTAGATACCGTAGTGATGGTTATGCAGCAAGGCTACGAGATGACCATCGGCAGCAAGACAGAATTGATTAGACCAGCACGCGTTACTACTGGAACATTGCAAGAAACAGAATAACTGAAATTTAACTTTTGAAAAATAATTATGGCAAAAATACTAGGAATCGACCTTGGAACAACCAACTCAGCGATCGCGGTGATCGAAGCTGGTGAACCCGTCATCATCGAAAACAGCGAAGGAGCACGAACCACTCCGTCAATTGTTGCGATTAGTAAAACCAACGAACGACTCGTAGGGCAGATTGCCAAACGACAAGCGGTCACCAACCCAACCAACACGATCTATGGGATCAAGCGCTTCATGGGGCATGATTTTGCTGATGAAGTAGTTCAAAAAGACATCGACGTCGTACCATACACTATTAAAAAGAGTGATAGTGGGGGAGTGATCGTAGAGTTGGACGGCAAAGACTACCGCCCTGAAGAAGTTTCAGCGATGATCCTCAGTAAACTAAAAGCAGATGCAGAAGCTAAACTTGGTGAAAAAATCACCGAAGCAGTCATCACCGTACCAGCGTACTTTAACGACTCGCAGCGTAAAGCCACCCAAGACGCCGGAAAGATCGCTGGGTTAGACGTCAAGCGGATAATCAACGAACCAACTGCAGCAGCGCTAGCGTACGGATTCAACAAAAAGAAAGAGGAGAAAATCGCTGTCTATGACTTTGGTGGTGGAACATTTGACGTGACTATCCTCGAAGTAGGGGACGACGTGGTAGAAGTACAAGCCACAGACGGCAACGCCCACATGGGTGGACGAGACATCGACCAAGCTATTGTACGACACCTCATCGCTGAATTTAAAAAGTCTGATGGAGTTGACCTCGGGAAAGATAAACTGGCCCTACAGCGTCTAGATGAAGCAGCTGAGAAGGCAAAGCTGGAACTATCATCTACCACTGAATCAAACATCAACATTCCGTTTATTTCACAAGGATCAGACGGCCCATTACACTTTGACCACACACTTACGCGAGCCAAGCTAGAAGAACTCGCACACGAATACGTGGACAAATCGATCGAAATTACCAAACGAGCGCTCGAAGCAGCTGGAATCAAAACAGAAGAAATCAATGAGGTAATTCTAGTTGGTGGACAAACAAGAATGCCGGCAATCCAAAATGCTGTTAAAGCACTATTTGGAAAAGAACCAAACCGAACAATCAATCCAGACGAAGTAGTGGCCCTTGGTGCTGCGATCCAGGCTGGTATCTTTCAAGGTGACGTACAGGATATTACACTCGTAGACGTGATCCCACTTTCACTTTCAATTGAAACCATGGGAAGTGTTGCAACCAAATTAATCGAAAAAAATACGCACATCCCGACCAAAAAATCACAGACCTTTTCAACCGCTGCAGATAACCAAACTTCGACTGAGATTCACATCTGCCAAGGAGAACGACCAATGGCCGCTGACAACAAGTCGCTCGGGAAGTTTGTGCTCGACGGAATCCCACCAGCACCACGCGGTGTACCCCAGGTAGAAGTGACGTTTGATGTCGACAGTAACGGTGTACTCAACGTAACCGCCAAAGATAAATCGACAGGCAAAGAACAGTCAATCCGAATCGAGGCTAGTTCTGGACTAACCGAGGAAGATATCGAAAAGATGAAAAAAGAAGCCGAGGAACACGCAGGAGAAGACGGGAAGAAGAAGGAGCTGATTGACGCACGAAATCAAGCAGAACAGCTGGTGTACACAGCAGAGAAATCACTCAAAGACCACGAAGCAGAAGTTCCAGCTGACATCAAAACTGAAATTGAAGAAAAAGTAAAAACTGTAAACGAAGCCAAAAGCGGCGACGATCGAGCAGCTATCGCTACTGCGGTAGAAGGTCTATCAGAATCACTCCAAAAGATCGGAGAGATCATGCAAAAGGCAGCTGAAGCAGCACAGGCCGGATCAGCTAACGGGGACACTGAAGAAAAGAAAGAGGATGAGCCAACTGTGCATGAAGCAGAGGAAGTTACAGAGGACGAGAAGCCAGAAGATGAAGAGAAGAAAAACTAGTTTGAGATCTTTGTAAGGAATAGTGTGGCGAGCTTTTCGGCGGCGCCCGAGACTCGCAGGCTCCCTAAGGGCATCCACCAAACACTCGCTGTGGTGACTACAAACTTCTAAGCTCGATAGACTGGGGTCACCGGCTTAAGAACGTATAAACTACTACAACTGGTGTTTGGGAGATACACTCAGGGAGCGGGGAGCGAGTCGAGTGTGCTCCCGAAAAGACCGTCACGATATTACTCGCAAAATACCAAAGCTATACACCACAAAGTAACAAAACCATCATGAGCAAAGACTACTACGACATCCTAGGACTACAAAAAGGCGCGTCAAAAGACGAGGTGAAAAAGGCGTTTCGTAAAAAAGCGGCCGAGCATCACCCAGACAAAAAAACTGGTAATGAGGAAAAGTACAAAGAAGTCACCGAAGCTTACGCAGTCCTAGGGGACGAGAAAAAGAAAGCCGAGTACGATACGTACGGTCAGTCTTTTGGTGGTTCAGGTGGTGGAGGCGGAAACCCATTTGGTGGGGGAGGTAACCCGTTTGGAGGAGGGGTTGAGTTCGACATGAACGATATCTTTTCTCAATTTGGATTTGGTGGAGGAGGAGGACAGCAGCAACAACGTGGGCGCGATATTTCGATTGATATTAATCTCAAGTTCGAAGAAGCAGTATTTGGTGTCACTCGCAAGGTACTACTAACCAAGAATAATACCTGCAACACTTGTAGTGGTAATGGAGCAAAACCAGGCACCAGTCTCGACACCTGCAGCACCTGTAACGGCCAAGGAAAAGTGCGTGAGCAACGCCAAAGCATCATGGGCAGCTTCACCACTGTCCGCGAATGTAACACCTGCTACGGCAGTGGTAAGGTTCCAAAAGAACGTTGTGGTACTTGTGCAGGTGCCGGCGTAGCCAAGACCGAAGAAGAAATCGGCATCAAGATCCCCGCCGGTATCCAAAACGGCGAGGTGATCCGTATGACTGGTCGAGGAGAAGCGATCCCACATGGCCAAGCGGGGGACTTGTATATTAAAATCCACGCTGACGCCCACAAGACGATCAAACGTGAAGGGACGACGTTATCTACCACACTCCCAATCAAACTCACTGACGCGCTTCTAGGAGCCACCTACAGCGTGGAAACACTAGACGGTAGTGTCGATATCAAGATCCCAGCCGGCGTCACCCACGGCGAGCTGATCCGCATCAAAGCCAAAGGCGTCCCAAGCGAACGCGGCCGGGGGGATTTCATGGTCCGAGTCAGTGTCGAAACACCCAAGAAGCTGTCGAAGAAAGCACGGAAGTTGGTGGAGGAGCTGCAGTCTGAAGGGATTTAGTTGGGTGTTAGTAAGTAATAGTGTGGCGAGCTTTTCGGGGTTAAACTCGAATCGTCCCTCCCTGAGTTCATCACCCAAACACTCGCTGTGGTGCTTAGTAAGTACTTTACTGGCTGATAAACCTGTTAGCAGGCAGTGCATCTCCACAATAACCACAACGAGTGTTTGGAAGATACGCTCAAAGAGGATGAGGACTGTCTGAGCGAAGCGAGTTCCGCAAGACGAGTCGAGTGTGCTTGCGAAAAGTTAGTCACGCTATTTCTCACTAGACGTAAAAAGGCCGGCGAGGAATAAATCCACGCCGGCCTACATGCTTATTTTTGTTTTCTTGCTTGCCAGGCTATCAATCCACAAAGGATCGAAGTAAGCAAAAAGACTGCCGTTGTAGGCCAGCCGGAGGAAATAGGAAGTATTACCCATTCCGTTCCAATAATTGCATTGATCAAAGCAGCTACAGCCAGAACAGTAAAAAACCAAAACTTCATTTTATCCTCCAGAACAAAGTATTTTACTTGCACATTATACATAAATAAACCATAATGTCAATATGCAACTGTAATATGCAAACACATCTGGCCCTTTTTTAGTAACATCTAAGAATGTCAGTATCTATGGCTAAAACAATCCAAGAAGAACGGTGGCGGTGGCTCAGACCAATTATCAATAAGGAAATGAGGT
>Ga0307935_1000948_pt1 | contig 11290 bp, 4 predicted proteins | sample OrgLakmetageno92_FD_201827 | JGI IMG/M metagenome (GOLD analysis project Ga0307935, IMG submission 201827) | Saline water microbial communities from Organic Lake, Antarctica - #92 | ecosystem: Environmental > Aquatic > Non-marine Saline and Alkaline > Saline | place: Antarctica: Organic Lake...
GTCCAACCCCAGACTGGAACCGGCATCTTCTGCTGGAAGACCGCGTTGTCGCCAAACGGTCGCCCGAGACGCGGTGCCAGCTCCAGCGGCGGCTTTTCTTTCGGGAAATCCGTGGACAACTCCGCGGCACGCAGTGGCCCTGCGGTGATCAGACCAAGTGCCAGGAAACAGAATATGGATTGGAGAACGGAGCGGAAACGGGTTTTCATGGGAGATAGACGTATGGCCGAAACCTAGACGATGAAGCCCTGTCTTGCCATCCTGATTTTGGCGGGCTTTCGATTATAAATTGTCTGTCGGATTGCTAAACAAAAGGCGGCCTCTCACTCCTCCAGGATGATTTCCTGAGTCGGGGTCACCAAATACCAAGCTCCGTGTTTTTCATCTCCATCATCGGGTAGATGGCAATACTCAAACTTGCCATCACCTTCCTCCAATTCCTTCGTCAGTGTGTAGGCATTGTCATCAGTAATCCCGAGAACCCAACCTTCGGGAATGATCGCCAATGCCGTGGCCGGCGTTGGCAAAAAGCCATGCTCCTGTTCATACAATTCGATCTTATCCACGATCTTTTTCCCGCTGATAAGAACTTCCTCAGGCACCAATTCCTGCTTGTCCGTATCTTCTGATTGGTCAGCGGTCCTGATGGTGCCGGACGACGGACTGACATCGGTTTGCTTCTGTTGATCGCACGCTGTCATGGTTGCCAGCACTGTGAAAAACGCGGCGCTTTTCGTGGATATGAGATTAAATTGCATCTTCCATTTTCACACCGGGGCAAAGTGCGGGCAACGCAATTATTCCAGGCTGCCATTCGATGGTTTAGCCCGGTAATCCATTCGGATATCCCTTTCTGAAATTATAAAAACAGGGGAACCCCATAGGCTGGAGGAAGCAGGTTTTATCAGTCTGCAAAGGCAGCCTCATGGAAAGAGACGTATCCCGCGCTGCTACTTGCCACCTGCGACTTTCACATATGTCGTGTATTCCGCTTTGAAGTCTTTGTCGATTTCAGGTTCAAATTCCCATTTCATGATCAGGAACTCCCGATCTTCAAGATCGACCACCTCGTAGTCGTAAGCCTTGTCGATAAAGGTGCTGAAAGTCATGTTGCCCGAATAGCGCATCGGAAACGTGTATTTCCCCCTTGTGAACTGGATCCCCATGACATCGCCACTTTCTTCGACTTTCAGGCCGTATTTGATACTGCTTGTTTGCGACGGTGGAACCTTACCTTGCTTCAATTTTTCTTTCAGGAATTTGATCGCATCGTCTTTGGATTCAAACTTGTCATGGCCGACGGAGCACCAGGTTCCATGGAATGGCTTGTTGGGCTTGAAATCCCCATCAAACACATACATGTCTTCCTTATTGCCACTCTTCTTCCATTCGGAGGTAGCCTTTGGTATGGAGTTTAGAAAATCCATTCCCAGATCGGAGAATCCGACGACTCTTCCTATCGCTTGACGTTTGATCTCGCCACCTTGTGGGATCACATAAATACCGCTTTCACTCACCAGTTCATCGGGTTGTTTCTGATATACCGTCTTCATCAGCTCCAGCCCGTAGGATTGGATTTCAGATGGGGCTTCTTTCAATCCTTCGGTGATGGTGTAGGCCCGCGTGACGATCGAATATACGGTGGTTTTCGAGATCGCTTCCGCAATCGGAGGAAACATCATCTTGTAGCTCTCGGTATCGCTGAGAAGTGGTATGCTGACACTCATGGCAGAGCCCTGTATCCACTGCTCCTCATGCCCAATCAGAGTCACAAGCAACTCCCTGAAAGTTCGCAGCTTCTTGATATCGACGTGTTGCAACAGTCCCAGCGCCCACTGTTTCACAAACCAGGAGCCCTCCGGGTCTCTGATGATTTTTTCAACCTGATCCATCATCGCAGGTGTGACCCGACCGTGGTCCACGTTGTTTTTCCTCCACGTTCCAAAAAGCTCGTGAAGGATCATGACACCGGTGTGCTGCAATCTCGCATCTTCCGAGACCAGAATTTCCAAAATCAAATCATCGTATTTCTTGGATTCCAGCAATACTTTGCCAGCTTCGGATCGATAGGTGATTTCAGGATGGTGAAGGTAGGTCCGGATGGTCTCTTCGGAAACATCCTTGGCGCTCAACTTCTTCGAAACCTGATAACCCACATGTTCACTCAGGCTTTCCTTGAAAACATCATTGTCACTCCATGGGCCGCCGGGCACGGGGAATGGTGAGCTGAAGGCATCATCTTTAGCGGTTCCCCAGGGGCGCTCGGGAAGCGGGTGCTTCTTCGCCCACTGGCTCAGCGGAGCTCCGGACAGGTGTAGCTGTTTCCGCGGCATGGTGTAATTCAAGGCAAAATAAGTGCCCCAGGCGTATCGGCCATCTCCGACGGTGGTGTCGTAATTATCATCGCTTCCTCCGCCGATTCCAATGGCGCCGTTGTGATGGCGGGAGAGTTCCAGAATCCATTTCCTCGCGTCCATGTAGTCGCGATACTGGGCGGGGCGCTTTTCGGACATCAGGCCCATTGATGCGGACTTCCACATTTCACCGATCCCACCTCCGGTATGGCCCACATGGTAGGCATTGGTTCCGTAATAACTCTTGATCGAACTGATCTGCATCGACTGTGCGTAAATCGACTCATCCCCATCCGTTGCCAAACGAGTTGCAGCTGCCATCGCGAGCGCTAACCCACCGGTTTTGCCATTGTCATCGGTAAAGCCACCTTTTGGGGTGTAGTTGCCATAGGGAACGGTGCCTCGGCCGGAGAAGCGGTAGAACTGACGCAAACTGCTTTGCAGGGTCGCTTCATCAACTTCCACCCCGCAGGTTTTCGCGAGAATTAAGAAGGTCAGGCAGTGAACTCCCGCTGCATTCAATTGTCCACCCGACTGATACCTGTAAGAAGCCCCCCGGCCGGACCAGGCTCCGTTGTAAATCGTGTCTCTAAGGTGGTCCGCCGCCTCCTGAATCAAAGGCAGTACCGCCTCATCGCCGGTCCTGAGATAATACTCACAGAAACCCATTCCGTTTAACCCGATATTCCAGTTATGAACGGCGAAACTTTTCGGCTCTTTCATCCATTCACGAACCACCGCTAGGTCTTTTTCTTCTCCCGTGGAAAGCAGGAAAAGCACCGACGATGCGTCTCCCTTGCCTTCTTTTGCAATCAGATCAGCAAGGTTTCTGACGATCTTAGCCGACTTCTCACAATCGAGCGGCCAGGTCGGGCTGTATGAACCCATCACGGGGATATTCACCGTTACGGTGTCCCCGCCCTTGATCGCCAGATTGATTCTGCCATCGCTTGCTTCTGCGCGGGTGATGAGTTCACCCAAGATAAGCCGCGGATCACGGTCGGAGTCTGTCATGTTGACGCCGTTGATGGTTTCGATGATCTGGCCCTTTTTAAGACCGCCTGCCTTTTCAGCTGGGGACCCTTCCTCGACGTTTTCGATTTTCATCACCTCGCCCTTCTCCAGCATGATGCCGATGCCCACTGGGCCGAAATTTTTGATCAACCAGTTTTTCCATCGCCCCTCACCCGGTGCAGGTGAGAACTTCGGCTCAAAGCCACCACTGGCCTGACGATCCGCAATCGGCTGGTTATTGGATGGTTTTATGCTTGCAGGTTTTGCAACCGGTGTCGCCTTTGCTTTTTTAAGAAAAGCGATGTCACTAGCGGATAAGAGCTTTTGATCGAAGGTCACCTGCTTTCCTCCGCGATTTACCGTCACTTCCCCCGCAGCAGAATCGTAAGCGACCAAGCTCGCTTCAAAATTGCTTTTCCCATCCGCACTCGTCCAGGTCCGGGCGGATGCGTCGGTGGATGCGAGAATGGATATCGCCAGGAAGAGGCTGGAGAGTGTTCTGAACAAGGGCTTCATGAATAATTCTATTATGGATTGAAGAGCCGGCAACTCCGGTTCGTAATTGACGGTGATTTACGATGAAATTCCGCGATGTTGCGAATGGTTTTTTATGTAAAAATAAGGCCCCCATCCACCTCTGAAGATACAACCTTTCATACTAACCCACACAACACCAAGGATTTACAGCCACCAAAGACCTGAGCTTACTGTTTCTTTTCTACACAGGAGCATTTGCAAAAAAACTCCAGAAAAAGGCCATCGCTAAAGAACCCGCTTGGCTTGATAACCGATTTCGTAGAAGTTGATACGATCGGCCCGGCTCGACGATAGGCATCGTCTCACTTCTTCGGCGTCGCTATCTCAAGTTTCTCCAACGAATCAATTCCGGCTTTCAATTGCTTCGCCCGGTTCAGCAACTCGTCGACCTTGTCGGGAAATTCACGGCTGAGGTTCACCGTCTCGTCCGGATCCTCGGCGAGATTGAACAACAACGGATCGCCGGGCTTGGTTTGCTCCACGATGGCTTTGATCTTTTCCGCCTGCTCCTCGGTCGCCCGTTTCGTTCCACCACCCTCAACCGCGTATTTGCGATCAAAGAACAGTTTCCAATGACCGATGCGGATGGCGCGTGGCTCATCGCTCATGCCTTCCCAGTAAAGGAGCTCCTCCGTCGGCTGTTCAGCAGTCGCTGCCAGAATTGAAGGCGAATTGAAAACATTGCGGCCGTCGATAACAGGCTTTCCTTTGCTCTTTGATTTCCAATCGATCCCGGCCGCCTCGCAAAGCGTTGGCAGGAAATCCATCGCGTTCATCGGGATATCGCTGACCACATTTTTTGGCCAGGTCGAAGTCCACCGCATCACACACGGCACGCGGGTTCCACCCTCGAGGGCGCTCCACTTCGTCCCCCTGAAAGGATCCGCGAGGGCCTGCTCGCCGTTCTGTGGCCCGTTGTCAGAGGTGAAAATCACGATCGTATTGTCCTCGATACCCAGTTCGTCCAAAGTGGCCAGAATTTCACCGATGCGGAAATCCATTTCCTCAACCACGTCACCGTAGTCTCCGAACGAGGACTTACCCGCCCATTCGGGATGCGGCTCGACTGGGAAATGCGGGGCCGAATAGGGTAGATAGAGGAAAAACGGTTTCCCCGCATTCTCGCGGATGAAGCGGATCGCCTCGATGGTGAATTTCTCGGTCAGCAGGCGGTTCTCGAAAGGATCTTCTACCACCTCGTTGCCGCGCAGGATCTTCGTCGTCTGGTTGTTGCTCAGGGGTATGAAATAGGTCTCATCGAAACCCTGGTTGGCAGGGCGCGTTTCGGGAAGGTTGCCGATATGCCATTTCCCAGAAATGGCGGTCCGGTAACCTTCGGATTTGAAAATCTCAGCGATCGTGAGTGCTTCCGGGCTCAGGCCGTCCCGGGCACCCATCTTGTATCCTGCGACTCCCTCGGTCCAACCCAGCCGCACCGGATAGGCCCCGGTGAGAAGCGCCATACGGGAAGGGGTGCAAACGGTCGCGCCGGAGTGGAAGTTGGTCAGCTTGATTCCATCGAGCGCCATCCCGTCGATCACCGGCGTTTTGATCTCGGGGTGGCCGTAACTACTCAGGTCGCGATAGCCCAAATCGTCCGCCATGATCAAAATCACGTTTGGCTTTTGTGCGGATGCTTCCGGCGCAGCGAAAGAAAATGCGATTGGAGAAAACAACAGCGTGGCGGCGACTAAGGAAATCTTCATGGAGTATTGGTGCTTAGAAAGTAATGCAGGATGATTTGTGCTCACCGGAGGTCGAATCCGAATCCACGGAAGCCCTTCAACCTCCGATATTATTTTCGGGTTTTCACCTTCGATTATTCAAGCACGAAGATCGAGTTATGAATTTCCCGAGTGATAGCGGTGCCTGCTGCGTCCTTAAGATTCATCTTTATGAACATGCCCCAAGTCGGCGAGAGATCGGGGACTTTGAGGAGCACTGACTTGCCATCTGCAGACAGGCTAGCTGAGGTGACCTTCCATGGCCGTTCGTTGAAATGATTGGAGCCATAATTTTTTGTGCGCTTCAGATCCCAAGCCCGGATCTCCCATGCGGCGAGATCTGCAACAGAAGCAGGGTCAAGCGCATCACTGAAGCCGATCACCACTTCCCCGGGATCGGTCGTAAGACTCACGGGTTGGGCGGCTGACTTACCTGTGTAACGGATCCTGTAAAACCCACTCGGCTTCTGCCTGTTGCCAGCCCATGCGAACATGCCACAACCATACAACTGGCCGTCCAGCGGACTGAAGCGTCCGCGCATGAGACCGGTCGGCATCGGGTCGATGGGAAACGCGCTCATACCACCCTGAACTTCATCACCGATCTTTTCAAATGGGACGGTATAGATGCGACCCTCGCCGTAGGAAAGATTGAGCAGGGAGCCCCGGAGCGGTTCCCATGCGGAATCCTCAGGCACCCATAGCAACTCCGCAGGCGATCTGTCGTAAGTATTGGTGATCCAGGTGAGCGGTTGCCTCATTGCGCTATCGGATTCATCAGTGATGGAATGATAGGCCCACATGTTTCCGTAAAACGAACCTTTGCCGCCGGGCTTCACCCAGTTAATACGGTTTTTCGGATTCCAATGACCTTCCTGGTCGGTGACCATGAAGCTTCCGTCCGGGTTCAGGCAAACGCCGTTCGCCGCGCGGAATCCGGTGGCGAGAATCTCCGTCGACAACCCGTCCTTGCTGACTTTCAACAATGTCCCGTGTTGTGGAACGATCGCCGGTTCCCCGTGACGCGCGGACTTCGCATAGTAGAGATTTCCCTCTTTATCCGCCTGCAAGCCCATCGCGAACTCGTGGAAATGCTCGGTGACTTGGTGGTCACTATTGAAGTTTTCAATGTAATCGGTTTCGCGGTCTCCGTCGAGATCACGAAGGATCGCAATCATATTGCGGCAGCCGACGTAAATTTCACCCTTAATGATTTTCAGGCCGAGTGGCTGAAACAGGCCGGAACAGATACGCTGCCACTTGAGTTCACCCTCGCTTTGGTCAATTCCATCAACGATCCACACATCGCCGTTCCAGGTGCAGACCGCCGCGCTCTTACCGCCTTCGAAAAAGTCAAAACCGGTGGTTCGCATCCATGACTTCCAAGGATTGTCCTCCGATTGGGGTATCTCGAAGACATCGACCGCCCAGGCACCTTGTTCTTCACCTCGCTCAATCTCGGTAACCAATTCACCTGCAAACCGTCTTGAAGCCGGCTGAGCGGGCTGGGGGGCAGGGCTGGCCGGCAGGATGACCTCGCCGGCACCGTCTTTGTATCTGACGCAGAACTGGAATGGTTTGTTGCTGGCCGGAATGATGTGAACTTTTTTCTGATCAATTTTAAGTTTCAGCTCCTTGCTACTAGGACCGCAGTAGAACCAACGCTCGAATGAGCCGTCACTGCCCAGCTTGGGACGCTCTCTGATTTCGCAATCCCCGACCGTGTAGCGTATCACCGGCGAATCAGCATGGATTTCCAGGCCTTTGAAATGGACCCACTCACGAGGCAGAGGTCCGTACGGGGTGCCGTCACGACCTAGAATCCTGAGATCTTCGAAATCACCGGTTTCAGGATTCGCCCACATCGGCTGATTGGGAAACACAAACGCCTTGTCGCCAACGATGCTGGTGCGCCTTCCATGTGATCCGTCGAAAGCAATGCCTTTCCAGTCGACAAATCCGTCTCCGGTCCAGCATGCCGCAAGCCGCATGGTGTCTTGCTCATAAAGCATCCAGGCATTCCCCTTAGACACACCGCCCTCGCCTTCATCAACTCGGATCGCAATTCCCTTTTGAGCAACGTTACCTTCCCCAATCCGTAGCGTCCAGAACAGCGTATTGCCAAAATCCTGAAGCAGATACTGGGGTTCTCTTTTCGCGGATCCGTTCTCTTCCTCGCTACTCATGCCACGCGGTAACTTCGAAAGATACACTTCATCGACAGGCACGAAATACTTCTCGTTGCTGTCCTTAAGAAAAGTTTCACGCAGATAGTGGATGACATCGTATTTCTGCTGAGTCGTGTATTGCGGCTGCGCGACCATCTGCCCATAACCTTTATCCAACGTCTGGAACATCCGATACGGATCGGCTCCGTTTTTGAAATCCCCCATATGGAAACGCGGTGCAGTCGGGAGTGATCCCGGGGCATCAAGCGTCCCGTGACAAGTCATGCAGAGCTGATTGTAAACTTCACGGCCGCGGTGGAAGCTTTCCTCGTTCCAATTTCGGACGATAGCCGCGTGGTCGGATTTCGCGAGTGGCTGCACAAACGCGCGCTTCAAGATAAAGCCCTTTTTAGTTTCCAACAGAGGCCGTATCGCATGGCCGGGGATTTCCCCGAACATTGTTTCAACGGTCACCTTTTCTCCTGTCTCCGGGATCCAGTTCAGATCCGGTGTATTAACCGTATCCTCATTGCCATCAGACAATTTTGCCAACTCCGCGGAATCAAGCGCCCGGTTCCAAAATCTTACGTTGGATATTTCACCATCGAAATCCGCTCCAAAATCCGGTGTTGCAGAACCAACCTTGAAAACCGATCCCTTGGCGTCCGGGCCAGTAAGTTTCTCGCGTAATGCGATCCCCTTGCCGTCAAGAAGCAACCCCACTTCGTTTCCTTTTGAAACGATCAGTAACACATATTCCTTGCCCGGCCTGATCTTCGCTTTGGCTTTGATCACTCCTACACCGCCGATGTCATAAGCGATTCCACCGCTTGTCACGGTCAACGCTTTCGACCCAGATACCCATTTCCCCTCGGGCATGGTTTTGGAAATCAGAACTCCTCCGTCTTTCTCCATCTTGAAGCGGATCATCGCAGTATAGTCCCGATCCAGCCGAAGAACTTCATCGGACATTTCCGCATCCGCAACCATCAGAGCAGCGTTCATTTCCGTGCCATCCAGTTCTTGGCCTTTTGACACCTCCTTGCCGTCCACCCAGGTCCGTAAATACGCAGGAGCTGAACCTGCGTGCTCATACACAAGCTCCATGATGCGCGATTCTCCGGCGGGCAGCTCCACACCATGACCGTCTCGCAAGTCGAGCCAGCTTGATTCTGCTGCATCGTATTCAAAAACCAGCCGGAAATTTGAATAGGCGTCTTTTGTCTTAGTTGCCCCGATCAGTTCACCCACTCCAAAAATAGGTGTGATTGTCTGACCAAGAGAAATTGAAGTCGGCGGCGGCGCTTCCTGAGAGGATGCGATTCCGGTTAAGGCAAAAAAGGCGACGGCGAAACGAATCATGATATGCAAACGGTTGTTCAGCGGGGATTTATAACGCGTGAAAAGATGTCCCCTATCTTCCCACACGTATGGCAACTTTCAAGGGGTCTTCATCTGTCACTCACTCGCAGGAATAGCCCGCACGGTGTAAAACCCTTCTAGATTTTTCCAGACAGGCATGTCACCAAACACGGAAGGAGCGTCTTCAATTTTGAGATGGTAAACGCGGTCGACCCACTTCTCGTCCTCACCGAATCCGGCAAGCTCGATGCGCGCGGAACTACGGTCGTCCGCGATAGTCACAGCGGCCGGAGTTTCGTCACGCTTGTCGCGTGGAGGCGATCCATAATCCGGGAGGTTCGTGTAGAACCAGGATTTGGCTTTCAAAACTTTGGTCAAAGATTCTCCAGTCACGCCTTCAGCAAGAGGCTGTGTGAAACGTATTTCGAAGCCTTTGGGAGTCACCGAAACGGTCTCGATATCCGCCGGAGCAATTTTACCCTCGTAGGAGATGTGTTGAAGCCCGGACTGACCTCCGCCACGCGCGCCCCAGCCGCGGCCGGTCTGACCGAGCAGCAGGCTGCCATCTGGTAGAAACGCCGGACGCATGATGCCGGATGCGAGGCCGTTTGCGAAAGGAATCACCACGCCTTGGTCCTGCCCACCGACCTGTTCGGTCACCACTCGGAATAACTGCGAGAGTGTCTGATCGCCCATGAACATCTGTCCTGCAAACGGGCCGAATTTCCCGCCTGAAAGGTCCCAAACAGGGCTACCGGGTGAGTTTGCGACGATTCCGTGAGGCAGCCAGACAGCACCCTTACGAAGCTTGTCTTTCCAGAGATCGTAGGTGAGCTCGGGCGCATCGGGTTCCATTCCCGGCAGATCCACTAAGCCAGAAATATGGCCGTAGAACTCACCTTTTTCAAGCGGCACGACTTTCGAAGAACCAACGTATTCCCCTTGGTTTTCCGAATACCAAATCCGGCCGTCAGGGCCGATTCCGAGCCCGGCTGGGCTGCGCAAGCCCATAGCGAATGGCTCAAACTTTCCATCCGGCGTGACGCGGCACGCCCAGCCACGATAGCCACCCATCGATCCCATGAACTTGCCACCAGCTTTCCACGAAGCTTTGAGCTCGTTCTGTGCGTGGGAAAGATTGAGGAGAAAATAGTAATTACCTTCCGCATCCTTCACCGGGCCGTGTGTGTATTCGTGATAGTTTCCGTGGAAACCATAGTCGTCACAGACGGTTACAAAACTGTCAGCACGGCCATCACCATTGGTGTCGCTGATACGCGTCAGCTCAGGCTTCTGAGCTATTACGATCACGTCTCCTTTGTCATCCTCAATGATGACTCCTAGCGATTCGTAGATGCCTTCAGCAAACAACGACCATTTACCATCGCGAATCCTCCAGACCCCGGCTGTGCGTGTGGATAGAACAATCGTTCCATCCTTCGCCACTGCGATTCCGGTTGGCTCGAAGAGTTGCTCTCGACCGAAAAGGTCAACTGGAGAAGCCCAATCCTCAATAGTGTAGCCCGCTGGCATTTCAAGTGCTCGGCGTGCCTTCATTGCAGGACCGGTCACAAGGCTTTGGGGTGCCCAGTCTTCCGAAACGCTCACAGCGTCCCGAGCAACCACGCCACCTGAAAGCTTGGTCGTTAGTGTGAAAGGGCCTTTTGCTCCTGCCGACAGCGACCAGATACCATTCTCAAACTCGCCACCAGTGACTTGCGTGCCGGAAAGACCCTCAGCAGCCACTTGAAATTTCTGCTCAGTCTTGATCTCTCCGTCCAGAGTGATGTTGATTTCCCCGGCGTCACTGATCGTGATCACCTCAGAAATTTCATTGTCACCGACACGGAAACGGAAAGCAGGATCTCCCGTTTCAGGTGAAACATTGTGGCCGAGAAACTCTGCATCCAGAGCGGCCAGCTTGTCCGCAAAGTCTTTCCCGTCCCAAAGGAAGCGCTCGATTGCAGCATAATCATGCGCATCCGGTTCCTTGAATTCGAAATCGACTGCCTTGCCATCGCTTGTGAGAGGGTTCAGCAGAGCAGCACCGTCGATGTATGTTTTGGCGCCTTTGCCCAGGCCCGAAAGCTTGCCGCCACGTCCGCTGCGTTCCTCATTTAGGTTCAGGTAG
>Ga0307935_1000953_pt1 | contig 11259 bp, 10 predicted proteins | sample OrgLakmetageno92_FD_201827 | JGI IMG/M metagenome (GOLD analysis project Ga0307935, IMG submission 201827) | Saline water microbial communities from Organic Lake, Antarctica - #92 | ecosystem: Environmental > Aquatic > Non-marine Saline and Alkaline > Saline | place: Antarctica: Organic Lake...
TTTTCGAATCTATTCACTCCAAACTCGCAGTAATCACTGGGCCAAATCCATCGATGAGCAACATTGTCGCTAATAGCGAGATAGGCGTGTCTTTGGCGTCTTGGTCGTTCAAGGACCTAGCCACTACTCTTTCGAACCTCAATGCCGAAGACATTCAAGCCTTCAAACGAAATGCCGATCTTGCCTCACCGCATTTCTCAAGCGTGCAAAGCAAGCAAGTTTTTGTGGAAATCGTTCGCAAACTCGGAGCAACGGGAGGGGACCAGGCTTAGTTACAGAGGAAAGTGAGGCAGATAACAAATGTTGTTGCTGATTTAGTTTTGGGTTCTACACTCTAATGGGGTCCGCTCCGGGGCGACTCTTTGCAGAATCAGTGCATGCGCAAGTTTGAAATGTCTTGACTTTACTTCGACTAAATTCAATAAAGAAAACCTTAGCCTGCGTCTTTATCGCATTCTGCATTAGGTGCCCCGTCTCCTAGTAGAAGAACGTCCATCGGCGCGTACTTCTACTTTTTATTTTCGTCAGCGCGCCTAATCCACTCGGTTTTGATTCGTAATCCTTTGCGCGGAATACCTGCACATTTTTCATGACCTTTTGCGGCGAACGTTGAGAGAACTTGTTCTGCTGGGTAGACCGATCCCCATTCGTGAAAGGTGCACAATGAGCTCCAAGCTCACCGGGGGCTAGATAGGCACTTGTTCGCAGGACCAGGTCTTGTGTAGCAAACAGGGTTTCGCGTTCACGCGACAAAATCTGAGGCTGTAATCCTCTCCAATTTAGATTTCGAAACTGAACGTTGAAAAACCTCCCTACACTCTCAGCTGGGCCAAGTCTCTCTGAGAAAGGTAAAGAACTCGTCGGGCTGCAACTGTCCTTTTTCCAACAGCACTTCCCCAGCATGTGCGACTTAAATTTAGAAACGAAGTTGCTGTCCCGACACAACGTGTCGTCCATGCGCAGTCTTAGGCCGCGCGGCTTATTGGATTAAATTTGCGCAAAAAGTAACGAATCAAAGTCAAAAGTACTCCATCGAACCGTCGGCACACGTCAACGAGCCTCCCTCATGGTCGCATGAACCCAACTTCGTCCACAGCGATGCGGAGGTCGGCACTCTCGATCGCTGACCCCAGATGCCGCTTGGTCTCGAGCCAGAAAATGATTGTCCGCTTACCGGGCTGGACACCATGGCCCCCTGAACTCTCGGGTTGCACTCTAAGATTTCGGGGATTCCAATTAAGCTGGGCTCTCAAATTATCCGATGTCGATGGGTCGGAGGGGATCCATCCAAACTGGAGTTCTGGTGCATGAGAAAAATACTGAAAATGAGTCACTTTCCTCTTTTGAGCTTCAGTGAAAAGGAACAACTATTGGTTGGAGGCAAGATGCATTCAAAGAATGCTCCCGGGTTTGTCGACCCCTGGCTTTGCTAGACCAGGTTTTGAGTGAGATCCTCTCAGTTATTGCGAACGGAAACAGAGTTTTCACCTTCACTGTCGGGAGGGGATTGGTCGAGCAGCGACGGTGGCGATAGATTATGACCTACTAAGGTCCTCCCGCTGGAAGATGTATAAAGATGAGGTGCTCGCGGGAAGAAGATTCGCTGGGCTGACCGACTTGCAGGAGCGCTGTCCAGGAACATTCGTTGAATAGATAAAGCGATTTGAAGGTAATGCACGGATGAGGAGGCGGACGTTTTCATGACAATGCAAGGCAATAAGCATTGACGACTCAGCTACAATTTGGAAATGAAGCTTAAATCATCAGTGGTTTCAATTGCTCCTGAGGTCGATACGTTCCTTGGATGCGGGCCCACAGAGAGCGTAACTGGAGATTCGGCGGCAGACTTAGAGGCCAACCTGCTACTGATCAAAAGCGGTGGCAGTCAGGTTCTTATAATTTCTCTCGACGCACTCTACCCTGGAGCTCGCCTGAGGTCCGATCTTATTGAGGGGCTCAAGGGGCTTGTGAGTGACGAAGGCCTATTCCTGTCAAGTTCACATACTCATAATGCTCCAATGCTGGATGAATCAAAGCCGTTACTCGGTTCAGTGGTGGAGTCTCACTATCTTATGGTCGCGAGAAAAATAATTGCTGCCTCGAAGACACTTCTCACAGATGGGGGTTGGGCGTCAGTTGAATTAAAGCAGGCTAGCTATCAATTAAATGGAGTTGCGTCAAGACGAAGGCAAGCCCCACGGCTTCTGAGGGCTCTGAGCATTTTTTCAGAGGAAGCAATGATGCTTCCGAACCCAAAAGAGGTTTCGTCCACCGAGGCGGAGGTGTTGCTTTTTTCAGAGGGTGATAAAACTTTGGCTACATTGTTAGTAGGCGCATGCCACCCAGTGTCAACCTTGGAACGCTCCACCCTCTCGGCTGATTATGTTGGAAGAATTAGAGAATTTTGCCGGGAGGAAATTGCCCATAACAACGCTATGACTTTTGTTTTTCTTCAGGGAGCTTCCGGAGAAGTGAGGCCGAATGCAATCTCCAGGAGACCCAGCACGCTGAAACCAAGAGACATTTTATTTTCAGCACTGATTGGGAAAACCTTTGGGAAATTTGATTCCAATTCGCTCGAAGAGTGGTCAATCAAGCGCTGCAGGGAATTTCAAGACGCGGCAACCCACGCGGTTCCATCTGCAGATACGAGTATTTCAGTAGCCAGAGCAGTGCTCCCACTCGAAGAGTTTTTTGAGCATCCAGGGCCCCAAAAACGATTTGTCTCAGTTCACGCTGTCCGTCTTGGGACATTAACCTTTTTGGGCATATCAGCCGAACCTACTTGGGAATTCGCGCAGGCTTTAGTATGGGAAAAAATGAAGGGGGCGCAGCTAAGCATTGTTGGGTGCATTGACGATACTTGGGGTTATTTGGCGTCTCGCAACCAATGCAGACTGGGGGGGTACGAGGTGAGCGGATATCTGAAACCTTTTTCTTTGGCTGAGCACAAAACGTCAAGCGAGACATCAGAAAGAATCGAGGCTGCCTGTCTGGCGCTCTTGGCCGAGCTGTGAGTCGCAACCTTATTGAGGACGACAAGATTTATCGTGGCTCCAGTTTCAGATCAGAACGACGCGCGCTTAGGACCACAAACTTTTTGCCAAGCTTGCAACCTTAAGTGACTTTTGGTTTGTGCTGACTCGTCTCATGAATTGCCATTTAATTTTTAGGGGTGTTCCTGTAAGGCCGTCGGCAGCCATGGGTACTTAAATAGAGATAGGTTGCCAAAAAAAGTAGCCTGAGAGCTTGGCTAATCGAGTCATGTAGCCCGAAGTGCCTGAAATTACAGAAGACTGTTCAGTGGATGAAACCGTAGCGAAAGCATGGGGCTTCTCGAAGAGAGCAACTTTCCACGTGCTTTTTCAAAACGAGACGTCATTGGGCTCAACGTGCACTTTTAGTTCAGAATTAATGAAGACGAAAGGCGTCCTAGTTTGCTTGAGCAAACAGGACGACTTTGGTTTCCGAAGACGATGCATTACATGGTCGCCTTATCAACTGCGAACCTTAGTGCTTTAGTTCTGATGAATCACACAGCTCTGACTGTTGCCGAATTGTGGCATGACCCTAATTATTAACTCCACAACTTATGAGAGTCGTCTTGTGGCCAACCTTGGCTGGTAGTAGGAAAAGGAGATTATTACTCAAAAAAGAAGTCAAGGCATTTGCCTGAATAAATCGTGCGTAAAAATCAAGAAGTCGTCCGAGTCCCTCTACGAATGCAGGGGTGCGGTGGCAGTTATGCGGCAGCTAAATGTGATTGTGATGGCCTATTACCGTTACTAAAATAAACACAGCAGTCTAAAATGCGAGGATGCTAAGAACTCAAACACCTAGAGAAGCAGAACCTGCAACTCAAAAGCTGCTCGCTGGAGCGGAGCTTGAAAAAAGCAGTCTTCATTGAGCTGGCGGATGGAAATTCCTAGGCCTGGTAGTCGTCGGATAGCTATGGTTCACGTGATCAATGTCCTTTTGATCAGCGAACGCACTAAATGTCGGCTGGTTGGGCTGTCGATCAGCATTTCGACGCCCCTTGAACCACACTAATCAGGAATACCCTGACTGCAAGCTTGTGCAGCAGCTCTCGCTCTTATGCTCGCCGGGGTTGTGCCGCCTGCGATTATCACAGTGCTAGGGCAGATGGCTGGCTGGCTGGCTAACCATGAGACGACTTAACGGGTATGGTGAGAAAATGTTAATAATAGTTGATGAGCACACTATAGAAAGCTTGGGGGGTGGTTGATTGCTCAATTACTGCATTAGATCTGGTGGGTCAACTCCATGTTTCATTGATTCAACGCGGAGCTCCGAAGGCCTTGCGCATGAATAACCGGCCAGAGTTCATTTCTCAAGTCATATCCAATTGAGTGACTGAGACCGATTTGATGTTCATCTCACCAGGGCAAACCTGGCGCAATAGCTATGTTGAATCCTTCAACTCGAGAATTCGGGATGAATGCCTAGAGGTCAATCAGTTCCACTGACTGAAATACGCCAGAGCAATCATTGGAATCTGGAAGTAGGAATACAGAACAACCGGGCCACTAAAACTAATCGATTACTCTCAAAATTATCGGGCCGAATCCAAGGCTCAGGTCACAGAGGGTCTCCGAGTGTCACGTAAGTTGCAACGACGCCATGTTATTGCGCATCGTCTCAATTTGGCGACCGTAACCCGCGCTCGGAATTCTGAGTATCCAACTCCGAGAAACACAGGTCACACCAGGGTTTCCATAAAACCCAAAGCGATTCAGGGTGTTCCCTGTAGGGCAAGTTACAAGAAATGACTACCAACAGGTTTGGAGTCAGGCCAATAATTAGAATGTTGGCCCCAGGAGGGTCATCTGCCCCATTGATCCCATCCCGCAGCAAGCCAGTCTCTCCCAGAACGGTCGGACTCAGGGGTGATTTCGACGAACCTTGACCTTAGTATCGCACTGCACATAACCACCCTCAGGATCCTCTCAGGTTTCGGAGCAGCCGCAAAGTTCTGCTGAAGTCTTTATTGACATGGAAGTACGGAGTTTGAACTGTGCCAAAAGTCCGGAAAAACTTCTCGATTGGTTCGATCATGGATCCTTCGAAATCGAAGATTTGCATCCCTCTGTCTTGGGCGTCCTGTACAGCTTTCCACAAGAGCAAGGACATCCCTCCGGTTGTTCGGAAACCCGGCGCGGTACCACCGAGAAGGTAGTAGGCGCGCACGGAATCTCGAACTACCAAGGCTGTAGCGTGGGGCGTCTCGTTCGCATCAAGTGCGAGGTAAAGAGAAACCGCGCCTTTTTTGGACCCTCTGACAAGAATCCTTTCCACCAAATTTTTTGGGAATGGGACCGGTCGTCCTTGACGTTCAAAGGTGCTGCGAATCATCGGCCACACCAAATCTAAAGAGTCAACCTCCATAGCGAATATCCCGTTTCTATTGCCCGCTTTCCGAATCTCCCACCTGGAGCTACCTTCTAGGTTCTCCCACAAATTTTTTTCACCACCACCCAGATTGAGTCGGTAGGTGTACCTCGTCGTCTGATTGAAACCCCTCCAATGAAATGGAAGCCAGTTGCCCATCTCCGGTGACCAATTCTGCTCGTAGGAATCAACGTTTGGCAAACTGTCTGCAATCTGGCCCAAGAGTTTGTGTTGTATCGACAACTTGGGAAGACCCTCGGTCCCTATTGAGGAAAACCAAGGGCCAAGGTACTGAGTGAGTGGCGGCTGACTCATGATTGTGAAGCCACGCTGCTTGACGAGGGTATAGGGGAGCGTGGCCGCGACCTGGCCGCTATTGATAACACTCAGCACGTCCCACTCATTCTCTCCGGCAGTCGCATCTAACCACCATGGTTGGTGCCAAATTGGAATACCAACCTCCTCATTAGCCCACGATCGATAGCTATCTCTACTTCCATCTTTTGACTCGTGCAGTGCCATAGCAGTCCCCTCTCTCCGGGCTTAGGTTTAATGTTCGTAGGCGGGAAGATACTTGATAAAATTTGCAGGGTTGACCCAAATGAGCTGATTACCCGAGGAGAACGACCTGGACACTACCGTACCAGCACCGACAACCGTATGCGGGCCCACGTGCACGCACGGCAAGACTGTTGCGCCCTGACCAAGCCAGCAGTCTTGATTAATACGAATCGGATCGGCTAAAAGGTAATTTTCATAATTGGTTGCACCATGGTTCATCGAAATAAGTGAAACGTGTGGACCTATCCAAACATTCAACCCGAGGATAATGCCATTTCTCCCATCAAGGTAGCAGCCTGCGGCCAAGCCACGTGTTCGAGCGCCCCTTTGAATTCCATCGGCTGCTTTCACTTCAGTCGTCCGGTGAGCTGGCCACGAGACACGACCATTTCGCTAAGCACTTTTTGTAGACATCATGCACCCAACACCATGATTGGATCATGAGAATTTCCACCAGGCATGTACTGGGGCCATACGGCTCTGAGAAGCAACGCGGCACACTTCCCAAGCACAGATCGTACTCTTCGCGCGGCTTTCCGAGGCATCGATTTCATCAAGCCCCGCCTTCAGACTTAAGTCTGTCAACAAGTTGGCTATGCAATTCAGAATCTATTCTGCAATTCTCTCGCCGCGGCAGCTGATCAGGCAGCGAGGAGGAGGGGTTACGAACTCGCATGCCAAAACCCGAAGCAAAAGCCTCCAGGCCTTTGATGGTCTCTCTAGGTGAGGCGCAAAGGTCTTCATATTGAACCTTGTGAACAAACCGGTTCGGCACTCCAAAAGACTCCAAATCCTTGGTAATAGTCTGATGCGTTTGCTGGATTTGAAAAAGAACTTGATTAATGACCCCCCCTGATACGGCCTGCTCCCAGCCCGGAGGCCGTAATCCGAACCATTGAGCATAAGAGCCGAAAGCTGCGCGCCTCGCCTCGAGTATTGAGTGAGCATTCCACAACAGTCCTCTTGACACATGAATGTATCTGGCGTTTGGAAAGACGCGAGCGAGCGAGCGAATCCTCAGGGATGCGTAAGTGTTTTTAAACATGAGGCTTCTTTCAGAGCTACTTGTCCAGTTAGTTACTGAACGCAACAACGCCCTTTCGTCGACTAATCTGGCGGTTGCTTCGTCAACGTAATTGGGGGCCCGCGGGAAGAATCGATACCACCATTCCCCGCCTTCCCAGGCACCATTGAGGCCACCAGTCGAACCATGCTGTGACCCTAAAGAAGGGTTGGGGGTTTCTTGCCCGCGAAAAATCAGCTCTCCAAGCCTCGGGAAGCCAAAAGACCATTGATGATAGTTGCGCAGATAAGTCACGTTTAAGTGCTGCGACAACATTTGCATGAGAACCGTGCTGCCAACCCGTGGTGGCCCGACAATAAAAACAGGGGGGTGTCGATCTAAAACGCCCAAATCTACCTGCGCTAAACGTTCCCCTATAGGTAGCGCGTGAAAGTTGATTGCGCGCAGTGCTTTCGACGCTACTTGCCCAATCAAGCCCACCACCTCTCTCCCCCTTAGGATCCCACTTTGCTAATCGTACTGTTTCTAACGCCTAAAGGTAACCGGCCTCAATTTTTCTAGAAGTATCGACTAAAAATGTGTCCTTAACCAAAGAAGAGTATTTCACGTTGCCGACAGCCCCCAATTTCCGATGCCCTTCACGGGACCAGGTGTCGTCCATGCATTCCGGGAACTCATCTGCACCCGCCGGCAAACCTGTAGTTCTCACCCAGGGCGTCGACGATTTCAACCACCCGGTCATCGTGCCCCGCACACACAGGGAATAGAACGCAAGTGTTTGGGGCCCCGGACTGCTCAACACCCCATTACAAAACTCTGCATGCCCATGCCGGCAAAGGAAATTTGACCGGTGCGGGTCACAGAGGGTCTCCGGCTGTCACGTGAGCTGCGGCAACGCCATGTTAGTGCGCACCATCCAGATTTGGTGGACGCAACCCGCACTCGAAACCGAGTCAAACATCCTCAGTCCTCAGTAGATTGATTGGCTGTTGCTTATTCTGCAGGCGAGTAAAAAAGAGTCAGGCACGCCCCCCTATTATTAGAAGCCTTGTGTTTGCGGGCCGAATTTTTTCCGCGGCTTTTATAAACCCGTCTCCCGCTGCTTACGAGAGACCAGCTGTAAACCAGAGTGACTGTCTGGCTGACTCTTAATTCTGGAAAGTACGACGCCCCTTTTAGCTACAGGCCCTTTTTTGTCGGTCTTTGAAAATATCGAAGCAATCATTTTCTTGCCTAATCCCAATAGGGTGTCCAGCGAAAGAAGTGCCGGGCTTGGATCCCGGACTCGATTGCTGACTCTCTGATAACCCAAATAACTCATTTGGAGGAGACAAATCGATTCAGCAAGGGCTATTTTTTTCATCGGAAGCTCTTTGAGAAACTTTCCACTGTTCTCTTGAATTGTCTCTCGCGACAAATTGGACCATTCATGAACGTTCTCGCGCATATCGTCTAGGTATGCATTTCCTTCTACCCGTTCTACATTCAAGAAGTCGAGTAAGCGTCCCATGGTGGCGCCTTCTTCGCTTATCAGAGACTCGTAGCTAATGAAAAAACACCGGTTTTGGGCCCGCAACCGTTCACTTATTGCTATCGCCCTAGCCTGTTCATGGGTCCATAGGTTTGATTGCACGACCACACTATTTACCACACTTGGTCTCTTAATCTGACTTAAGATGACGTCTCTGGGATCCCTGTAAAGGTAGATAAACTTGGCCCCGGGGATTTCAGCAGCAATCTCCGATGCCCATTCAAACAAGTGATTATCTTTACAGATGTATCCTTGAAATCCCTGTTCTTTTGCGTACGTATTCATCATGAAGTGCATCAAGTAGATAGAGCCTCTGGGCCGCTCACCGTAAGCGATCAACACACTCTCCGAGGTCCAATCAATTTTCCACGGTGAGAAATGGACTAGGCAAAGGTCCAAAGCGTCCCGAATAAATTTCTTGAAATTCTGGTCAATAGTTAAGTCACCGTAATAAGGCTGCTGGTAATATAAGTGCTTGAGAAAATGCGCAGGTGAAGGGCCAAGGTAAACTTCTTGGCTATCAGTTATCCGCTTTCTGAGAAGATTTGAGCCGCTTCTTTCTGACGAAATTATAAAAACAGGTTTTTCAGAGTAATTCACACCACTCACCTTTCGATAAATTAGTCTATATTTTTGGATATTTTCAAAACTGAAATCGAGTGTCCCAGGAAACTTAAGAAGAATGCCAATGGTATGGCGGAAAAAATAAAAAGGCAAGAGTGACCTGCCCCATGTTTTGGGCCCAGTCGCTGAGATGCGTCGCTGGTTTTTAGCGGGTGGACTGGTCAGCAAAAACCGTTGGGGTCAAGTATCCGAGCGATGAATGCGGCCTGATCTGGTTGTATCCCTCCTCCCAAATATCAATGATGCCTTTAGCGTATTTCAGTCAGTGGAGCTGATTGACCTCTAGGCATTCATCCCGGAGTCTCGAGTTGAAGGACTCGACATAATCATTGGGCCAGGATTGCCCTGGTGGGATGAACATCAAATCGGTCTGAGTCACCCAATTGGATATGGCTTGAGGAATGAACTCTGGCCCGTTATTCGTTCGCAACGCCTTCGGAGCTCCGCGTTGAATCGATGGAACATCGAGTTGAGCCACCAGATCTAATGCAGGAATTGAGTAATCAAACAACCCTCCCGAGCCCTCTAGTGTGTTCATCAACTATTGCCAGAATTTACAAGCCATATCCGCTGAGTCTTCTTATGGCAGACCAGCCAGCCATCGGCCCTAGCACTGTGATAAGCATAGGAGGCAACCACAGCTGTCCGACGCCTTTCAGGCCTAGAAGTTTCCCTCCGCCAGCTCTTTGAGGGCTTCTTTTTCAAGCGCCACTTCAGCGAGCAGCTTTTGAGTTGCAGGTTCTATTTCTCTAGGTGTTTGAGTTTTTTAGCATCCTCGGATTTTAGACTGCTGTATTGGTTTTAGTAAAGGTAACAGCCCATCACCATCACTTTTAGCTTCCGCAGAACTGCCGCCGCATCCCCGCCTTCGCAAAAGGACTCGGACGGCTTCTTAAATTTTGCGAACGATTTATTCAGGCGAATGCCTTGATTTTCTTTTTTGAATCATAGTCTCCCTTTCCTCCTGTCGGCCAAAACTGGCCGTAAGACGACTTTCATAAGTTGTGGAGCTAATAATTGGGATCATGCCACAATTCGGCAGCAGTCAGAACTGTGTGACTCATCAGAACTAAAGCACTGGGGTTCGCAGTTGCTAAGGAGGCCATGTACTGTATCTTTTTCGGAAACCAAAGTCGTCCTGTTTGCTCAAGAGAACTAGGACGCTTTTCGTCTTCATCAATTCTGAACTAAATGGTGCACGCTGAACCCAATGACGTCTCGTTCTGAAAAAGCACCTGAAAAGTTGCTCTCTTCGAGAAGCCCATGCTTTCGCTAAAGCTTCATCCACTGAAAAGTCTTCTGTAATTACAGGCACACCAAGCTGCATGACTTGATTAGCCAAGCACTCAAGCCACTTTTTTTGGCAACCTATCTCTATTTAAGGTAGCCATGGCTGCCGACAGCTTTACAGGAACACCCCTAAAAACTAGATATCAACTCATGAGACGAGTCAGCACAAACCAAAAGTCACTTAAGGTTGCAAGTCTGGCAAAAAGTTCGTGCTCCGAAGTGCATTGCGTTCTGATCTGAAACTGGAACCGCGATAAATCCTGTCGTCCTGAATGAGGCTGCGACTCAAAGCTCGGCCAAGAGCGCCAGGCAGGCAGCCTCGATTCTTTTTGACGTCTCGCTTGACGTTTTCTTCTCAGTCAAAGAAAAATACTTCAGATATCCGCTCACCTCGTACCCTCCCAGTTTGCATTGGTTGCGAGACGCCAAATAACCCCAAGTATCGTCAATGCATCCAACAATGCTTAGCCGCGCGCCCCACACTTTTGTTACATTTAAGGCCTGCGCGAATTCCCAAGTAGGTTCTGCTGATATGCCCAAAAGGGTTAATTCCCCAAGACGGACAGCGTGAATTGCGACAAATCGTTTTTGGGGTCCTGGATGCTCAAAAAACTCTTCAAGTGGGAGCACTGTGCTCGCCTGATGGATAAGTCGAATTAGTTAGAAGGGGTCAGTCTTCCACCAAGTTAACGACATCATAGATTGCCGGGGCAAAGTATTTGCCTCTTGAACTCAGTGGCAGGTTGTCAATTTTGTCAGCCAAATCTCTACCGCTCAACACTTTCTGCACTTCTCCTCGTTGAATCATGTGGTCAATGAA
>Ga0307935_1000955_pt1 | contig 11249 bp, 13 predicted proteins | sample OrgLakmetageno92_FD_201827 | JGI IMG/M metagenome (GOLD analysis project Ga0307935, IMG submission 201827) | Saline water microbial communities from Organic Lake, Antarctica - #92 | ecosystem: Environmental > Aquatic > Non-marine Saline and Alkaline > Saline | place: Antarctica: Organic Lake...
TTTTTAGATGCCAATCGAATTGCATAGTTATTGTGCGATTTTGGGTCACAGCCAACGCTAAATAGATATTTAACTACTTCCAAGTGACCGTTTAAAGCAGCAAATTGAATGGCATAATTATTATCAGCCGTTGGATCACAGCCAATTTCTTGACTTGTTAAATATTCTACCATATCTAAATGTCCTTGCTCACAAGCCCATAAAAAGTACATTTTTTTATCTTTTACAAAATCATAGTTGTATTTTGCCAGAAATTGTATGATAGTTTCATTCATTTTTCATATTGTCGCGATATGAAAATAAAAATTCAATTATCAATTTGTAAAAAATTGAATAAATAGGTCTTTGACTGGAAGATTTATAATATATCTGATTAAAATGGAGATAGAAATTGACAAATTAGATGATGTATCAAGAGATAACATGTTGTTGGGAAAATTGTAATAAAAGTTTTGAAAGACATGATATTTATAATCGGCCAAAATGGATACACAACATGGGTGGTAGTATTAGAAGTTGGTTAAATTATTCAGGGCCGACAAAATGTATTTCTTATATTTGCAGTAATGTTTATTGTGATACACATTCTGTATATTTTGATGAATGTTGTTATGATTGTTTTTTAAAAAGTGAATGGTCTAAAGCTGATATCCCAACCATGCAAAAATATGTTAATAATATGAAAGAAGATTTTCATATTATTAAAAAGGAAAATAATGAGTTAAAACAGGAAATAATTCAATTAAAATTACAATTAAAATATCAGCCAGGAGGAGAAGGTGCTGAAGCAGCCAAGGAAAGTTTTGAAAAATTGAGTCAAATCCAGATGAATGATGGATAGAACGCGTTTTGATGATATGTGCTAAGCATTTTGTTTGTAATATTGAGGATGTTGTTGTCGGCCATGATTAAATTCGTCCAAAAGTTCCATCTTTGTTTTATCTAAATCTAAAAGACCAAAAGTGCTTGTACATTCATACAATTCTAAATTTGGATGTCTTTTAATGGCTTCTTTTTTAGCAATGTAAATATGTAGTTTTGCTATTTTTAACATTTCGCCAAAAAGTCCGTCGTCAAATACAGGTTTTGAAAAACAAACGCCAATCGTATCCGTATCTACAAGAGGTTCAAGAGGAAACGAATTATAGTATCCCCCGTCAATAAAACTTGAACCCTTTATTTTGACAGGAATAAAAACACCAGGTAATGCTGCTGATGCGTGGATTGCATCAAACAATTTTATATCAGGATAGTCTTTATGGTTAAAATAAATAATCTTACATTTTGTTGTATTTACTGCTGAAATATAAAATGTTTTTCCTGTGGCTTCATAAAATTCTTTTAGGGTTGGATCTTGAATACCAATTTTATCTTCAATTACTTGTCTAAACTTTTTTGTGTATTTTTGTATCCTGTTCATTCCAACTTTTTCGATAAAGACCTGAAATGCAGATAAATCAAATTTTAAATCTGTAATTTGAGGAAAGTATTTTAGTTGTTGTATTGGATTAATACCTACTATATAAAGAGCGCATATAAATGCTCCCGCGCTACAACCAGAAAATACTTTTACCTTATCTAGTTGACCTCTAGCATGGAGTTCATAAAGTAATCCAAGCAATGTAACTGCTTTCGCACCTCCCCCTGAAACACATAATGATCTTTCTTCCATTTTCTTATTATCCTTTATTTTTTTAACAGATTCTAATAAGAAAAAATGTGTTATCATGGAATGACTGCTTTGTATTTTATATCTTCAGTAATTATTGCCTTATTTTCTATCTTTTGCGTTTGGCTGGGAAGAAAATACAAAGTAAGTTATTACAACTCCCTCTTAATCGGCTGGTTTCTTTACTTTATTCTTTTACTTGTTATTCAACAATATGAAAGAGATCAGTTTAAAAATGCTATTTATTTTGGTGATGATGAAATAATATCATTAGAAAATATTTAACCCAATATAAATGAATTGGATATTAATAATAATTTTAAGTTTGATATCACTTGTTCTTGTTGGAGGTGCTGTTTACTACTATTTTTACATTTACAAGAAAAACGGTGTTGAATATAAAAAATTGACAAATACATGGCTTCAAGCGAACGACGGCGATCTTAAAAAACTTAATTTAAAGGATGGGGATTTGAGTCCGTGTAAATTAGAGTGCACACAAGATGATAAATGTGACAGTTTTACAGTTAACCACGAAAATACAGTTTGTTATTTAAGATCTAATCTTGCTGGAAATTCTACAAAAGATAATGATTGGGACACGTACATGAAACAAACAGGTAATTAAATTTTTCATATTTAAAAATATGAAATATTCTATTTTAATAATTCTTCCAAAGTCTTATCTATTACTTTATCGAATTTCTTTTGACTTAGCCAGCCTTCATCCACAAATTCTCCGATCAATTCCTTCTTTATATCTGGAAGTACCTTCATTATATGGTTGATAAATGGAAGTTTTTCATCACCATTAGAAATCATTGCTTCCATAATTGTACCAGATTCTTCTTCAGGAAGATGTCTAATGGTCGCATTCAATCTAGCCTTGATATTTGCGATCAACTGATCCTTTATACTGATACTTCCTTCAAGATCGTCAGTAAATCCAACCATAACGTTAACTAGGCGTTTAGCATGACCGCTTGAGCATGTGTTGGACATATCAATGAGTTCTTCAAGGAATCGTTTTGTGAGTTGCTCTCGTTTCTCATGTTTTTGTATAATAGACCACATAAGTCTGAATATATCTGCTGTAGATATCTTTCTGTTTGTGTGAAGTGTCGTTTCAAGCAGGATGCGATCAATAGATTTTCTAATCTTGAATAGTTCTTCGTCATTGTAATCATCTGACATATCCTCAATGTGATCACAGATAGTATCAATTTTTTCAAGTGTTCCAACATTATTGATGTGTTGTCTTTCAATATATTTGACAAAAGTGTCGTTGAGAAGATGCACGTTTTCTTTGTTGCTGTAAACAGTTTTCTCGAGCTCAGTTTGTCCTTCTGTGCCAATTTCATGAATAATCTTTCTTGCCTCAGAACAATATGGCTCAATGTTATGATTGATAAGAACGTCTGATACGTCTGCTCTAGTTCTAACATCTTTTTCTACATCTCTTGCAATAGCCAAAAGATTTTTGCACACTTGGTCCTTTACATCTGGATAACCATATTTGGTTGGATTCCCGCATTCACAATGATCGCCTTTATCATCATAGGTCATCATATCATCTTCCTTGCAATCATCGCAAGCAATTGGTAAACCAAGAGCAGTTTGTTCAAGAAGAAATTCTGATGCCATTGTTATATAAAATACATCTGGATTTGTTTCGATAAATCTGAGAAATAGTTTAGAGATAAGAGTTTGATCAACTTCTTCGACATCCAATGGATTGACCAAATATCTACTTGCTACCCCAGTGTTTGTGACAAAACATGCGATTGTTTCATATCTCATATCGTCATCGCCATCAGTTTGGATAATTTCTGTTATATGCTTTTCTATTGCTGGTCTGTACTTGGAATCGTTGGAATGATATAAAAACTTGCAACATTCTGCTCTGTCATGAAGTCTAGTATAAGGACATTCTAGAATTTCCAAATAAAGATCATAGCAATACTCTAAATAACCAGACAAGTAGAATGCCGATGCTATATTCAGTTTCGGATCGGCTGGTATCAACTTGCTCGAAAAAAGTATTTTGCACATATTAAATAATTGCTTCATCTCTGTTTTATCGTTTTCACAAATACCAATCCAACTAGCCAATACTTCAAGTGCTTTATCAGTCCAATAAAATTGGTCATCGTCTTCTTTTTGGGTTTCTTTTTCCCATTTTCGACATTCTAGTAAAAATGTTGCTCGATCCTCACCAGACTCAACTTTTGATCGAGGAATTTGGGCAGAATGCTTTATCAATTCCTCGTCTACCTCAATATTTGCAGGGATTCTAAATCGAACCCTTGTGTCAAGTTTAGTTTTTATTGTTCTTGTTACAAGTCTTCTTTCGCGCTGATTTTTTACTCCTTCAAGCATTTTGATTAATCCATTCTCATCTTCTTTTGGCTGTTCCATCTTACTTAAATTTTCTTGGTCGATTTCTTTTAATTCAAATTTTATTCCTTTAGGCTTAACTTTATCAAATTCTTCTTTGTTATCTGGGTCTATATTTTTATATTTTTGAGTAACTTTGTTTAAGAGGGCTTCAAGTTCTGGATCTTTCTCCTCCTTATCCTCCTTATCCTCCTTATCCTCCTTATCCTCCTTATCCTCCTTATCCTCAAACGGTTCTACAATCTTATCATCAATATCTTTGTCAGAATCAGACATTTTTCTTATGATATATTTTTTCTTTAAGTATCACGCTTAAATGCAATTTAAACAATAAGAAAAAAATGGTGAATACGATATCTCACAGAAAATTTGTTAAACAGCCACTCACAGAAAGCTCATGGAAGGATATTGCACCCAATTTCGGGATTATTAAAGGCTTGCATTTGGAATATTTAGAGTTTCCCCACAAAATAAAAAATAATGCTCCAAATATTCCAGATCCAACATATTCGGGAAAAGCATATGATGATCCAGAACCATCTCAACCACCTCCAGATTCGGGCCCAAGTCCAGCACAAAATTCAAACGATTCAGGAATATTTTCAACAGCGGAAGATTCGGAAGTATTTGAAAGAAGTACTTCTGGTGCTACTAGAAGTAGTGACGACGAGGATGTATTTGGTGCAAACGAATTAGACTTTCTTGACACATTTGGTGCAACACCAGATAAGAAAAACCGAGATCAAATTAATTGGGAAGTTGAAGATGAACCAAAATTAGAAAAGTCTGAAAAAGAAAAGATTGAGCAGCAAAGAATTCCAAAATTTGTGAATGTTGCTCCTCCTCAACAAGAGGAAGAAGAGGAGGAAGAAGAAGATCCAACAGATGTTTATATCAGAGAAGAGGTTGATAGAATAAGCAATATCAAAGATTTGAAAAAAATGGCATCGAAAGGAATCGATGTTGGTGGAGAAGTCAGAGATGATATGGATTTGCAAACAACTCGTATTAGATTAGCCAGTGCTAAAAAACAAATATCCACTGAGAAATCTATTTCAATGAATAAATTTGGATTAATGGGAACATTTTTAGCCATTGATCAGGGCGCAGGAATTATGACAGATTCAATGAAAGGATATTTTCAGTATCAAATGGATATAATAGATATTTATGATGATTTGCTTGAAGAAATTGGTGAAACTCAGATTAATGCTATGATTCAAGAATTTGATCCAACATTAAAATTAGGTGGTATGATTGGTTTAACTACCGCAGGTTATTGGCTATTCCAAAATTATGTCGGTGAAGATAAAGTTAAGGGCGCTAAATTATTGAAACAATTTTTAACATCGGGACAAGCAAAAGTTTTAGATGAAATGACAACTGCTTCAAGAAAACAAAAAATAGAAAAGGAAAATGATGGAGCAGAAGGCATAAATAAAGAGAAAAAGAAGAAACGCAGAGGACCTAGCTATACAGCAAATGATGTCAATGCTGCGATATAACCTTTGATATTTTTTGCTTTTTAAATATAATATTAAAAGTAACAATAAATGACAACACCTGTTAGATTTTTCGATAGCGTAGGGTTTAGTGACGATGTTGCTACTATGTTAACAGAGGTTTCAGATTATGGAATGACTATTCACATGGGTGATTTAGATCCCATAAATAATTCTGAAGATTTAGATTTATACAAAAATTTAGTCGTCGCAAGTTATCGCGGAATTTTGGGAGAAGTTAAAAAAACTATGAACACAGAATTCATAGAAGACTTTAATAAAATAGAGCCACAAATATGGGGAGTTACAGGATCTGTATCCAACATCGACGGAGTCGGTGGGCAAATTAGAATGCAAACTGGGTCAACAGCAAATGATTTAGTTAATTTAGAATTTCTAAACAAAAATGTTCATGTCGACTGCAAATTTATTTTAACCTTTCGAGTAAAAATCGAGAATATATCTAATACAGTTGTTGAAATCGGAGCAATTGATGACTCTGATAATTTAACTAGAATTTTATATAATTCATCTTTGAGCGGAAACTGGCAACTTGAGAACAAATTATCTGGTACATCTACAGTTACCGATTCCGGTGTTTCTGCTGATACAAATTGGCATACTTTTAAATTTGAATCAGATGGCTCCACTTTAAGATATTGCATCGATGAGATTCATAAAGGCACTCATTCAACAAACGTACCGACAAGTTTAATGAAGTTATATGTCAAACAAACCACTTTGGAAAATTCTACTAAAAGTAGTGTTTGTGACTTTATCAAACATTTTTGTTTCAGAATGGGATAAATTTCTTATTATTAATAAGAAACATTTCATTTGAGGGTCCATTTCATTTGCCTGTTGATCCAAATCCACCTTCACCGCGGTGAGTTCCGACAAGACAGTCAACTTGCTTAGGATTCATACTAGAATAGGGACTGATAATCAACTGACCGATTCTCTCGCCCTTCTTAACCTGATAAGACTTGCCCACGCAATACAACGCAACATGAATATTGCCTCTGTAATCACTATCCACGACACCTGCCTCACTAAATACACCATGCTTTGCAGACAAACCAGAACGAGAACGAATGTTACCCCAATATCCAGAAGGAATAGCCATACTAACACCAGTGTTAATTAGAGTAGGCTTACCTCTTGTCATAATGTCTTCCACGGTTACATCTTCAACTGCGTAAAGATCAAGACCAGCAGAAAATGCACTTCCGCGAGTAGGAAGTTCTGCGCCGTCTACAAGAGTTGTTGGGATGCTCATTTATTAACTGGATATTACTTTATCATATTTTCAATTTTATATACTTTCACTTTGCAATCTATTTTATTCGAAAATGATAATAGCATGTCATGATATTTATCCCAATTACCACCAGCAAGACCACATCCAATTTTGTATGGTACTCCTATCACAATATTACTAGAATTCATATTATTTTCTACTAGCCATTTTCTCAGATTTTTTAAACATCTCTTAAACCATCTTTCTCTCGATTGATTTGTTTCTTTTTCACCGTATTTAGATGGAATGGGTGGTCTATAATTTCTAGAATAAGCTTTACCAAAATCATATTGTCCATATAATCCAATAATTGTAACCGGTCCATTTGAAACTACAATTTTACCTGGAGATCCTCTTGTAGTCTCTGTGGCAAGATTTTTAGACCCTATTGGTGTCCGCTGACCATATACATTTGCATAAGCAAACTTTTTAGCTATAGCATCTGATAGCCCATGAGGTCTAACACATAAGCAGTTCAACTGTTGCAAAATAATATCACAATCTGATTCCAATAAATCGCCATTTATCACTTCCATTTCTTTTTGACTTTAACTAAAAAGAAAATTTATACACTTTCATCCCCTTTTTCTCTGCTTTTCTAATACTATCTTGCGTTCCCTTTCCCGCTTTAGAAGGAAATGCTATGAGAACATCGCAACTTTCTATTATTTTAGTATTTCTTATAGGACCTGCCTTTGGTCTTCAAAAACAATCATTTTATGACCGTATTCTTTGGCGTATCTTTCTGCCAAACTATCTGCACCAGATGCCCCACCTGATATAATAACATCTTTCGAAGAAATTATATCTTTTACCTTGTTACAAAAATGACTATAATCTGTAAAATGACGATATCCAACTATACCTAGTTTTTTCTTGCTTTTTTTTGGGCACCATAAGAAGCCAACTCATCAGCCCTTTCATTTCCGGCAACTTTTGAGTGCCCCTTTACCCATTCTCCTGTTATCACATAACCCCTCTTTTTCAAAAGATCTTTTACTTTGTATAATTTTTCGATAATATCCCAATTAGCACCACTTTTTCTATCAGAAAGTAATGTGTCAAGAGCAATCTTATTATCAATTCTAAAATGAAGGGTCTTTTTAGACTTATCTCTAAAGTATACACGTTTTAATGCAGCATAAACTGCATAAAGTTCTGCTCTATTATTTGTAGGCTTTCCTTTTAATCTTTTAGAAATATCCCAATCCAAGCCTTCAAAATATACACCGTATCCAGCCTTTGCGTTTGCATAACCATTGTTAGTGCACGCGCCGTCTGTCCAAATAGTAAGAATATTATCCATGCCTAAAGACTGACTGGAATTAATCATCGTTCCATAATTATTATTTTGTTGGATTATCATTTTATCATTACTATCTACTGTTAAGTCAATATCTAGTAAACATGCTGCCAACGCATAACCATGACCAAATGCTTGATTAGGCGTGTTGATGAGAGCTCTAAGAGTTTTTTCTGTCATATCCATAGATCCATTTTTAGTTAAATTATATGGATATTCAGATTCATAACGTGGTCCATCAACCTCGTTAATTTGAATCTTACCACCTTTATTTAAAATAGATTTCAACTCTTTGAATTGTGGTGTTTTTATTGCGATTTCGCGATATTTTTGAAAATAAATCTTTTTTCTTGCTTCAATATATCCCAGTATTTCATAATTGTTTGGATTTCCGTAAACAGATCCTTTTGCCTGACTGTGATTTTTAAATCCATTGGGATATCTGACCCATCTGTAATGTGAAAATCCCTTTTTTCTCCACTTCCAGTATTCTCGAGTTGGCTTTCCATTTTTCATGTGAGTTTCTTTTGGATGCTCCCATCTTATCCTGTCTGGCATATATTGACTCAGTGGCTGTTTTATAGCATCAACAGTTTCCCATATTTTGTTAAACTGCCAATAGTTTTCCATGATCACGCCATCTTTATCTTTCATTGTATAAGGAGAAAGATCTCCTGTAGTGTGAATTAATACATTAGTATATCCAGGAGTTTTGGGTTCTTGTTTTGTTTTATAATTATATTTACCAACTCTTACCGACATTTTTGTTTTGATAAAATAATAAAACAAAATGAAATTTTCAATTAAAGATGAATATTAACATAAAATGTCTGCTTACGACACTTACTCAAACGCTACCACCACTGCCGATCTATATAATCGCCCAGGTTACACTAATCAAGATTTTGACCAATTCGTATCTGAACCTGCTATTGATCGCCAAGATGTTGACGTTACTGGTTTAGATAACTCTACAGACAAAAAAGAAGATTTTCTTCGCCAGGTTTTCAGCACAAAGTTTCATGTTGTGTGGGGACGCTTTGATACCTTTCCTTATGGACCTGGTAATTATCTCATGCTTCAACTTTTGCAAACTCCTGGTCAATCTGTTCCAGACGTTCTTCGATTCAGCCAGTTTGGTCGTCCAGAAGTTAGACGTGAGCTTGGACCAATGATGAATGTGACTGGTTCAACTATCGCTTTTAGTGGCTCTAGTTTTGAAGTTCTCTTTAGACAGACCGAGCATTTATACAAGGGAGAACCTGTTTGGAATTTGACTGGCACTGATTCTGGTCGTCTTGTTTACAACTACTTTGTTGTTCCGATTCGATTCTAATTGAAATTTCTTATTTGAATATTAATAAGAAAAAGGGATGCAAGCAATCGTACAAGAGTTGTATGATTTTGCCAGCCAATACAAAAATTGTTTAAATTTAGAAATTAGAATTAGAAATAAATATGATTCGTTGTTTGTTTTTGGAAATAAAAAACCACCGATTCTTTTTGTTATTGCTTCAGGGTTTTTGCAAGGATTGCCTAAAGACAAATCTTTAATGTTTTTAGATAACAATCCGCATTTATCACCGTTTAAAAACTCTATTTTATCGATCTTGAACAACGACATTTCTAATAACCGCTTCATAGAATCCACAAAATCTATTCTTTATTAAAAAAAGATAAAGAATCACTCAATGCATATCTAATTTCCAAGCTGTATTAATTCCAACCATTCCTGCCTTTGTCGGATGTGGTTGTGATTTTTCACTTCCTTCATTTCTAGCAAGGGAAAATTGGTCTGCTTTTACTTGTCTATTGACTGCTCCTCCGTCTTGTCTGACTGGTCCAGTTCGATAAGATTGTGCTTTTGTAGAAAATTCGACAACTTTTTGCTGACAATAATTTCTTAGTTTTTCTCTGTTTACAGCACCCTTATATCTGCATTTAAGTTTTCCTTCGCAAAAAATTCCAAGATAAGGAAGGCTATTAATTTGAGAAGATGTTCTTCTTGAAAGTGAAATCACTTCTCTATTTTTTCCCTTGGTTATATCCAAATAACCCGTTGCCATTCCTGGGACTTGCAAATTCTTCATTATTCTAACTAGTTCCATTGAGGGACGATCGTCTTTTGCCATGAATAAAACAGCAAAAATACCACGCCTCATTAATCTTAGTTTTTTGCCATCTTCAATACCAAAATCGTCGTGTGAAAGAGGTTCTGTCATTTATATGAAGTGAAATATCATTAACATAAAATTAAAGGAGTTTTTTGTGATAAACTTTTTTCGTATTATTAAAATGAGTGACTGTAACAAATTTACAGATCTTATATCTGGTAAAGAACATAAATATTCAGATGATAAAGTCGCAGAATTAAAAGACAAATACAACAAACAAGGATTAAAACGCGTTATGTTGTACAAGAAATACTGTGTTCTCGGCCAAATCAAACACTACAACGAATATCTCATTGAACAGGGATTGAAAAAGGCACCAGCCAAAGGAGCACCCAAGAAAGTCACCAAGAAAAGCCCAGCCAAAAAGGTCAAACTTCCAAAGTGCATCGAAGCAGGCTGTCCATCTGGAAAAACTTGCAACGTCAAAACTGGTAATTGTGTCAAAGCCAAGCCAAAGGGTGCAGACAAGATAGAAGTAGGTGGTGAAGAATTTTTTGTCACCACCTCTAGCCAAAAGAAAAAGGTTGAAGATGCCAAGAGAAAGAAAGCAAGCCCCGCTAAGAAAGTAAAGGTTCCTGCCAAGAAATCTCCATCCAAGAAAGGTAAAGGGGATAAAAAGAGTCCTGCCAAGAAAGTAAAGGTTCCTGCCAAGAAATCTCCGTCTAAGAAGAGTCCTGCTAAAAAAGGAAAGAAATCACCAGCCAAGAAAGTCAAGGTTCCAAAGTGTGTTGAGTCGGGTTGCCCAGGAGATAAGACATGTAATGTTAAAAGTGGACGCTGCGTTAAAAATATGCCTAAAGGTGCGAATAAAATCGAGGTTGCTGGCGATGACTTTTTTGTAACAACTTCTAGTCAAAAGAAAAAAGTCGAGGAATTTAAAGGAAAGAAAGCAAGTCCTGCCAAA
>Ga0307935_1000961_pt1 | contig 11222 bp, 26 predicted proteins | sample OrgLakmetageno92_FD_201827 | JGI IMG/M metagenome (GOLD analysis project Ga0307935, IMG submission 201827) | Saline water microbial communities from Organic Lake, Antarctica - #92 | ecosystem: Environmental > Aquatic > Non-marine Saline and Alkaline > Saline | place: Antarctica: Organic Lake...
AAGAATATTTTAATATAACAATATGAACAAAAACCTAGAGATGGGGATTATTAAAAGTATCCCCAAGAAGTGGTCAAAGGAAGAAGAAGAGTATTTATTAGAAGAAAAGAAGAAGTGATATAATAATAAGCATATTGCAGAATTGCTATGAAGGACAGAAGTATCTATATCGATAAAATATAAAAGAATTCATAAAAAAGACGACACCTATAATAAAAAGCATATTTTAGAAAAATACGCAGCAAATAATAATTTTATTGATTTTATAAATCCTAATACTTTATTAGATGCTTATGCTTGAAATAGATATTACAAGGATTTTTGATTTAAAAAGTATGTAACTAATGATAAAGACAAGACTAAAAAAACTGATTATTCCCTTGAAGCTTTTCAATTTATGAGTAACTTTTATAATAAAAAATTTGATATAGTAGATTTAGACCCTTTTGGTAGTGCATTTGATTGCTTTGATTTAGCTATAAAGATAGCCAGTAAGGGTTTAATAATAACATTATGAGAGGTTGGGCATAAAAGGTTTAAGCGGTTAGATTTTGTTAATTCCAGATATTGAATAACAAGTATAGAGGATGATTGGGAGAGTAAAATAATAGACTATATAATACAAAGAGGAAAGATTTATAAGAAAAATATAAAAGTATACTCAATTAAAAAATTTAATAGGATATCCAGGGTATACCTAGAAGTAAACTCCTTTAAAGAAATGAGCCAATGGAATAATAAAAAATACTTAAAATGAAAAACAAACTAAAGCACCTAATAACATACTCTGAAAAAAACAAAGCTACTAACCCTAGTATACAGTTCTTAGAAAAACAGGCTAGAAATCCATTATATAAAGGAAATAACAGGAAGACAGGAAACTATGCTTTTGGTTCTTAATAAACAAATATGGATTATATAAAACTAACTCTTCCCCTCCCCCCATCTGTAAATGGATTATATGCTGGTAAGGTAAGAAGATATAAAAGCAGTAAGTACAAGGACTGGATTCAAAGAGCTTACATAGAGCTGAAACAACAAGAAACATACACTATATACGGCTCAGAGTGGCTTGAAGTTAAATTAGGACTCTATACACCTATCTACAATAAAGATGGCTCTAAGAAGAAAAAAGATGTAGATAATTATATGAAAGCTTTGTTTGATTTTCTATGAGATAACATAGAGGGATTTGATGACAAGAATATAAAAAAACTAGAAGCTGAAAAACATCAAAGCACTGAGGATTATATTTTAGTATTTATAAAAGAAATAAATGTCGAGCAAAGCTAAATTTACTACTAAGACTAAACAAGCAATAGTAGAACGTGATATATATTGTATCTTATGTTGAAAACAAGGCTCAGAATGCCACCACGCCTACTATTCTCAGGAAGCTAATTACTCACTTAATAGGAACAACCTAGACCAGTGAGTTTTATTATGTAGAGATTGTCATAATGTTTCTCACTCCTGTAGTCAATGAGAGGGGAAAAGACAGGACTGTATAAACTATTTATTGGAATTGTAAAGCCGTAAAGTATGAATAGGGTATTATTTATTTGTATTAAGTGTAAATAGGTGTATACTAAGGTTACTTACTTAAATAACTACAGAAATATGAATAACTCTACAAAAATTACTTTAGCTAACATGGAAAATCAATTTACACTATGTAATGAATTTGTAAGAAAAATGGATATAGCAATAGCTAATGATAATTACGATGGTAGAACTTGAAAATATATAATATAAAACTAATAAAATGAATATAGATAATATAGAACAGAGACTAGAAATATCACAAGAAATGAAAATACAGATAGTACTGGAGCATTTTGAAGGAAATGAAATATGTAACTCAGACTGATTAGAACTTGAGTGAGCTAATATTAAAAGAGCAGAGGATATACTTAGAGACTTTTCCCCATCAAGCAAGAATGAATTATATAAATATTTATCTAAAACATACCCTCAATGACTAAACTAAACCAACTACAAGAAGAACTACAAGAACTTTTAGACCAAAGAGTAGAATATAGAAAGGCTCAAGCAAAATTAATAGCAGCAAAGAAGACAGCAATATATAGAGAGATTAATAAATAACCAATTAAATATGAAACAACTATCAGTACATAAAAGCAACTTACATCTATACACTCATTGAGAGGGTACTAACTACTCTAGTAAGAAAATAGAGTGCCATGATGAGGTAAGAGAACTAAGAGTAGAGTGAGACATACATATATTACAATTTAACAATAGATAATATGGAATGCAGTGAAAGACAAGAGTACACAATAAGCTACACAGCTTGAGAATACGATTTTGAAGAGTGAGACACTAGAGGAGTAAAAGATAATGCTATGGTTATACTACTCTCAGATTGTGAGAAAGCTTTCTTTGACCAGTTACATTGAGATTGTAAGGAGAGAGTGAGTAGTGTATGTAAACATATAGATAAACTTTTAAATCAATAAAATAATATTATGAACAACAAAAACAACTCTTGACACTACAACTCTTGACACCGAAACTCTTGAGACTACAACTCTTGATACTTAAATATAGACAGACCAAAATTACGCATATTTGGAAAAGAAACAGATATCGAAATAGGAGATATAACATTTCCTGATTTCTTCTACTTTGATATTAATACATATTGCGAGGAAACTTGAGAAATACTTGTAAAGTATGAATATAAGGAGGCTTTCCAAAATAGTTATAATAGTTTAAGTGAAGAAGAGAGAGAGAAACAAACTAAGCAATTAAAAGAAATTCCTAATTTCGATAAAGATATCTTTTTTGAAATATCGGGTATAGATATTGATATAAACCTAGATGATATTAAGGAGTATACAATGGAACAACTACAAGAGAAGCTATGAGAAACTTTTAAATTAATAAAATAATATTATGAACAAAGAACAACAACTAAAAGCCCTAGCAGATACTATCAGCAAGGCACAAAAACAAATGGAAGAAATTAATAATGAGAAAATAGACTTCTCGAATTTTGTGGGGGGATATGGAACTAGTTTAGTAATAAAATGAGAGCGGGGTTTAGTGTCATATAGCGATTGAGATATTGGTTATGCAAAAAACTACCTTAATGCCAAAACTCCAGACTACACTCAAACTACAGTAGGGGAACTAGAGAGAGGAGATGTATTTATATGTGAGGATGAGGTTGAGGATATGGAATTAGAGGATTTTAATATATATGTACAGAAATGAGTGGTACAATATCTAACTAAATTTTGTGGCATAGAGGTTATAGAAAATTGTAAATATGCTTCAGACACTAAAGTTATTAAATTTCTAAGAACTTAATTATGACTAATACACCAGAATGGGACAACCAAGGACTCTGAGAAAATTTTACAGTAGCAGACATACAAAGCAATCATCCTTGAGAAATAACAAGAGTAACTCCAGTAGATAGAGAGAACACAAGAGTGAAGCAAGAAGCACTGGCACTTATAAGAAGTGAGATAGAGGGGCTTAGTATGCAGAGTAGGAGAAGGATAGAGCAAGCGCTTAATTTACTAAGATACTAAGATGAGAGAAATAAAATTTATAGCTTGGGATAAAAGATATAAGAAAATGATAGAACCTATAAGTCTGGAATCTATGGTATCTAAACTAGCAAATCCATTGTTTAATTGAACTATGAGAGACATTATAAACACTAGACCTAATGACCTTACATGGAGACAATACACAGGACTTAAAGACAAGAACTGAGTTGAAATATATGAGGGGGATGTATTTGATTGTATATACAATAACCATTGTGCTTGTAAGAAAGTTATTTCTTGGCAAGAAGAAAGGTGTATGTTTATGCCTTTGTGACATATACGATGTGTGCAAAGTTGAGTTACGCAAACTATGTATGATATGACTAGACATAGTATAATCTGAAACATATACCAAAACCCTAACCTAATTAAATAATGCAACACTTACTAATAACTTGAGCTATAATACTATGAGTGGCAGCAATAATTATATTAATGACTCTTGCACTATTGAATTGTGTATCAAGGAAGGATCTAAAGGATTTTAATAATAAAGACTAGATTATGCCAATATACGAAACAGAAATGCTCCAGAGACTAGCAGTAGATGCTACAGAGGAGGAGAACGATATACTATCTATAGAACTCATAGATAAAAAGCGAGCACTTATAGAGTATCAAGATGAAGTAAAGCTTATGGTATGAATGGCTATAGCTCTCCACGACTCACTAGGGGATGAGGTGGAAGTTATAAATGAATTACTTAGGAGGATTAACTAATAGCCTAATAGTTGCAATATAAAGAAAAGCAAGTAAAATGTTTAGGACTTAACAGTCTGCAAACCAATATCGCCACACTAAAGGATATGGTAAAAAAACCTCGAGACGAACTCTTCAACTTGTTTTGAGGGTGTAGTATATAAGAGAATGAGGTACTAATAAAACTCTAGAGAACTCCTTATATATTACACTTTCTAAATAAAAAATATGCCTAATATAACTACATACATAAAAGACTGAGAACATTGTACAGACTTTAGAGACGTATTAGTAGAGTGAGTAGATGAGGTATGAGGGAAGTTACAATACTTTAAATGAGAAGTAAGCGACTGAGTATTTGCTATACTACAGTTTGGAAGTTTAGAGAAGCATGATGAGCAAAGTATGAAGCTTATAAATAGTGTAAAATAATAACTAATATATATAAAATGGATAAAGAAGATTTAATAGAAGAAATGATAGATGAGATAGATTCAGTATTATTTATGGCTGAGTGACCTACATCAAAGATGATTCCCGAAATCGTGCATCTGGAGTGATGTATTTGAAAACTAAAAGAAGTAAAAGAATTTTTAGAAGATTTAACTAAATAAAACTATGGAAACAGTAAAAAGCATTATTTTAGATTAAACTATGAACACTATATCCCATACAGTTATTCACTCTTCTTGCAAAAAGCCTTTTGTATTTAGGAAATATAATGAACTAAAGATATGAACGTGTACTAGGTGCTGAAAGGAAGTAAGAATGAAGAACATTAAGGATATAGAGATAAAAGAGTGATTATTACATATTAAATAGAGACTATGATAGAGGTAATAGAAAAAACACTTAAAGAGAAAGAGCCTAAGACTAAAGATATATCTTACTCTTCTGATAAAGACAACAACATAACAGTTAAGTTTAGAGTAGGGAATAAGAAGCATGAGATTATAATAAATAACTCTATGTATAACCTCTCTATAGCCTGACCAGATAAACAGCTTGCAAAACTAAGTGAAAGGTATAATATAATGAGAGAAGACTTTGACAGCCTAGTTAAAGAAGCTACAGCTCATATAACAGTACAGTATAAAAAAGATTTCCAAGACATACAAGAACAATCAGAACAGTTAAAAGAAGAAGTAGATAAACTAACTGGAGAGTTCTTAGAAGCTAAGATAACTAATTACTTTAAATAATATATTATGAAGGTATACTACAAACCACATTGAAAAGAATACATACTCAGAGTATCTCAAGACTATTTAGATGAGTTTCAAGAGAGTATGAAAAGTAAATTATGAATAGATGTTGAATTAGAAGAAGATAATAATAGATGGATAATATAACTAATTACTTTGATTAATATGGCAAAGAAAAAAACAACTACTAAAGCTACTCTTAAAACAGCTATTAAAACAGCTATTAAAGCACCAGTAAAGAAAGTAGCTAAAATAACTACTATGGATAATCTCACAGAAGATACTCCACAAGTAGTAGAAGAGAATGCTCAAGTAATAGATGATATTAAATGGATCAAAGTAAACTCAAGCAATAGACACTTACTAATAAAGAATGACTAAAACAAAAGATACATCTAACCTATGAAGAAAGACTGTAAAAACAGAAGAGCTTGTAGGAAAGCTTGTAGAGATACTAAGACTTGACTGAACTATTACAGAAGCTTGTAGTTATGCCAACATAGACAGAAGTACTTATTATGATTGGCTAGAAAAGGACAAAGAATTTTCCAACAAAATGTCCGATGCTTGAGAGTACGCCTTTATACAAGCTAGAAGAACGATAAATAAAGCTATAGCAGAATGAGATGGAAAGCTTGCTTTAGATGTAATGAGAAGAAGAGATGCTAGATATAAAGATAAGTCAGAAGCAGACCATACTGGAGAGATAACAATATGAGGTATATTACAAGGTATTCAGGCTAAGAAAGAGAAAAAATAGAGTAGCTATTCTAAGGGCTTAACTTAACATTGCTCACAGGTGGGAAGAAATAATATAGGATAACTTTGTTATAAGACTTATATATAGAATATAAGAGTGATTAACTTCTATAGCATTATAAAGGGAGGGAATAAAAAAAAGATATCGCTAAGCAATAACTTTTGTTACTTATATCAATAACTTTTGTAATAAAGAAAAAAGAGATATAATTAAGTTACCCCTAACTTATTAATCTCTTACTGGTGACATATTATCTGAAAACATTTAAAAGTAAATACTTTTTAAAGAATAACTTCATAAGAATGAATATAGAAATAGACTATGATAAACTATGAGAAAAAATATGACCTTGAAGAATCATATATTTTATGAAGTTATTAAAGACTATAACAAAAAAGAATGAAGTAGATTTATGAATATTAAATTTACCTGAATGAACATTCAACACTATTAGGCATAAGTTTATAAAAGAGTGAATAATTAAAAAATGTAAATTCTCAGATGATACAGTTAGAAAATACTATATGAATCCAATATATGGAACTATTGTAAAAGACCCTTGTTTAGAATTATATGATGCTTTTGATGAAGTGAATGAACATAAAATATACTAATGACAGACCAAGAACAACTAGCAAAATTATTATCAGATAAAGAGTGGAGAAAGAATAGCTGAAATCTATTCTTTATTAAAGATAAAGGCTGAAATAAGATTGCTTACAAACCAAAGCCAGCACAGCTTCATTATCAGGAGAATAAACATGTAAAGAATATAATCCTCAAAGCAAGGCAACTATGATTCTCTACTGAGATAGATTTAGATATACTTGATGAGGTACTATTTAGCTCATATATTACAGCAGGTATAATTGCAGACAATAAGGACTCTGCTGATAGAATATTTCGAGACAAGGTTAAGTTTGCATACGATAACTTGCCAGACTGGCTTAGAAACGAATATACTACTACTACAGATAGGAAGTGAGAGATAGTCTTTGAGAATAACTGATGCTCAATAAGTGTTGATACTTCTTTTCGAGGTTGAACTCTTCAGTACTTACATGTATCTGAGTTAGGGAAGATAGCTAATAAATATCCTGAGAAAGCAAGAGAGATACAAACAGGTGCGTTAAATACACTTGCTCCATCATCTAGATGCGATATAGAAAGTACAGCAGAATGAAACAGCTGACTTTTCTATGATATGTGTATGAGAGCTATGGAACAAGAAGAGAAAGGAGTAGAGCTTACAAGCATGGACTTTAAGTTTCACTTCTACGCTTGGTGGATAGATGATACTTATACACTTGAGTCAAAAGATGAGATACGAGATGATACGAAAGATTACTTTGAGACTATAAAACAAGACAGTTGGGTATCAAGAAACCACCCTAATCTTACATTTACAGATGGACAAGCTAGATGGTATCAGAAGAAAGCAGAAGAACAGAAAGACGATATGAAGAGAGAGTTTCCATCATATCCTAAAGAAGCTTTTGACCTTGCTATTAAGTGAGCTTATTATGAGAAAGAGTTAAGCCTAGCTAGAGAGCAAAAGAGAGTAACTAAAGTACATTATGATCCAAGACTCCCTGTAAATACTCACTGGGATATATGAGGAGCTTGAGGTTGAGATGAGAACGCTATATGGTTTTACCAGATATATGCTAAAGAGGTTAGACTTATAGACTACTATGAATGTACAGGAATATGATTAACTGAGATAGCAAGTAGTATAGTAAATCCTAGATACACTAATTACTGAACACACTACTTCCCACACGATATAAATGTTACAGAGTATTCTACATGAGTTGCTAGGATACAAACAGCGAGAGAGTGCTTAAATTGAGATATACAGATAGTTCCCAAGCTTTCTATTAGTGACGGAATAAATGCGACAAGAGATATGTTTCCAAATTGTTACTTTGATGAGAGTAAGTGTAATGTATGATTATCAAGACTCTCAGGATATAGAAGAGATTATGATGAGAAAAACTGAATCTTTAGAGATAAGCCTAAACATGATATAAATTCTAATGGTGCAGATGCTATAAGATATTTAGCAGTTACTTATCAAGAACTTACAAGACCCGAGACAGAATCAGTATTTGAGATAGACTATTCTGATGAGTTCTAAAAAATAAATTGACACTATTTTTATATAAGTATTATTAAACAGTAAACCTAACAACTCCAGAAATGAATTTACCAACTTGAGTAAGTGAATCAGAACTAAAATCACTTGTATTAGATGAGAAAGCATCATCTTTTAAAGCAATTAAAAACAAAAGAGAGTTATTTCTAAATAGATTTGCTCTTTATAATAACATAAGCGACTCGGACAATAAGATATATGTAAGACTTATACGTTCTACTATACAGACTTTACTTGGATTGTATTATACTGATGAGATTAGTGTAAACTTTGCAGGTAGACAACTATGAGACGATGAGTATGTAGAGACTTTTGAGAATCTAGCTAAGTTCGACCAAGAAGAAATGGAGATGGCTAAGATAAACTATGATGTACAATGGAATAGACTGTTCTACTGAGTAGGTATAAGAGTATTTTCTCACTGGGACAAACATAAAGAAGCTCCAGTATATAGAAGTATAGACCCAATGAGCTGGTATCCTGACCCACTTGGATATATAGATAACCATAGGTTTCATTGATTTGACCTAGAAGTATCTGACGCAGACCTTGTTGATACTATCTATTTCAATGTAGATAAGATAAAGAACATCCAAGAGATGGAGATAGAGAACTCAGATAGAAGAAGAAAAGAAGTAAGAGAACTACAAGGAATGCTAGACCAGTGAGTTATAAACCCTTTCTATCATGTTTATAATCATTTTACTATAATCAATAAAAAGAAGTATCTTATTACTCTAGCTAATGGAGGAGATTTACTTATTAGATGTGAAGAAGTAAATGCAGTCTACAAAGAAGAAGAGGAAAACCTTGTAGAGACTCCTTTTCCAGTAATACTCAACTACTATGAGCCAATTAAGGGAGACCCTTTTGGTATATGTATTCCAGACTTACTAGAAGATAAACAGAAAGCAGAGCAACTCTTCTTGAATCTGAATAGGATTAAAGCACAGAATGAAGCATGGGGAGATTTATTCTTAGTAGATACAAATGCTATCAAGAATATAAACGACTTGAAGCTACCTAGAAAGTGACCTAAGTATATAAAAGCTGACCTTACTCGAAACCCTAACCCTATTAGAGAAGTAGATAAAAGTAGAATCAAGGCAGATGCTATTAATATGCCTGAGATTATAAGACAGCAAGCCTCAGAAGATATCGGAATAGATGAGAGAACTATGTGAGTATCTACTCAATCAGGAGTTACAGCTACAGAGAATCAAAGAGCACAAAAGAATGCTAATATAAAACTATTACTTGGAAACAAGATAAACCAATGGGGAGAGAAAGACTTTTGGAGAGATTGGAAGAGAAGATACTTTGAATACTTTTCAATGACTTCTCAAAAGAATATCAAACTTAACAATGCTTTTGGAAATACAGTTATAACTGTACAGAGAAAGGATATACAAACAGGATATGATATAGATGTTAAAATCATAAACAAGTCTCAAGAAGATGAGATGAATCAGAAAGAGAAAGTAGCCCTTATGGTTATAGCTGAAATGGTTTTACAAGACCCTGAAGCTGCAAGAATATCTAAGTTATTTGTAAAGAGAAGTCTAGCAAGAGTAAATGGTATGAGTAGAGAGCAAAGGAATGTAATATTTGCAGACCCTATAGAAGAACAGGCAAGAGAGTTTTTACTCTTACTTAACAATGATAAGAAGATAAATTTTGATGGTACAGAAGAGATAGACCCACTCAGTTATATTATAGTATGTCAAAGGGCAATGGATAATGATGCTAAGTATGAAGCACTAGACCATTTAAAGAAAGTATGGTACTCAAAGAGTATGATGAAGATGCAACAGCCACAACAGCAAGCAGGTGGAGCAATGGGTAATATGGCTATGAATAATATGCTACAACAAGGACAAGAGCAAGGAGCAAGTTCTCTTATGGATATAAGCACACAATAATTTATAAACCATATTTAAAATATGTGAAGAAATGTACGATTACATAGAAAACTTGCTTTTGGCACCTATTGACTAGATAAAATATGTAATAGGTGTTCCGATACAAATAATATTTGTGTTCATCATATAGATGAAAATCCTGATAATAATAGTATTGAAAATTTTGAAATATTATGTGCAAGTTGCCATACAAGACTACACAAGCTTTGAAGCACCCCTTGGAATAAGTGAAAAAAATGGAACAGAGATTATATTCATAGTGAAGAAGTTAAAAATAAAATATCTGAATCATGTAAAGGAAGAGAGGCTTGGAACAAATGAAAAGTGTGATTAAAAACTTGGAATAAATGATTATCTATATGACCTAATATAAAGCTTAGATGAAGAAAAAAAACAGTAGATTGAATCTGATACTCAGAGTGGATAGAAAAAAAGATGTGAACTAGAAAAGATTTTTATAGCATTGCAATTTAGTAACAACACAATATTATGAAAGAGTTTGATGAATACCAAGAGCTATACGATGCTATACTAACACTAGAAAGCACGCAATGATGGAGGATATACAAAGACTGGCTAGAGAGTGAACTGAAAGCGACAGAGGAGATTATCCTTACTACAGACGAAGAAAACAATGTTGTAAAACATACTTGATACGATATACTAAGAAGTGAGAGAGAATATCTACAAGCAATGTTGAAGTTTACGCAAGTAAAGAAAGACGAATATAAACCCTGAATATAAAATCCCCTCTAGGGGGAAAGGAATTATTAATCGACGGATTGATGATTGCAACACTCTAGAGCAGATAATCACTGCATAATAAATTATATTCTAACTTTAAGACTTATGTCAGAAGTAACAAGCCAAGATGCAGGCATAAATGCAGACGTA
>Ga0307935_1000963_pt1 | contig 11193 bp, 9 predicted proteins | sample OrgLakmetageno92_FD_201827 | JGI IMG/M metagenome (GOLD analysis project Ga0307935, IMG submission 201827) | Saline water microbial communities from Organic Lake, Antarctica - #92 | ecosystem: Environmental > Aquatic > Non-marine Saline and Alkaline > Saline | place: Antarctica: Organic Lake...
CTACTGAGGGAATACCGAAAGAACGGGCGAGGATCGCGGTGTGTGAGTTCACGCTACCCTGCTCGGTCGCGAAACCCAGCAAATGCCGCCGGTTCATCATCGCTGTATCCGATGGAGAAAGATCGTATGCGAGTAGAATATGCTTCCCGTCAGGTGGATGGTGCGCCGCTTCGCCTTCCAATTGAAAGTTCCGCAGCACCCGCTGACACACATCCTCAATGTCCGCAGTCCTCTCACGGAGATACGGGTCCGGAATGCGGCGCATGGCTTCCAGGAAATTCTGCATCACTGCATAAAACGCATACTCCGCATTTTGCTCACGGTTCTCGATTGCCCCATACACTCGGTCGAGCAAGGACTTGTCCTCCAAGAGCATCACGTGTGCTTCGAAGATCTCGCTCTCAGCATTTCCAGACAATGTCTGTAGCCGCGCCTGCAGATCGGTTAGTTGTTTCTTGGTGCGATCAACCGCCACTTGGAAGCGTCGCTGTTCCGCGATTACCTCCCGTTCAGTAACTTCATAAATCTCTGGTGCCGAGAAGCCTCGCGCGATCACGTGGATCGGCCCCACTGCGATCCCCGGCGATGCCGGTATCCCAGTGTAGACAACCTCTTCTTCTTTCGAGCTTCTAACCATGCGTTGTTTTAGAGAATGAGTCTTTCAGTCAAATCATGCAAGGTTGCAAGTGCTAGCTCTCACCCACATGACAGCACTAAAGCCTTTCACCAAGAAAGCCGCCTTCCCCGAGGGAAAGACGGCTTTTAAAACTAACAGGAAGATTTCCTGAAGGTCGACTTATGGAGTCGGCACTTCGGAGATCGTCTGGAGAATGCGCGAAGCGATCTGGTATGGATCACCTTGCGAGTTCGGACGACGGTCCTCAAGGTAGCCTTGATACTTATCGCCTTTGACGAAGCTGTGAGGAACTCGGATGGATGCACCACGGTCTGCAACACCCCATGAGAACTGGTCGATCGACTGTGTTTCGTGAAGTCCGGTGAGACGAAGGTGGTTGTCCGGTCCATAGACAGCGATGTGCTCTTCGCAATTTTCACTGAATTTTTCCATGAGTGCGAGGAAGTAGTCCTTACCACCAGTTTCGCGGAGGTATTTCGTGGAGAAGTTCGCGTGCATGCCGGAACCGTTCCAATCCCCTTTGAGAGGCTTGCAGTGATATTCGATATCAACACCGTATTTCTCACACAGACGCTCAAGGAGGTAACGCGCGACCCAGATTTGGTCAGCAGCCTTTTTCGAGCCTTTTCCAAAGATCTGGAATTCCCATTGACCTTTGGCAACCTCGGCATTGATGCCTTCGTGGTTGATACCGGCATCAAGACAGAGATCGAGGTGCTCGTTTACGATAGTGCGTGCGATGTCACCGACGTTCTTGAACCCAACACCACAGTAGTATTCACCCTGAGGACCTGGATAGCCATCGACTGGGAAGCCGAGCGGGCGTCCGTCTTGAGTCAGGAAATATTCCTGTTCGAAGCCGAACCAAGTATTGTCATCATCGAGGACTGTCGCACGGGCATTGGATGGATGCGGAGTTCCGTCAGGCATCATTACCTCACACATCACGATTCCACCGTTGCGGCGGGTGGTGTCTGGATAAACTGCGACCGGCTTCAAGATGCAGTCAGAGCTTCCACCTTCCGCTTGTTGAGTTGAGCTGCCGTCAAAGCCCCACTCAGGGAGCTGTTCAAGCGTTGGGAAGGAATCAAATTCCTTAACCTGGGATTTTCCACGGATATTCGGGACAGGTGTATAGCCGTCCAGCCAGAGATATTCTAATACGTATTTAGCCATTTTCTTATTTCTTTATTCGGGTTAGCGATTGGTTTCGCGATCGAGCAGGGACAAAAAATCATCCGCCAGCTCCACCGGCAAGCATTTAAAAGCAAGCGACGTGCCATTCTGCGCAATTTACACTCTCTTGCTCTAAACTCAGGCAACCTCGACAACGATGAGTGTTATATCATCGACCCCTGAGTTATTGATAGCTCGATCAAGCAGGCTCTTGCAGCACTCCTGCTGCGACAACTTCGCCCCTAGCGCTCTGTTGATATGACTTTCCCAAACACCGTCAATCAGACCATCAGAGCAAATCAGGAAACGGTCACCGGGAAGGTAGGAAACTGCAGAGAAATGAGGATTAAGGGTCGAATGCCCCCCGCCCATTACCTCGTATAGCGCCGCACGCCGCGGATGGGTTCGGTATTGAATCTCTTTCATCTCACCCCGCTTCCACGAAGCCCAAACTGTCGTATGATCCTTGCTCAATTGCTCTGTTTCGCCCTCACGAAAGCGATAGATGCGCGAATCACCGACATTAGCGAGATACAGATTCTCTGGAGTAAACCATGCTACCGCCAGAGTCGCAGCCATGCCTTTCTCGCTCTCATTAGCTGCAGCAATCAAATTAATATGGTCATGCACGCTTTTAAGCGTCTGTTTCAAGTGCTCGATTGAATCAGGATAAAAACCCGAGGCCGCAGCTTTAAAAGTCTCGGGAATCATTAAAGCCATCTGTTCGAGAATTAATTTGGATGCCATATGGCCGGCCTTTGCACCGCCCATACCATCGGAAACTGCCAGCACCATATCATGATTCAGAATCGAAGCCTCACCTGCTTCCGCCAGCACCTGCGCACCTGTGGAGCCGGATGAAAACACCACCCACGAATCATCGTTCACTTCCTTACGAGAGCCGCTGACCGATGCTCCGGCCCAATGAATGACATTTTCTTGTGGCAATATTTCAGGAGCCTTGGGATGGATGCGGATCTGGAAGAATCTCAGCGAGTTCAAAATCAATGATACAGAACCGACCCATCTTATCGGAGTAGGTGATGTTGCGCGGCTCCGCATCGAGATGCCGCACGCCGTAATCTGCCTCCAGCGCCGCGTATAGCTGATCAGCCTTCTTCTTGGTCACTTGCGGAGCGGGCCGGCCGCAGTTCGTAGACACGAAATAAAATTCCTCCGGGTGCTCCTCGACAACCTTCGGCACGTAGGGACATCCACGTTCCTCCAGAACCTTCAACACTTTGACTTCAGTTTGATACCGCTCCTCTACACCGCTGCCACGCATACGTTTGTGCACATTCCCGTAAAAGTCGATACGGACATGAGATCTTAGTCCGTCTTTGATCGGTTCGATTGACATCGCAGGAATCCTACACCTCCCGAGCTAATTGAAAAGCAAGGAACCGCGAATCAGAGAACGAAATTCAGCAGCCTATAACTCGTTCTTGAGCTTTGGCTTAAAAAACCTAGCCTCGCCGTCAGTGAGAATCATCGCAGGAAAAGCTGGGCGCATCGCCATCAAGGTCCCGGCAGCCGTCGCACGCCCCACCACCGATTTTGTTCGGCAGGCGATCTTTTCTATCCTCGGTGAAAAAATCTTCGATGCACGCGTGCTAGACCTCTTCTGCGGCTCCGGCGCCCTTGGCCTTGAAGCCCTTAGCCGCGGAGCTGAATCCTGCCTATTCGTGGATGAACATCGGCAGGCGGTCTCGGTCACTGAAGAAAACCTTAAAAAAGCTCGGCTCGACGGTGGCCGAACGGTGAAATCAGAAGTCTTTTCCTTCCTCAAGCGCGAGCGTGGAAACTACGATTTAATCCTAGCAGATCCACCCTATTGGAAGCACTACGGCGATCCTGACCTCGTCGCCAAACTACTGAATTTTCCCGAGTTAGAACAACGGTTGAGCCCGACAGGAAATCTGGTGGCGGAGATATCGTCAGCGCAACCCACGCCACCTTCACCCAGTTTGAAATTACTGGACCGCCGTGAATACGGGAGCAGCGCCATCCTGATTTTCGCCCACCCAACGGCATAATTGTAACATGAAAGAACGCAGTATTCTTCTCCTCTATCGGGCGCTTCTCCCCTTACTTTTCCTCGTCGCCTTTCCTGGTTGGATTGTGAAAATGGCGCGTCGTGGCGGTTTCGGTAGCGGCCTACTAGAGCGCATCGGCATCTACTTGTCAGGACCTGAGTTCGAACCCTCAGAAGCCATTCACCTCCATGCGGTCAGTGTTGGTGAAACAAATATCGCGCTGAAACTCCTCAGAAACTGGCAAGCCGCGCATCCGGAGACACGCTTCGTGCTCTCCACCGGCACCTCCACAGGACACGCCACCGCAACTGACGCAGCTATCCCTGGATTACGCGTCACTTACGCGCCCCTAGATTTTCCGTGGATGATTCGTAACTATCTGAATCGCTTCGAGCCATCCCGCATCATCCTGATCGAAGGCGAAATCTGGCCCAACCTCCTCCGCCTCGCAGAAAAGCGTCACATACCCGTGGCCCTCGCCAATGCAAGAATGTCACCTCGTTCAGCCCGGCGCTTCGAAAGCGCAGCCCCTCTACTTCAGCCCTTCTTTTCCCGGCTCTCCGCCGTTTGCATTCAGGAAAAGGAACACAGAGCCATCTGGCAAAAGCTCGGGATACCCGAAGAAAATATCCACCTCACCGGCAGCATTAAGTTTGATACCCAATCAGCGCCCGTCCCGCAGCGCCGCGCGGAATTCACCGAGATGCTCGAGGCATTTGGCAGCGATCGCCCCATCGTCCTTGCCGCCTCCACCTTTCCTGGCGAAGAAACGCTCATCGCCTCCGCAGTTCGTTCCGCAAACCCAAAGGCCCTGCCAGTCATCGTCCCCCGTCACGCGGAGCGACGTCGCGAAGTGGTGAACGCACTTTCAAAGAACGGTTTTAACGTCACTTTAAAAACAAAGTTCCAAACCCCGATACCAAACGCAGATCACGTTTTCGTGGTTGATACCACCGGAGAGCTCCCAACTTGGACCTCTCATGCGGACATTGTAATTATCGGAAAATCTTTTCTTTCCACTGGAGGGCAGAACCCAGCCGAGGCCATCCTTGCAGAAAAACCGCTCATCCTCGGCCCGAACATGCAGAATTTCCAACCCCTCGTCCGAGATCTTCATACCCAAAAAGGTGCCCTGCTGGCAAAAGATGAGGCCGGACTGATCACCGCAATCAGCCAAGCTCTCGAAACCAATTTCAGCTACTCCCTCTGCACGAACGCCTCTCGCGTCCTTTCCACACACCAAGGCGCGACAGACCGACACCTCAAGGTCTTGCATCCCCTGAGAAAACCTGCATGAATCTTCGAAACCTGTTTGTCTTTTTCAATCCTTATACCTAGTTTCCGCACGTGAGCGACAACCCGCCAAATCCTCTTGAAGGACTCCTTTCCGACTTCGCCCTCGGGCCCGCATGGGCTCGTGGAAAATCCGACTCATCGGAAAAGAAAATCCACCACGGTAAACAACGTGAATTTAAAGCACGCGGACGCGACAACCGAGGCGATCAAGGAGATGCCAGAGGCTCACGCAACCGCAGAGACGATTCCTCGCAAGGCCGTGGCGAACGCCGGGGTAACTTTGATAAAGGCGGCAGGGACGGCCGTGCCAGACCTGATTTTCAACCGTATGAAGAAATCGCCCCGGCCGAAGGCGTATCCGTTAGCCTTTTCCCGACCAAACAAGCGATCCAACTCATCTGCAAAGAAATACACCAAGTCGCCCGCGTTTACTCACTCTTAGACATCGCTGAAACCATCTTATCCCAGCGCGAACGCTGCACCGTAATGTTCGAGCGATCGAAGAAGAAAACACCATTCTACAGCTGCAAGCTCGAAGAGGCCATTTTTCTAACCAAAGAAGAAGCCCTCAGCCACTTTCTGCAATCTGATTGGCGCAGCCAATTCATCGAAGAATCCACCGTCGAAGTCGACCCACCCAAAGGAAGCTTCCAGTCCGTCGCCAAATGCGGCATGTCCGGTGAATGGCTCGGCCCGCCGAATTACCACGGCTATCAAACCGAGATCCGTCGCCTCCATCGCGAGCGCTACTCCCACATGCCATTCGAGTCCTACCTTGCAAAGGTCCGCACAGAACGCTCTGAAGAAGCTGTCAACGCTTGGTTAGACTCCCAAAAATTGCAAACCCGCTGGCGCATCCTCGGTGACGAACCGGCACCAGACGCAGCGGAATCGAAAGACGTCCTCCCACAGCCATCCGCTGAAGCATCATCAGTCGAGGTAGCCACCGCTCCCGCACCAGAAGATACATCAGCAGAATTGGAAAACGCTGGAAACCTTTCCGAGCCGGTAGAATCTGACGCAACGCCCGCGGAGGAAGCTTCCGAAACAACTACGGAGCCCGAAGCTGATTCCTCCTCCGAACCGGTAGAAGAAGAAACTCCGGAAGCAAGCGAACCTCAACCTGAAGCTCCCGCCGAAGACAACGTCAAATGGTTCACCGACCGCTCAGAAATCGAACGCGCCATACTCAACGAGGTCTTGGAAAAAGCCTTTGCGATCACTCCCAAGGTTCAAGTCTCAGCTGCCATCTCCGGAAAAAACCTTTCTCCAGGATTACTCGTGCGCCTCAAAGGAACGGGTAAACACCACCGCAGGCATCCCGCCATTGTGATTCCACCAATCTGCAAACTCCTTGAAGTCGAACACATGTCGGTCTTCAAACGCAAAGGCAAACTCTACACCGGCCCGACACGGCCACAGCCACTAGCTGCAGACGCCGTACTTGCACCACGCCCAGCAGAGATTGTAAAATGGATACGCGAGAACACACCCGCAAAGCTCGAGGGACTCTGGCAAGCGATCCTCCCCGAAGGTTCTAACGCGCCTCCAGCTGAATACGCCGCAGATCTTTTCTGGCTACTCCAGCAAGGACACATCCTCCTCTACACAGACGATACACTCGTCGTTCAGGAAGTTCCAAAACCCCAAGAACCAAAGAAACCCAAGGCTGCTAAGAAGGCCGCAAAAAAAGCACCCAAGAAAGCCGCGAAAAAAGACAAGGAAACCTCTCCCCAGCCGTCCGCTCGCCCCGATGAAATCGCAGTACCGGACGCCCCAGCCGCAGAGCCATCCTCTGAACACGCCACAGAGACAGCCGAATCTTCACAAGCATCCGCCTCCGACTCCCCTCCACCAGAGACACCTGCCGCATCTGAGCTCCAACCATCAGAACCTGCTCCACCCGCAGAACCCACCAAACCATCTTCCACTGATCACTGATCACTGCTTACTTTCCACTAGCAAACTTTCACACATGTCACTCCAACAGACCCTAGCCACTTCCGCGACTCTTGAAGGCACCTCACTCCATACCGGAGAAAAAGTCGCCCTCACCCTCAAACCTGCGCCAGAAAACTACGGTTTTAAATTTCGCCGGATCGACCTCCCCGACCAACCGTTTATTAACGCAGATGTTGATAAGGTCCAGACCGTCGAACGCGCCACCACGCTCGCCGAGGGATCGGTAAAAGTGCACACCGTCGAGCACGTGATATCAGCCCTCACCGGCATGGGTATCGATAACGCCGTAATCGAGATGACCGCCAACGAGCCACCCATCGGCGACGGCTCATCACAACCCTTCGTTGAGCTCATCAAACAGGCCGGCATCCAACCGCAGGAAAGCCCGAAAAAAGTTTGGGAAATACGCGAGCCCATCCATCAGGAAATGGGCGACGGCACCATTATCACCATCGTCCCCAGCAAGACTTTCCGTGTCTCAGTAACCAACGTCGGCCCAGACGGACGCTTCACTCAATATTTCTCCTCCGAGGTAAACCCGGAAACCTACGAGAAAGAAATCGCCCCGGCCCGCACCTTCGTTTACTACGAGGACGTAAAGCCACTTCTCGACAAGGGTCTCATCAAAGGCGGCTCGCTCGAAAGCGCAGTCGTCATTCGTGGCAACGAAGTCATGTCCAAGGAGCCTGTTCGTTTTGATAACGAGTTTGCCCGCCACAAAGCCCTCGATCTCATCGGCGATCTCATGCTCTCCGGTAAGCGCATACTCGGTCACGTCATCGCAGTGAAACCCGGCCACGGCCCGAACACGAAAATGGCCTCCACTCTCAAGAAAGAATACGAGCGCATGCGCGCCATGGTCCCATCCCCCATTGTCATCCCAGATGGCGAAAGCGTACTTGATGTTAATGAGGTTATGAAAATCCTCCCTCATCGCTACCCTTTCCTCATGGTAGATCGAGTCGTCGATTTCGGAGAAGACAACTGCACCGGCCTCAAAAACGTCTCCATCAACGAGCCGTATTTCGAAGGCCACTTCCCCGGTCACCCCATCATGCCGGGCGTCCTCCAGCTCGAAGGCATGGCTCAGGTCTCATCCATACTCATGCTTCGCAAACCGGAAAACCTCGGGAAGATCGGATACTTTCTCTCAGCGGATAACGTTAAATGGCGCAAACCCGTCATGCCCGGAGACACCCTCATCACCGAAGCCAAGACCACGAAAGTCCGCGGTAACATCGGCCAAACCTCCTGCCGCTGCCTGGTTAACGGCGAAGTCGTCTCAGAAGCCGACCTCAAATTCGCTCTCTTTGATCGTTAGGAAACATCGTAGCGGCGATCTTCGGTCGCCGTCTCTTTTTCCAAAGCACCGAGCCCAAGCGAAAGGAACCGCGATTTAGAAATCGCGACCTGCACGGCGAATCGCTCTCAACTTCCGCTCCATTGCAGACGCGATTTCCAAATCGCGGTTCCTCTCCACAGCCCCAGCCTCCGCGCCCCTCTTCGGCCTCCGCGTCTCTGCGGTAAACTCCAAAGCGCAGAGTCTGATCACTTGACGCACATCGCAGCCACCACGATTTCATCTTGCCAAACCGCCGCCTCCACCTCCATCCTCCCGCCCTCCCAATACGCGCGCTTAGCTCAGTGGTAGAGCACATCCTTCACACGGATGGGGTCATAGGTTCAATCCCTATAGCGCGCACCATGCATAGAGCCTCTGTGATAAATTGTGTGTGCTAAATTCAAAGGTTTAGTAGAGCCAGGGCCACATTATCAGCGCTCGGGTAAGTTCATGGTGGAAAGTTGATTCCTATGCAAACCATGACCTTGGATAAGGGGGCTAGACTTCCAGTGCTGGGAGGCCACAACATCTTGAACGCCGTGCAAGGGAGTTGCTTGAACGCTCCACCCATCCAAAAAGTCCCGCCCGCCGGGGACTTACAAAGCTTGGGGGACGGCACGGCTCCCAAGTTTGTATGTCCCCTTCTGGCAGCTTGCGGGTCCAACGACGCTTGGGTCATTTAAGCCTCACATGCCAACACACGCGACCGCTTTTCACTCTCTGCAAGACCTAGATGATGCGCCTATAATCGATGACGAGCAGGATGAAACGGACGGTCGCTTCGGGCAGTTGATGAATTGAGTGGGATTTTACGGCCCATATGGCTTGTAAAGATAATATATGTTCATATGAACATATATTATACCAAACATCTATCAGCCTCGGCGTCCGCGGGCTTCGCCTCTTTGGCAGGTGGTCCATCACGGTTGGGGTGAGTTCCTCGCCAATTATGAGAGCAAGTATCGCAGCTCCCTGGGCCCCTTCGATCGGCGCGCCGAAGCCACCGTGCAGGCCTTCATGCGCTGTGGCGACCTCGCCTCAGGCTTCACTCGCCTCGAATGCCCCGACTGCGGCCACGAACGCCTGCTCGCCTTCACCTGCAAGACGCGACACTTTTGCCCCTCCTGCCATCAGCGCCGGGTGCGTGGCACTAGCCAGTGGATCGCCAACAGCGTCTGCCATGGCGTGCCCCACCGCCAGATCGTCTTCACCATACCCAAGGTCCTGCGTGGCATTTTTCGCAAGCGCAGGCGACTCCTCGATCACCTCTTCCACTGCGCGATTCAATCCCTGACGGATGTATTTCGTGTTCAGCTGGTTCTCCCCGAGGGCAAGCTTGGTGCCGTCGCCGCCGTGCATACCTTCGGTGACTATCTGATCTTCCATCCGCACCTGCATGTCTTGGTTAGCGACGGCCTCTTTGCGCCCGATGGCTGCTTCCACTGGCTTCCCGAAGGCGACATCGGCCCACTTGAAGAAGTCTTTCGGCATCGTTTCCTGCATCTGCTACGCCAAAAGAAACTCATCAGCGAGCGAAAGTTTGCCGACCTGCTCGGCTGGAAACATTCCGGCTTCAACGTCCACGACGGCCGCCACGACCTGATTGCCGCAGGTGACCACGCAGGACGCAAGCGCCTCGCCGAGTATCTGCTGCGCCATCCCTTCTCGCTGCAAAAGATCACGTGGAATGCCACCAGCAAGACCGTCATCTACCGCTCCAAGCGCCACCACACCACCAAGCGCAACTTCCAGATCTTCAAGGCACCTGACTTCATCGCCGCCGCACTGCTCCACCTTCCGCCCAAGGGCCAGCAGACGGTGAGGTATTATGGAGTCTATTCCAACAAGACGCGCGGCAGGCCCAGGTCGGCCACCGCCGCCATCCATCAATCTTGTAGCGCAACCCCGCCCACGCCCGAAGCCGACGAGGATGCCCCGAGGCAAGGCGAGCTACTGTTGGTGGAACCTCCTCCCAAGCGCAGTGCGCGCCTCATGCGCCCCCTTTGGCGCGACCTCATCCTGCAGGTCTGGGGCGGTGACCCGCTCAAGTGCCCCTGCTGCCCTGGCACCATGAAAGTCATGCGCCCCATCCTGAAGCGTGAGGAGGTCGAATTTTTCCTGCGACTTCACGGCCTGTGGGAGGGGCTGGTGCGTTTGGCAAGGCCGCCGCCGCCACCCTTCGACATCGAAACGCTCAGGCGCATCGAGCCTCCCTGGCGAGCCATCAAGGAATGGATCCCCGACGAGGAGCCCAATCTCGACTGGTTCAACCAGCCCCGCAGTGATCGAGAGGAATACGACCAGACGACTGATTGGCAGCCAAAGGAAGTGAAGCTCGAAGACGGACGGGTGCTAGTGCTCGATGAGAGTTGAGACTCGCGAGTGTGTGAGCATGCACAGGCCACCTGATGCCAAACCCATGGCAGCAGGGCGGGGGAGCTGTGGCTGAGAGCTGGACAGTAGCGGAGAAACTCGGACGATGGCGGCCTCAGTGCGCCCAATGTGGGCATTTCAACTTTCAGGTTTCTGCTTTCAGCTTTACCAAATTCTCCCCTTTTCCCCCGCAACCCCCTTTTCCCCTTCCCAGACCACCTCTCCAGTGTATTCTCCGCTGTAAGTGAAAAAGCAAATTCCTAGCATTTCGAATCGGAGCTTTGTTTGCCGAGGGAAGGCAAGTTTTGGGGCGATGCTTCGAAATTAACAGCAGTTTAGATTGGTCCGTTGTGGTGACTTAAATATGTGGG
>Ga0307935_1000968_pt1 | contig 11140 bp, 22 predicted proteins | sample OrgLakmetageno92_FD_201827 | JGI IMG/M metagenome (GOLD analysis project Ga0307935, IMG submission 201827) | Saline water microbial communities from Organic Lake, Antarctica - #92 | ecosystem: Environmental > Aquatic > Non-marine Saline and Alkaline > Saline | place: Antarctica: Organic Lake...
GTCCACCATTCAACTAAAACGGGATAATGTTTTGATTTACTAAATACGGTTGTGTAATTAGTGTGTTTAATTCTAATAGTGTCTTGGCAAAATAACAATGAAGATACTAATACTAATCCTAAAGTTAAAATAATATTTTTCATAAACATAAATACGATAAAAATGTATTTATGATAATAACATTATACTTATTGTTATATTTATAGATATGGGAACTAAAAGATTTACAATTACGGAATCAGAAACTGAGTCAATCAAAAAACTTTATATGATTGAACAGTCTGAAGAAAAAGGAGATAGAAATTTCTGCCACGGTGGAAATGTTAAAACATTAAACGATATAATGGGAGATGATGAGTCTGAAGATTATATTGATGGTGTTACAATTAGAAAAAATGGTGTTAATGGATTAATAGATAGACTTGAGTTATTAAAAACACTTAGATTACACCCAAAAGTTTCAGACGGAGGAGAACATTTGGCATCTGAAGTGATGAATCATCTTAAATCTTATAAACCTTATAACTATTTTGACGAAACAAAAAAGGAATGTAACAAGGTAATGAATAAAATCATTGAACTTTATAGAGAAAATGAATCTGGTGAAGAATTAGTTAAAGATATTGAAAAAGTTTATCAAATGAATCATGTGTCACCTCGAGCTAAAGAGTTCTTGAAACACGGAATTTCAATGATTAAAGGTCAATAGGTTGAGTTTTTAGAAAATATAGTTTATAATTAGTGTTCCAATAGGGACACTTTTTTTTATGTCAACACAGTCACACATCGATAAGGTAGTGTTAAAGGCGAATTTACTTTCGTACCCATCTCATGTTGGTGCCCCAAAAATAGAAATGGTTGATTTATCATCATTTAAAAAAAACGGCACTGAACGAGTAAATAAAATTTACGATACAAAATATAAAGAACTCGTACGAGAGTCTGAGGACCTTTATAATTCATTTATTCTTAATCAGGAGGTCTATGGGTCAAATTATAGATTTGAGCCGATTATGGGTCAAATTTACCACCTATACGAGGATGTTAATGGAAATAAATTCCTATCCTTAATTGAACCAAACACTTGGAAACAAAAACACATATATTCAGTTCTTTTAAATTCTAATATGACATGGACCAAAATAAATTAAAGAAATTGTGTGAACTCGCATTAGAATCAAGGGAAATTACAATAAAAGAATTTTTAGCATTACCAACAAACAAATATGATGAAGAAGTTGAAGAATGGGTTCACGATTCTTACACACTATTTATGACCCTTGAAGATACAAATAATAATCGAAAAGGTACTACGAATTTGTTAGAAGGTCTTTTTGGTTTTGAGTGCGTTGTGAATTTTTCTTAATAAAATCTATTTTTTTAAAAAAAAAAAGTATTTATTATTAAAAAAAAATAGTTATGCAACAAGAATCAGTTTGGACCGTTTTAATCACAGTTGTAACCATATTAGGTTCTACAAGTGCCTGGAGATACTATGAAAAAAGAGCGATAAGAAAAGAAAAAGACGATGACTTTGTTCGTCACGATTGTAAAGACCGTATTACCAAATTAGAAACATTACTTGAAACTTCGTCAAAAGAAAAAGACGAAATGAGAACAACAATTTTAAAACTAACAGAATCTGTTGCTCAATTAGCTATTAAAGTTGAGTTCTTACAAAAAGAAAATAACGACCTTCGTAAATCAATAAGTTAAGAGTCGAATCTAATATAGGTTTGAACAACCGAATCCGGAAAAAAATATACGACAGAATCTTGAATTAATACTTGGGCGAGCGTTTCGTCTAAAATAGTTTCATTGATTGTCTCACCTAACATAACAACAGCCTCTAACATAATTGAATTGTTCTTAACACTGGTGCTCATCGAGTGAATCTTAATACGTGACATATCCCCATAGAATTCTCGTACCGCATCTCCTCGGAAATCATTAATATAACTTTCAATTAACCTAATAAAAAAATTAAATAGAATAAACTATCTACCTTGACCCTTATAAGTTTTTTTATAACTTTTTGAGTTTTTAAGTTTTGATGTTTTGTTTTTTGAATGAACACCATGACGACTAACTTTTGGAGTGTCTAACTTAACCGATGAATTTGTTGTTGTTTTTGCCATTATACATTTTTTTGATATTTATTATTAAGTAAATTACCAAATATTATGAAAAAATTTTTTAGAGAGTTATTCAATGATGATAACTCAATTAATGAAAAAAGTGTTGTTGGATTTTTAGCGTTTATTGTGATGGTTGTTTTTGCGGCATCAGACATTATTACCGGATACGTAGGTAAGGACTTAGTAATTAATGAATTTATATTTAACTCATTTAAGTGGTTAGTTTTAGGTTCATTTGGTATTGGTTCGGTAGATAAATGGATTAATAAAGGTAAAGATAACTCAACCAAAGAGTAAATTAAACAAACCCCTCCAATAAGAGGGGTTTTTTATTTCAATAAAAAATTCTATATTTGTCCCATGACAATAGATATAACAAAAAATACAAAAAGACAAGTAATTTACGAGGATGAAGAAACAACTACCATTTGGAAGTATGACTCATCTGTAACAACTTTTGGACCTGTAGAGGTTGAAATTAGGTATAAAAAGGGGCATACATGGGTTGACCCATCAAAAAAGAAAAGTATTGGTGATTTAGTTACCGATACTAAAAAAACAAAGAGGACTTTAAAATCCTCTTAATTCTTTATTTATTAAATATTTTAACCTAACTAATGTTTGTCGGTCTAATTTAGGTATTAGTTTTTCAGTGTTTTCTAATAATTTTCTTGGGTCTCGAGATTCTTGAGTGTTATTAATTTCTTTTACCTCATCTATATCCCAATCATTTATTTCCCAATTATCATAACTAGTGTCTTTTAAAACACCAGAATAAATATCCCAATTTCCATCATTATGTTGTTGATTTAATGAACCAAATACCCAATCTTTATCGTAAGATGAAAATTTTGATTCATGATATTCAGTAAAAGTACAACTACCATTTACAGAATATTCTACCGAATAATCATTTGCTTGAGGAATTTTAAGTTGTTCCATTAAAGACTTATCATTTGTTTCAAAAATTTGAGACAATAAATCATCATTAATTTCTATAAATTTTGCAAAAAATTGTACATCCTCTTCCGTTATAGTCTCACCAACAAAATTTGCAACATTTTGAAGGATAGATTCATAATCGTTATAAATCTCTTCATAATCATTGTTTAAGTCCTGCCATTCAAACCCATTATCAATAATGTGACCTGAAATATAAACTAATATTTTTTTTGGGTATTTTGAAAAATTACTTTGGTCTGCCATATCAATAAATATAACAAAAGGTGGTTTTCGCCACCTTATCTTTGTTCCTTTAAATAATTGACTAAGTCTTGAAGTTTGTTAGCGTCTTTTGGATTGAAAATAAATTCATCAAACGCCCCATAATTACATTGTCTTCCAAAAATATAATTTATACCATATTTAACTCGTTTCCAAAATGGTCTTTTAGTTAAATGAATATGAAAATAACAGGATGGATATTTTTCCCCATTATCTAATTCATCCTCACTATATAATATCATCAATTGATGCTCTATGGAATGACACCCACAAATTAATAAGTCTTTTTTATCATCCATATCTATATAAAATTAATTTCATTTGTATCCGGATTCCAATCAACGGTCATTGGTTTTTGAGTGTAGTTATATCTCTCGTCTAACACTGCAGTGTTGAAATGATGAGTATTTCCTTTTTGAACATAGCCATAACCTGTGTGAATATGACCACAATTGTGTATTTTAGGGTTCAATCTCTCTAATCTTTCAGACAATAAGTCACAACCCAAATTATCGTGTCTACGACCATCCACGGTATCTAAAATACCAAATGCAGGTCCATGAGTTAATAATATGTCAGTATCATCAGGAATTCCTTCCCATTTACCTGCCAACCCCGGTCCATTTTTAGGTAGATTAAATGCCCAATCATAAAACCATGGTTGCCAAGGACTACCATAGATTTTAACTTCTCTTTCATCACCAACTTTGATTACCAACTCACTATCTTGAAGATATGTAATACCTGAATAGAACTCTAAAATTTCTTTTACTTTTTCTACATTGTCTTGGAACCCCCAATCGTGATTTCCAGCAATAAATACCTTATAAGTATAACCTTCAATATTTTGAAACCATTTACAAAACTCTCTAATTTCGTGTTCGTAACCCATAGAAGATATATCTCCACTATGAATCAATAAATCTCCTCCCGGTAAATCTCCGGTGATTTGTTTATGTTTGTTGTGTGTGTCCGATAAAAAAGTTACTCTCATTAGTTCTAATTTTTTACAAAGATAATACAAATATTTCTATTCTTCATCATAATCTTTTCTATTTTCAAGGTCTTCATTGTAATCCGTACGTTTTTTATGGGTATTGGAAATACTTTTAACCCATGTCCCGGTAAATCCTAATAATAGGATAAGACCTATCGTAATAATATTTGATGTCATATTTGTTTTTTAATTAATTCTTTATATCTTTCTTCATCACCTGGGTCATTATAACCCCAAGTTAAAACGTATTCAAGTGTGATTATTTATTGTTTAAATCTAAATATAAAATTACCGGACGTTTTATTCCTCCCATTCAAATTATTTGAAATGGAGCTCGGATTAATTCCTAATTGAACTGATGCTGTTTTAGTACTATCCCATTCTTTAATAAATTCATCATCTTCTGTATATTGTAAAATTGGTTTAAATTGTTGTGGAGCTGGTTTTCCAAATCTTATAGAATGGTTTGTTTTATAAAACTCTTTCATTTTACTTGAGGATTTTTCACTTCTTTTTTTTCTTTCTTCATCGGTTAAACTATCCCAATGTTTTTTAACACCTTCTCGTCGTTTTTCTTTTTCTTTTTCAGCGTTTTCACCGTGAAGTTCATCGTAGGTTTTATCTTTAAAAAATTCTTGTATTTTAGTTTTACTTTCTTGACTATGACCTAATCTGAATCCATCACCCCCTTCAGTTAAATTACATAATGTTCCAGTTTTATTATTTTTTCTACCATAAAAATTAATTAATTCAATTTCTTTATTACACGCATCTTCCCAACAAATATCATCAAACAAGATATCAACAACATATGGTGTTTTTTTTGTTATCTTATACCATATGTTATTCCTACCATATCTATCAAAGGCTCTTTTGTGGTTATCATTAGAATTCAATCCAATACCTACGTAGAAAATTTCATTATTATCTAATCTTGTGTGTTTATATACGTACGCCATTTATAGTGTTTACTATAAATAGTTTGATAATATTGAAAAGTGGTGGTATGATTAAAAAAGTTAGCTCAATCCCACCATTTTTCCATGTTTTCTTCCATTATTTTGAATAACAATTTTCTTGCTCTATCGTGGTTAATATATCCAATATTCATTGCGATTATTTGTTTATCATCCTCACGACCTTCTCTACAAAAAATTCCCTCACCATTTAACACTCTTTTATAGATTAATGGGTATTTTTTGAAGTAATCATCAAAGTTTTCTTCAAGTAATTTAGTCTCCAAACTTGAGGTGCCTAGTCCATCTTCAATAGGTTCAACCCAGTATTTAGTTTTATGGTAATCTGCGTATTCGCTTGAATAGAAATCGTCTTGAACTAATCCCATTAACTTAACACAAAGTCTCATTCTACGAGCATCTTGTTGGGCTCTAGTATGTCTGTCATGACCACCAATATAGTCAGCCTGAGAAGATAATTTATGTTTTAACATCTCAAAAATATAACTTGAATCCCAATTTCGGTCTTTCCAAATAATAGGAAACCAATACCAAAGATTTTTAACACCTTGTTTAAATATATTATGATAATATCTACCTTCATGATTCCACCATATAGGTATAAAATATAATTTTCTTACAATCCACAATCTTTTACTTCGTTCGTCATCCCATTGGTCAAATATGTCTTTTTCTGGTTCCATAGTATTATTTTTTTTTACAAAGATAGTCAAAAAACTTTAAAAAATAAAACCCAACAAAAATAAATTTATTGGGTCTTAAAGAGATGGTTATTTGAAACACCCTAAAGAGGTGATGTGTTATCAATAAATATTTTAAAAAATTAAAAAAGCACTACTCACACCATTATCGTGTATCTTTTTTTAAAAACAATATTAATCCTTTTATTATGTAATTTAGACCAAAAGTTATTTCTTAATCGTTTTAGGGATTTAAAATCTTCTACAGAGTGATTACCTGATATAACATATTTCATATCCCAAAGATTAAAACATTTTTCGGAGCATTTTAAATGGTCAATAGTTTTAGATGAATCTAAAACTTTGATAACCCACTTATAATCTTTTAATGCTGAAGTCATGTTATTATACATTGTTATAATTTTTTTACAAAGATAATCTTTTTTATGATAATAGTGCGAAAAATTCTTTAAAATGTTTAATTCTATCGGGTAACCCAATTGTTCCACCATTTACTCGTTTAGTAACTGATGTTACTGTAGCGTCATCAGAACCCTTATCACAAATAGTCCAAAGTTTATTTGATTCAAAAAAGAATGCGGCAGAATCTAACGGATATTTTGTCGCAACTAAATCAGGATTACTAATCAAATCAACGCCTAAAAAATCGCCTAATCTTTTATAATTTTCTTTACCTGTGCTCTGCAACGCACCTCGACCACGAAACTTAAATCCTTCTTTTGTTGATTCATCACCGTTACCCATTCTTCCCCCATACACTTTTGATGCGATTTTTTCAGGATTTCCTGCATACGACTCAGATAAATTTCCTGGAAAGTATTTTGGAAAAATCTTTTTAAGACCATCGGCAGAATAATTTAAATTTTCTCGGAATACTTTAAACCCCCTCGATTCGTGACCACATTGAGCCAAGAAATGGGCTAATCTTAATGGTGTTGTTATGTTAAATTTTTTAGCAGTGTCAGGAATCTGTGATATAACTGAATCCGGAACATGTCCTTTAAGTTTTTCTAATTTAAAAGGACTATTACTTGGTGTTATTGTATTAACCGATTCAATAACCGGTTGTGGGAACATTTTTGACCAAGTACCATCGCCAACGATTCCATCAGGAGTTAAATCATGGTCTATTTGCCATTTTTTCACAACCTTTTCAGTGCCTAATCCAAAAGTACCATCTGGTGTAAGTCCTAATTTTGTTTGTAGTTTTTTTACGTCGTTACCTTTCGACCCCACTTTTAATAACATAATTTTAGTTTTGTATTGTTTATAATAATAAATATTATATAAAACAAAAAGGTCACCTATTAAAGTAACCTATTTTACAACCATCATTATTTTTAATTCTCTAATTTATTTACTCGTAAATTATTTTATTGTATCCAAAACTTTTTGAGTGGATGTGGAGTCAACGGTTTCAATATTTTGTGTTTCAGTGTTACCTGTTACAGTTGTTTTTGATTTACCCCAAAAACTTTTTTTAGTTTCAATAAAGACGGTATCTATTCTAACATTTTCTTTGGAAATTTTTAATTCTTTAGACATTATAAGTTTTTCTATTTTTAATCGGTCAATAAATTTTGTTAAAAATTTAATTTTTGTGATAACTTTAACGACTTTTTTTTCCGTTACAGAGTCACTTTGTTTTTGAATTGTATCGGACACTTTAATGTTGTTAATACTTTTCATAATTATTGAATCTGAATAGTTAACCGAAGAATTACTTGTTTCTTTAACCCCACATGAAATTAATAAAAAAAAAACATAAAAAATACTATATTTCTCATAATTTATTTGATTTTACCTAATTCTTGTAATACTGTTATTTTTGAAACCGCAGCAGATAATGAACTGTCGGATTTTCTTAATTGAACGGTAAGGTTATCAACCTTAACTTCTAAAGTCTCAATTTTTTTATTTTGGTTATATTGAATTTCTTGGTTTGATAATTTAATGTCAACATATAGATACCCAATTGCGATTAGGACAATGAATAATAATCCCTTTACAGGGTCTTTTGAAAATTCTTTAAAGTTTATTGGAGGTTTAATTGTGCCCACTGCTGAGTCAACCACTGTTTTTTTTTGTTGCCATTTTTTTTTGTTTTTAAAAGGTTATAAGGATAAGCTAATTCATAAAAAAAAATAATTTTACGGATAGTATCTTGGTATTAATAAATACCAACAAACTTCATTAATTAAGTGGAATTTGGTAAAATATTGATAAAAAAAATACCCACCGATTGGTGGGTATTTTTTTATGTGGTTGGTATTGGTTGAGGTTCCACTAATTGAGGGTGAAATCTTTCCTGAATTCTATTGGATAAGTTAGGTACCAATTGAATTATAGGTCTATCAATTTCTTCTAAATCTTCCATTACATCATCGTGCTCGTATTCAATTTCGGATGGTTGAGATTCTGAGTTGTCATAACTCTTTTTTCTATTACAGTCCAAACGTACTTGTTGTATAATTTCATCAGAACAAAAATCTTGATTGGTTTTATCCGATTTTAAGATTTTCATAACTACTTTATACATATAGTCATCAATTTCTAATTCTAAAGAATCAACTCTAGTGCCTGAAGAATCCCAAAAACTTAATTCTCGTTCATTATCAAGAGATTTAAAAGAGGCAAATTTTAACCCTGTTATTTTATTAATAAAATAAACTAAAATCCCTCTTTCCCAATATCGTTTAAAATAATGTCTATCTCTTTTATATGTGGTACACCATTTGGTTGCGGAACCGTACTTTGATGACGACTCAAAAGTTAAAGGTCTTAAAACCAACCAAGTATTATCTTCATACTCTTTATGAATTTGAAGTTTCATCTCTTTTTCCGTTTGTTTTAGGGTTGCCAATGACACTGAAGACCTAAGTTCATCAATACTCTTATATGATGTAACATCTTTATTTGATATTAATCCTTTCTCGTTAAAATTACGAAAAGAAAGGAAATCACGAACATCATCCGTATCAAAATTATCAAAAAAGTGATGATAAATAAAAAGTTCATTATTTGGAATATTCTCATAATTAAACCCAAGATAATCCATTCTTTCTTTTACATGAATTAATTCACTTTTAAATGTTTCTGTACCAAATCGTTTGTCAAAGTCATATTTATTTCCAAAAAGTTTACAAAGTAATGGTAAATATTTATTTGTATTTGTATTATCCATTTTTGTAAATAAATCCATCACCGTAATGTTTAATTCCGGATGTTGATTTTTAAGTTCTGTTATTTTTGACATAATTTTTTGTTTTTCTTTAATTATACTTTTTTTAGGTTGATTAGTCAAATTCTCTTGGAAAATGTCTCTCTAAAGTTTCCAATCTATCTTCCGCATCACATAACATAGATAACGCTTCTTCTGCGTTATTATAAAAATCTTTGGTTGAATGGTCACCAATACCAACACCTTTTTCTCCTAATAATTTTAAACTTAATAAAGCCTTTGATTTGTCAAGCTCCGCTGATAATCTTAACATTGTGTGCAAATTTTTATCCATATATTTTTTTATTTGATAAAAATGTAGTAAATTTGTATTATGAAAACAATTACCTTACTCTTATTTATAATAATTCCATTTATTGGATTTCCTCAGGACTCAGATTTAATCTATGTACCTGACCAAAACACACTTGTTGCAACCTATAACAACAACTACAACTCTATCGGACTTTATATTGGAGGATATGTAACAACGTCACTTCCTAACCCATATATCTATACAACACCAGTTTCAAGATTAAACCGAATTGGTATTAGTTTAACCAATCACAAAATTAGTTTGATGGGTGGAGTTTTTATGGAAAATTATGTTGATAAAGTTAAATTTAAACCAGACGTATGGGTTAAAGTATATCCATTAAGAATTTTGACTAACACGGAAAAAGGGTTTGATTTTGTATTGGCAATTAACTATATGGATAGTGTTAGATATGGTGTTGGGGTATTAATCCCATTTAACTAATATTTATGTTATATGACAGAATTAAATCCAAAAATAATAGAGAGACTTAACAATTATTTCTCAACCAATACGTTTAGAGTAGAACAACCGATGGGGAAAATGACACCACCAGGAGCCTTTGCAGATGTTAAAGTATTGATTACCGGAGATAAAGAAATGACATCATCTAGAGGTCAAGAAACATATATTACATATTCTTTAATCATTCAAAATTCTAGTTCTTTGATGAATCATCTAACTAAAATGTTTATGAATGGTAATCAAGAAATTGATATTGATAGTAGAGATATGTCTTTCTATCTTTTATCAAACCGAGTTGACGAACAATTAAATAAATTTTTAAAGTATTTTAGTGTGGAAAACCCGGTGATATGTACAAAAGTAATTGATGAAACTAATAGTAATTTAAACGAAAATATTATAATGAAAGATAAATTAAACGATTTAACTAAAGTATTAGTTGAAGACATTTTTAAAATTTTAGATACTGAAAAGGTTGGTAACTTTACACTACCTGAAGATTTAGATTCTGGGGAAATGATTTATAGTCATCCAAGAATCGAAGGGTATACCGTTAATCTCCATTTAAGTTTAGACGAAAATGTTGAAAGTTTTGAGGTTGATGGTGATTTAAGATATGGTGATAACACAATTAATGTATATGTGGTATCAAACCCTAATATGAATGAAGAATCAATACAGGAGTTAAATGAAGAGTTAAATGAGGTTGTTAGACATGAGTTAGAACATGTTAAACAGTGTGATAATAACCTTCGTAGAACTAAAGAACCTAAAGACCCTGAAAAGTACTATACTCAACAAAAAGAATTGGAAGCTCAAAGAGCTGGTTTTAGGATGAGACCATTAAAAGAAAACGTCACTTATGAATCGTTGATTCGAAAATGGTTTAAAAAATATCACCATAGACATACCTTAACGTTAGAACAACAAGAAAGAGTTATTCAAAAAATTCTTTCTGAGTGATAATTTATCTAAATTTTTTTAATATTTTTCTAATGGTTACGGTTAATGCTTGACCACTTAGGGCGATAACTCCAGATGCTAGTAATCTTTCGGTGATTTGTAATGCCGATTGTCGTAAATTTGTTGAAGATTCCGCGAT
>Ga0307935_1000970_pt1 | contig 11134 bp, 11 predicted proteins | sample OrgLakmetageno92_FD_201827 | JGI IMG/M metagenome (GOLD analysis project Ga0307935, IMG submission 201827) | Saline water microbial communities from Organic Lake, Antarctica - #92 | ecosystem: Environmental > Aquatic > Non-marine Saline and Alkaline > Saline | place: Antarctica: Organic Lake...
CTGAGTTTCAACTCCGTTTAAGCCGTCTACTGCTAACTGTGCCGAAACTGGGCTATTAAACCCTAAGCCCGAAACCAAAATTAGTCCGAAACCAAAAATTAATTTTTTCATATTTAAGTCGAAAAATAGATTAAGCCCATAACCAATTGAATAATCATGTAAGCGCCAAAGGCTAACACCAACCCGAGCGAGGTAAAGGTGATGATTTGTTTCCCTTTGGTTAGTTGATTTTCGTCTCCTTGTGAGAAAATCATAAAGTAACCCGCGACGATATAAAGCAAAATCGCCACCGTACCCACGAGCATCGCAATTAAACGAATAACCCGGTAAACGACGTTATTTTGTTCATTTCCAGAACTGATAATCAAGCTCGCTTCGTTTCCACTGTTAAGATTACTCAAACTAAAATTTCGAGTACTGGTTGGCATAACGTAACCTTCAACGGCCGCTTTAATTTTTTCAGCGGTAGCGGCTGCTTGTTGTTGTGCAGACTGGCCACCGCCTCCACTCGCAGCACCAGCACCTCCACTGCCAGGAACCGCTTCTCCCATACTCAAATTACTCGTATCGGTTAAAGGATCATAGTCTGGATCAAAGTTAGTTTCATCATAACTCAGTGTTCCAGGCTCTGTATTGTTAAACGCCGCGCCACCAGGCAGAGTATCAACCGCACTACCCGCCGGAGCCAAGGAGCCGAAGCCTAAAGATTGACCATAAGATATCGGCGCACTAAACGCCGTTAGTATGATTAATGAAAATAATATTCTTTTAAACATTAGAGCATTATACCACAAAAAAACGTTCATAACAACCGCTGATAGTACTCATTAAAATGATCTGTTAACCTTTTATCGCCATACAAAACTATCCCAAATCCAGGTTAATAAGTTTTTGGTTTCCCCAAACCGGTCAGAAGACCCTAGAACCACCGTTAAAATTTCTCGACCATCTTCGTCTTCAGACAAATTGACCAAACACTCACCTGCCAGCACGGTGTAACCAGTTTTAACCCCCTTGGTGTTGGTAAAAGTTCCCAATAACTGATTCGTCGATTTTTTCTCATGGGCAAACTCACCATCTACAGAGGTTCCATAAAACATATCTTTGGCTACGACACTTCTAAAAAAATCATCTTTTAACGCCAGTCTCGTCATAAGAGCCATATCTTGCGCACTCATAACGTTTCCAAAGACTTTTTCATCTAGCACATCCATACAAGCTTCATCAGCGCAGACGACCTCAAAAACATCAAGCCCCGAAGCGTTATAAAACTCGGCAGAGTCTAAACCTAATTGAGCCGCTTTTTCATTCATTTTCACGGCAAAAGCTTCTTCCGATCCCGCATTATGAATCGCTAAAGCGACGGCGGCATCATTCCCAGAAGGAATTAAAATAGCTTCGAGTAAAGTTTCAACCGTTAGACGTTCAAATTGGTACAAACCCACCTCTACGCCTTGCGCTCTGGTCGCTTCAAGCGATACCGTGACGACTTCATCTAACGCGTGCTCATCACGAATAACCAAATACGTCATAATTTTAGTCAGACTCGCAATCGGTTGCGCGTTTTGGCTCGATTTTTTGAATAGTGTTTTGCCCGACGCTAAATCTTGGGCGAAAACCGCTAAATCGGGGTCACTCAGCAACTGAGGCTCTAGTTTTTCTACTGACTTTGTCGGAACCGCCGCTGGGTTAATTAGCACAATCTCAGACCGAGGCGTAAGGGCAGGCGTAGACAAAAAAGTTTGCCCAGAATCTGAAAAGTAAGCCAATAATAACCATTCAATCACACCCGCGATTTTAGGGCGCAATAGTCCGGGGGCAAGTTATTATGGTTTCGCCCATACACTTAAGACTCAAGATCAGGAATTTCAAATTCAACAACCGCTCTAAACGCTTGGTCTACTAATTTAGCGGGACGACCTAAATTTTGTGTCGAAGCCGTAAATTTACCATTCTGTTCGGTTGATATGGTAGTGATAAGACTCGTTTTGTCGCGGCCAGGCGTGCCGAGCAACTGCAAATAATAGGGTCTCCACCCCACTGACCCACGGCTTAAAATAGTCGTGTATTGCAGCTGAGCTTCAAGACTTTCTCCTGGTAGAACATACAACGGTACTTCGTAATAAAAAGCGCCCATGGTTTCATCTTGTCGCCACTTTACGGTTCCACTTGGGTTTCTGGCACCCAGTAAAACCGCATCTCTTGGCACCCATACCCGCAGCACTGTTCGGTTTTGCCCAGCGCCCAAACCCCATAGCAAATCTTCATCTAGCAGCGCTTTGACGTTCTCACTTAATTGATCAAACCCTAGTAAATCTTGAATTTCATTAGGCTGCAGGGCGTGCGTTCTTTTTATTCTTAAAGTGTTTAGCACCGTTCCATCGGCTTGAATATCACTGTCGTGCTCAAGTTTTGTCCAGACAAATTTTTCTGATTTGTTAGCGCCAACCGACACAAAATCAAAATGAAGAAAATTATCAGCACTGGGATCTTGATTGAAAATACCCGCTAATCCCCATTTTTTAAACAGTCTTTGCAGCTCTGCATTCGAGGAATACGCTAGAATATTCTTCGTATCTAAAAACTCTTGCCAGTTAAATTGCCCCCAGTCGTTCCAATCAATCTGGGTTATATTTTCTTTTTTAAACAACTCTTTGGCAAAAATTTCAACGGGGGCTTTTACGTCAAACCGGCCCGTAATTTGAGAACCGAGTAAGAACTGCAGTACGACATCAAAATTATATTCATCTAAAGCCATATCCCATTTATCAATATTTACCGGCGGTGTGAAACGTAAAATTTCTTTAATCGTATTAAGATTAATCGCCACCACCGTACTCGGTACTTCTTGCCCAGCGGCTTCTAAAAAGTCTTGATACATAGTGGCCGAAGTCGGAAAGTCGGGCCAAAAATTAGCGTCACGCAGTGAAATAGTTTGTGACAAACCTTTAAAAAATTCTGGCGCCTCAAGTTGCACCTCGCCTGGCACTAAACGATCAAGCGCGTAGGTATCTAAAAACTGCCAGGTAATGTTGTCGGGCTTAAAATTAAAAAGTACTAAACTGCCCGCAAAGCCCCCCGTAGAGCGGGGCTCATTTTGGTTCTGCAACAGCAGCAAAATACGTTCTTCGTTTTTTAAAAATCCATTGAACACCGCTTCAAACCGTTGGGCGTCTTGCAGTTGCTCTTGTAAGTATTCGAGCCACGCAATTCGATTTCTATACTGCTCTTTTGTGTCTGGGTCTAAAGCCCAAGCCGGCAAACTATTTAAATCTTTAAGAATTTTTTTCAAGCTTCGGTCACTTTGCCCGAGTAACGCAAAAAATTGGGCTAAATCATTAGGATCAATCGTCTGGCTTTCAAGCGAGAAACTAACCGAAAACTCTTCTTGAAATTCGTTCGCTAAAAAAACCAAATCACTCGCTTCTTGTAGTACATTTTGGACCCGACTAAAGGGATACACTCTCGGCAAATCTTCACGTGACTGCCGCACCACTTGCTCCCAAGCTTCTGGGTTAAAGCCCGCTTGCTCCGCTTGCTCTAGCAAGGCCATAGTGCTTTGCTTGTAGCCAGGAATAGCCGCGTTGATAAACTGGTAGCTCAGTCCAAAAATACTGAATACCACTAACGCAAAACCAAATATTCGAAGCATCGTTCGTTAGTTTAACTAAAAACAGTGGGTTGTCATTCGTTGTAGATTAGTGAAATAAAATCTACATAATATAAACAATATTTGACATAATTATTTTTTAATTTATTTTAAGCTAAGTGGTTAACTTTTTTACCTTAAACAAAGTGAACCCTGTTCTTTAACATTTGGGTTCATAAAAACGCTCGAGGAGGGCAATACTATGGCACATCCAGTAGATGTACACGTTGGCAAGAATCTGAAGACGATAAGGCATTTGCGAAGAATGTCACAAACCGACGTGGCAACAAAACTCGGACTAAGCTTCCAGCAGATTCAGAAGTACGAAATCGGGTCAAACCGTATCGCCGCTTCGCGACTGTGGGAACTGGCAGAAATTTTTGGCGTCACCGTTGGCTATTTTTTTGAGGGCTTGCCCGAGAAAGAAAAAGCCGATGCCGCTGAGCTATTTTCTGTCACCGATATTCTGCGCAACGACCGTGCCAGCAGACTGATGATGGCTTTTTCGCAACTGCCAGAAAGTCAGCAAAAATCACTGCTTGCAATGGCCGAGTCGCTCTCTGTTCCGGCCTGACCCCAAATGTTGATGGCTGCGTTCTGAAAGATTTATCTTTCAGGCGCGGCTTCAACCTGTCTAAAATTAACAAATTTAATTATTTTTAGTCTTGGCTTCTAAAACCCCTGCTACTACCATGATGGGAATAAATATCAGCGGAAACAGCAGTGAATTTACAAACACACTGTGCACCAAAATAGCTGACCAGCCCGCCACAAAACCCAAATTGAGTTCTCCACCACTTAAAAAACTGGAAGTTCTGACGGCGTGGCGCCAACGCGCAAAATTACGAATCCAGAGATCAAAGTAAAACCACATAAAGGCAAGTAAACCCATAATGCCAGTGGTTACCAAAACCGTTAACAAAGTCGAATCAGAGCCCCCCGCTGAGAAGAATTTTTCGTCTACCACACCTTCTTCGGCCCCACGAAAACGATAGGTATTATAACCAATCCCCAGTACCGGATATTTTTCAAACAATGTTAAACTGCGTTGCCAACTTTGCACGCGTAATTTAGCGGTAGCATCGACTTCATCGGTATCACGCAGAACCACCGACGATAACGTACCCACTAACTCCCCTACTCGTTGTTGGGCTCTTTCACTGCTGGCCAACCCAAGCCCGGCCACAATAATACCTACTAAAATAATCTTGGGATCTCGTAGTAAAAAAAATAACCCAAGGCCGCCAATCGCGGCCAGATACGCCGAACGAGAAAAAGTGAGAAATAAGGCGTAAATAGAAACTAAAATTAAAGCTCCTAAGTAATATTTAACTTTTTTATTTGTAGATTCGTACCAAAAACCCAGCATAACCGGCAGCATGAAAGCCAACAATCCGCCCACAAAATTAGGGTCCATCCAGGTGCCTAAAAAGCGACCAATATGCGGATCAAAGCCGCCAACGGTAGAAAAATTTGAAATATCTGGATACACGTAAAACTGCACATAACCAAGCCCTAATACGACGGCAATAATCTTAAAAAGACCAATAAAAATTTTGTCTTGTTCTTCGTTAGCAGTTCTCTCTAAAACACTCCAGCCAATAATAACAATACTAGCAAATCGAACGATATACGAAAAAGATAGCACCTGCTCTTTCAGCAATAAATCCCACGCACCCCAGACCCAACTGAGCAGAGCCACTATGGTAAAACCGAGGGCCGGAAGCATGAATTTAACACTCGGTAGTTGTCGCTCAATGAGTAATTTTTGCCCAAGCCAGAGTAGTGCAAATAAAGGCGCTAATAAATCAGATAACAAAATACCACCGCCCCCAAAAGGAATTCGGATTAGTAAACCGGGAATTAAACACAGTAAGCACGCCCAGAATAAATATCGCATCAAAGCTAAAATACCTGAAATAAGTGTTCGTACAAGTTGAGTAAGTGCGTCGCCCCGGTGTTTCCACAGGCGCGACGCAAGGTTGAGGTTAGTCGTCTTCATGCGGACGTCTGAGGCGCTCGTGATCCCAAGCAGCAAATAAGCACATTGCCACCAGTAATCCGAACCCTCCCCAGACAATTAAAGAACTTATCATAACAAGTCTCCTCTTTTCTGATGAAATTACCCCAATAGTTTATGAGAAGTCATTCGATAAACCTCTTGAATGGGTTTTTGAAATGACCATACCGCACAAACTTATGCAAATTTAGATATAAATGCTTTTTTGTAAACAAATCTCAGCTTGGTCGCAGAGTTGAATCTTGCTTTTAAGCTGATTTTTGGTAAAAACTTAGAGTAAATATTTTAAAGAAACATCACATGGCCACGCCCGTGCAGAGGCAATACTGGGACTTAAAAAACAAAAACCCAGAGGCGGTGTTATTTTTTCGACTGGGAGATTTTTACGAGCTCTTTTTTGAAGATGCTTTAATCGGTTCTAAAGTGCTTGGAATTACTTTAACGGCTAGACATAAAGGCTCTGAGAACGAAATGCCAATGGCGGGGTTTCCACACCACGCCCATAAAGACTATTTAGAAAAACTAATTGAAACGGGGTATAAAGTGGCTATCGCCGAACAACGAGAAGACGAAGACGGAAAAATTAGCCGGTACGTGGCTCGTTTAGTCACCCCTGGTAGCACGCTCGAAACCGGTACACTAAAAGCCGATCAAGCCCAGTATTTGATGGCCGTGCATTACCACGAAAAAGAAAATAATTTTGCGTTAGCGTATGCCGATGTTTCAACGGGTGAATTTTGTACCACCCAGTTTACCGAACCAACCCGTTTTTGGGACGAACTCTATAAATTAGCACCGAAAGAAATATTGCTCTCGGCTGAGGATTTTAAAAATGAAAGCTTTACGAAACTACTTCCGCACGCTTTGTTGACCCCAACCCCAGATTTAAAACTTAAAACGGCCACCCAGAACCTTAAAAATCATTTTCCGGAAAACCATCTTAGCGTGACCGGGATTGAGAAATTAGAAAATATTTTAATACTCTCGGCCCGCGTACTAAATTATTTAGCCGAAACCCAAAAAACAGAACTCAAACACATTAACGCCATTAAACACTGCCAAGCCGATGACTTTATGGCTTTAGACGCGCAAACTTTTAGGCACTTAGAAATATTTGGCTCTTTAAACCCAGGCGAGCATAACGCCACGCTGTGGCAAACTTTAAAAAAACCATTTAGCGCTCCTGGTGGACGCTTACTGCGTTACTGGCTGTGTAACCCGTTGCTTGATAAAAACCAAATTAACGAGCGGTTAACCGCCGTTAAAGAGCTTTGTGAAACGCCATCACTAAGAACGCCACTCGAAACACATTTTAAAACGATCCCTGATTTAGAAAGATTACTCGCTCGAATTAGTAGCGGTCGTGGTAATGGTCGCGATTTAGCGTTTTTCCGTGAGGCCTTCCTACTTTTTCCAGAGCTCGCCCAAACTTTAAAAACTTCAGACAGTAAATTACTTAATCAAGCCGCCCCCGCCTTAAGTGTATTTGGCGATTTGTGTACTGCGTTAAACGAAGCTTTAACCGAAAACCCGCCCCTTGAAATTACACAGGGCGGTATTTTTAAGGATGGTTATCACGCTAAATTAGATGCATTACTGAGCTTAACCCAAGACTCAAAAACGTGGCTCGAAAACTATGTTACTCAGTGCAAAACCGAAACGGGTATTACGCATTTAAAAGCGACGTACTCCAGAAATTTTGGTTTTACTTTAGAAGTCAGTAAATCAAACGCGACTAAAGCGCCCGACAGCTGGACTCGTCGCCAAACTTTAGTGAACGCCGAACGGTACACCACCCCAGAACTAGCGGATTACGAAACTCGCGCTTTAGCGGCCGAAGCCGAAAGTTTTGCCCTAGAACATCAGTTGTTTATCGAATTACAGGATAAAGTTTTAGCGCACTTGCAGCCCATTCAAAAAGCGGCCCAAGCTTTAGCCCAGGTAGATGCCTTATTAAGTTTGAGTCGAACCGCGCGCGCTTACCGCTGGACAGAACCAACGTTGCTGGATGAACTTGGGGTGCTAAATATTGTGGGCGGAAAACACCCGGTTGTAGAGCAACTGAGCACTGAAAGTTTTGTGGCCAATAACCTCAAGATGCATCCTGATTCTCGGTTTCATCTTATTTCTGGACCCAACATGGCCGGGAAATCAACGTTCTTGCGACAAAATGCCCTGATAATTTTACTGGCCCAAATAGGGAGCTTTGTACCGGCTAAAAAGGCAGAACTGAGTCTTTATGATCGAATTTTTACGCGCGTTGGCGCCAGCGATAACTTAGCCGCTGGGCAATCCACTTTCTTTGTAGAAATGGCTGAAACCGCACGCATTTTACACGCCGCGACGAATCGAAGTTTTGTCGTACTCGATGAAATTGGTCGCGGTACTTCTACCTTTGATGGGATTTCACTGGCCTGGGCCATTACCGAATGTCTGCACGATAAAATTAAAGCCAACACGTTATTTGCGACCCATTACCACGAACTGATTGATTTAGCCGATGATTTAAGCGGGGCTGCCAATTGGCACGTGTCGGTCACCCAAAACAAAGACGGGATTGTGTTTTTACGCCACATAAAACCCGGTGGCATTTCTGATAGCTTCGGAATTGAAGTCGCAAAACTCGCGGGCGTGCCAGACAGCGTGGTACAAAATGCCCGAGATGTTTTACGACGCTTAGAATCAGAAAGTTTGCTTAGTGGAAAACCTAACTTGTTTAGCACGGCCCAAACTAAAGAAAAAATAGTAGAAATCGCTGTCGATTCTGAGGTTGATAAATTCGTCGCGGATATTAACCCTGATGAGTTAAACCCGAAAGAGGCCTTAGCCCTTATTTATAAATTAAAAGAACTTTGAAATTATGAATAAAGCTCGAGCCGCGCTTCTAAAAACGCTAAAAGCCAATGACATAAAGGCTAATGTGCCCAGTATTTCGGAAGCCAATGCTACTTTTTTGCACACCCTTATTTTAGAACGAGGGTGTAAAAATGGTTTAGAAATAGGTTCCGCCCATGCTTATTCAACTATTTGGCTGGCCGATGCGCTCGAACAAAACCAGGGCTTTTTAACGACCATTGAGCACTCTCCTCCAAGTTTCAATCAAGCGAAACTTAATATTTATCGCGCCAAATTAGAAAACGGCGTCACGCAACATTTGGGGCGTGCCCAGATGGTTATGAATGAGGTGTTAGAGACTTCTGAAAAATATGATTTTATTTTTATTGATGGTATTAAAAAAAGCACCTATGAGTTTTTTGAAATAGCGAGTCCGAAATTAAAAAAAGGCGGGGTCATTGTGGTGGATGACGTTATAAAGTTTAAGATAAAGATGAAAGATTTTTATGATTACTTAAATCAACAATCTGATTGGAAATATGAAATAAAAAAACTAGATGCAGATGATGGCATTCTTTTGATAGAAAGGATTTAGTGCCAGTCTTTACTTGAAAAGTTATCCACATTATTTAAGAATATTTCTTCACCCGCGCAAGAGCGTTTAGCCTTTTCTGTAAGCGGAAATTTGCAATTTACTCAAGAAAGGTTAAAAACAAGCACAGGAACCCACACTTCCTAAATTACCAAAATCACGAATGGACAACCAAACTCTGGTTTCTCTCTTTTGCCCAGATTGTCGCGGACGATTTGAGACAGAAGGCGCTGACATCGCTGAAGATGAAGTGCTTGAGTGTACTTTATGTGGGGCTGAAATTTTAATCCTACAAGAAGATCCGATTCGGATTAAGCTTTTTACTGAAGACGACGACTTTTAAGGCGTATTTAGATTTCTGGCTTGCCCAGAATCTAAACTGAAAATACAAACCACTTAGCTTATGACACTCTAGGCAAGGTAGAGATTTAGAAGTAGGTTTTTATTGAACCTCAAACTGCCCATTAGCGTGCATTTCGCACACAATGTCTGATCCACCAATAAACTCACCGTTGAGGTAGACTTGAGGAAACGTCACCCAACCAGAAAACACTTTCATTTCTGATCGTAAGTTTTCGTCTTTGAGGATATTTATCATTTCGTAATCAAGTCCTAAGTCTTCAAAAACCGCTTGTACTTGAGCGGTAAAACCGCAAAAAGGCTGGGCTTTTTCGCCCTTACCAAAAACTACAATCGGGTTTGATTCGATTATTTTTTTAATACCTGAGTGCGGATAAAGTTCTGCCATGATTAAGATTTAGGATAATGCTTATAGTCTTGAAACTCAAAGGCGTCTTTTTTATGCTCCCATTCATCTAAAGTAAAACCTTTCACGCTCCAAGCGTGTACCAAATTATGCCAAGGCATAATAATTTGGTTAATGGCCCGAGTTCGGTTTACCAAACTTTGCCCCGAAAACAAATCATCAACACACACCACTTGCACAAAGTGCCCATCCCCTTTGGCGTCATGCACTAACGCTACTTTATAGTGGGCTTGTAAGGCTTTTTGAATGCTATCGGTTCGTTTCATGACGGTAAGTTGAGAATAATTTTCTTGAAAAAGGTACCACGCTCCGCATAATTTTTAAACCGATTAAAGCTTTTTCCGGCCGGACTAAACAGCACCACTCCCGGTTTAGCCGCGACCAATAACGTATCAATCGCTCTTTCGTAACTTTCCACCGTTTTACAATTGAGAACTTTAGAATTCGGGGCGGCTAAAAACTTATGAGTAATATCTGATTCCACCAGCAGAATTAAAGCCTCTGGTGATTGTTTTATTAAAGTCTCTACCAAATCATTAAAATCCCCCACACCGGTGTCGGCGCCATCTAAAATAAGCGCGCTCAAGTTCTTACCGAGCCAATTTACCCCCGCCTGGGTTGCATCTGGACTCGTGGCTATCGAATCATTTATGAAACTAAAACCAGCCCGTTCGCAAAACGCCTCTAAGCGATGTTCAATGGGTTCAAAGTCTAGGGCCGCTTGCTGCCATTTTTTTTCTAAATCAGGTATTTCAAGTCGCTGTGCCAAAGCCCAAACCGTGCCTAAATTCTGCCGAAAATGGAGGGCTTGCAGATTTGAATTAGCGGGAAACAAATCCGTACTAACAGGCTTGGTTACCACCGCCGGAGTGAGTCGATTTTGCGCCGCCCCATGCGTTAAGGCTAAAGCCACATTAACGGGTAAATTATTAGGGAAAAATAGTTCATCCCCCTCTTTTTGATGCGCCCATAAATTTTCTTTAGCCGCGAAGTAATCTACTTCAGAGGCGTTGTGCCAGTCTAAATGGTCCGCAAAAAAACTGAGAAAAAGGGAGTATTTAGGAGATGTTTCTAAATCGTATAACTGAAAGCTTGAACACTCAGCCACTAGGTAGTCGAGTGTTTCTACCTCATTCCAAACCTCTAATGCGGGCACGCCAAAGTTACCAATAATAGTACTTTTGAAACCGGCCGTTTTAAGTAATTGGTGCGTAAACTTAGCCGTGGTAGATTTCCCCTTAGAGCCAGTAATACCAATCACTTTAGCGCGAT
>Ga0307935_1000973_pt1 | contig 11103 bp, 11 predicted proteins | sample OrgLakmetageno92_FD_201827 | JGI IMG/M metagenome (GOLD analysis project Ga0307935, IMG submission 201827) | Saline water microbial communities from Organic Lake, Antarctica - #92 | ecosystem: Environmental > Aquatic > Non-marine Saline and Alkaline > Saline | place: Antarctica: Organic Lake...
AAACCAATTTCACCCTGAATACCCTGAGGACCAGTTGGACCTGTTAAACCATTTTCTCCCTGTAAACCTTGGGCACCAGTAGGACCAGTTAAACCTATTTCTCCTTGAATGCCCTGTAAACCTTGGACACCAGTAGGACCAGTTAAACCTGTTTCTCCTTGAATACCTTGAGGACCAGTTGGTCCTGTCAAACCTGTTTCTCCTTGAATGCCCTGTAAACCTCGAGCACCTGTTGCACCTGTTGAACCAGTTAAACCTGTTTCACCTTGTAAACCTTGAGCACCAGTCAATCCTATTTCACCTTGTAAACCTTGAGCACCAGTCAATCCTATTTCACCTTGTAAACCTTTTGGACCAGTTGCACCAGTTAAACCTATTTCTCCTTGGGCACCAGTTGGACCGGTTGAACCTGTTTCTCCCTGAATGCCTTGAGGACCAGTTGGACCAGTTAGTCCAGTTTCGCCTTGAATACCTTGAACACCAGTTAATCCTGTTTCACCCTGAATGCCTTGAGGTCCTTGTAAACCTTGAGCACCTGTTTCACCAGTTGGTCCAGATAAGCCTGTTTCTCCTTGAGGACCAACAGGTCCTACAAGGGTAGATTTATTAATATTTTTAGGTCTTTCTAGTTTTTTATCAAAAATGAACATTGAAATTCCATTATTAATAATGACCTTGGAATTAAACATTAAATAAAATATTATTATATAATAATATAATAATATTTTATTTAATTTATTATTATATATTAAATTTATTTTTTTTAATGTATTCGATTTAAAATATCTATAATTTTATCTTTCAATAATATAATTTCGTTATTTAAAATAGTAATTTTATTTGTGGCTTCTTTTAATTGTCTATCAATCTCTCTTTCTAAAGATTATAGCATGATTTTCATCTGATGCTTGAGAGAGAATTAATATTAGAAGATATATCAGAACATTTAATGAATCCATTAACATCTAAATTTGTGTCGAAGGATTATTTTTATTTATACCACATAACCAGCAAAAGCTTTAATTTATCGTGTAGTGTAAGTGTAAATATGTATTTTTTCAGCCAATAATCTCACTTATTAGATATTAGACCAATCCATGATTACACATAAAATATCTAATTATTTGAACTATTATTAATAATAAACACAGATTATTCATTAACAAATATAAAAAAATCATTTTAAATTTTGTTATTAAAATAATCAACTAATCCAGTTTATTTAAAATTTTGCGAAATAATATTCATCGTAAAATTCCAAGTCCTTTATTTAGATGAGTAATATTAATATTTATATTAATTAAATTTCATAAATTCAATATTGGTAATTATTAGGATTAAAATACTAATCTACTTCTTTGATAACAGCTCTTCTTTTGGTATCACTATCATATAATTCTGTATAAAACATAAATTTTCTGGCTAAACCTGATTGGTATGAATATATAAGATAATGATTATTATTTGTAATAAATGCATTATTAGTATTTCTGGATCTTACCTGGGTCTGATTAATTGTTATTCCATAATTACCAAATTCTAGTCTTAAATTAATATCAGTGTGTCTCAAATTTAAAAAAGTATATATATGATATTGTGGTGTTTCTGATACATAAAATTCTAATTGGTAATACCCCCAAAGAGATAAAAATTCAGGTATTATGATTAATGATCTTCTATATAAAACCATTTGATAGTACACGTTTTGTGATGGATCTTGATGATATATTAAATTAGAATCAGAATACATTACGGGAGTAACATTAAATTGAGTAGTATTAATGATATTTGTTTCTAATTTGTTTGTTATTTTCACATTATCACAATTCACGGTTCCATCAAGGTAATCAATTCGTAATGCTTCACTATTAAATATTCCTGAAGCATTTGATCCAGCAGATATGACAAAATCTTGTTCATTTTTAATTTTCCAATCAATAGGAGCATTTGATCCAAAATCACCAAGACCTCTTAATAATTCAATACTACAATTTGAAAGAGCAGTAGTTCTTGTATCTCTTATTTTAATTCTTGCATTATTATATTCCAATTCTAAATCCGTTGTAATTTTTGGCAGAACAAAATTGCTTACTGTTTTTCCTTGGAAATCTAGATTCGCTTCTAATTTATCCATTGTTATGGTTCCATTTGCAATTTTACTTCCAATAACAGCACTAGTCGCAAGTTCATTAGATGTAATAGCACTAGCCGCAATCTTAGCTGTTGAAATTGAATCATCAGGAACTATAATATCTAATATACCAGTAGGAAAAGATAATGTTGCATTACTTAAATCATGTTTACCATTATATACTAATCCAATTGTTCCATTATTAAAATTAATCGAATTTAAACCATCAAGTGTTTGTAATTTTTTTGTATTATTTATTATTGTATTACCATTTATTTCCAATAATTCACTCAATGAATAATTTGCAATAAATGTCCCTATTCCAATTCTACCAGGATCTTGTATCTTGACTATTTCAGTATTGGTTGAATTAGTAATAATACCAATTGATAATCTATTATCATCACTATTTTGTCCTTTTAAATAACCACCATATATAGTTGAAAAATCATCACATCTAAATCTTAAAATAGGTTCGACTAAAGATGATGTGGTTGTATTTATTCCTCTCCATAGATCACAAGTCCCACTGTCTGGATTTAATCTTATATCTCCTTCATTGGTTGTGAATAAATTTAATATGTGTTCTCTTTGTGAAATTCCCATTTTATTTCCATCTTTGCCAACTATAATTCTATCTCCAGCATTTGCAAGTAATGAATTATAACCTGATATTTTGCTCATTTTTAAATTATCTTAATTTGATTATATATATATGAAATAATTTCTTTTATTATTTTAAATCCATTATTTCCAGTGAATAGCCAAAATATATATTTTTATTTATTGTTAATTTAATAATAAATAAATAAAATAATATTAATAATGAAATATGTTTTGATCAAAATAATTCAGATAATTCTTGTATATCCAAGTCACTATAATGCATTATTGCTCTAACTGCTAATAAATTTACAATACTGTCACCTATTTTATTATTAAATAATCTTGACAATATTAATAATTGATTTAAAAAATAATAATCATCGTCATCTGTTTCAATTAATTTTTCTTTTTCATTTGTTATTTTATTTACAAATTTATCATTAAAAATAATTCCACCATAACCATTTGGTTTAAAATATATGATAATGTCAGCATTAATATTTTTTATATCAAAATAAATTTTTTCAGATTCAGATTCATTGGTTGGAATCAATTCAAAATTGGTATTTTCTTTTAAATAATCCACAAATGTTTCTTTACAGTCATTTGTATAAACATAACATAATTTTTCATCTAATTCAATATTTAACATATCAATTAGAGTTGATATATACACTGTCATACATGCCCCTATATATTGTCCATCTAATATACATATATTGTCAGATTGAAAATCATTATATTCATAATTATTATAATATTGATCATTAATATTATCTTCCAAGTATCCAAATATTAGTCTAGTTCCAATTTTATTAAAAGAAATAAAAATTTGCATCGGGTCAAGTTGAATATTTATTGGAAATTTTTTATACACAAACAAGAATTCTGAACCACAATTATCATAAGTATTATTATATTTATTATTGAAAATCTCCAAATCTAATGAATCATACAATATTAAGGAAAGTTTATCTAAAATATTGCCACAATTTCCATTGCCACAATCAATAACACACCTCATATTATCATTTGATCGATCATCAAGTGATTCTGAATCATCGTCATTATTTATATCAATTAAATTAATTAATTTAATATAATTACAACATAAATTATTTAAATATCCCTTATTATTTTTAATCAAATAACAAAATTCAGGGATTGTTACATTTTTATGTAATATAATATTATTATTATTATTAGAAATCTTAATTTGATTAGCTCCATTTATTATATTCTCAATTAATGTATTTTTTAATTTATTTGAAGAAACATTAGAATGATCATGATCAATACCAATTGAAATATTACCAATATTTAAATATTTTTTCGTTATTTCATTATTATCATTAATTAATTTATCAATATTACGATTAAATAGCAAATTTTTAAAAGAAGTTAAATATTCTGGATATATAAATTCTCCTTTTTCATTAAATAATTTAAATATACACCCGCCTTGATATTCAGATATATATATACTGAATAATTTACCATTACATTCAATAGATAGTAAACTTATAATTATTCCAATTTTTTGAGCCAAAATATTTATATTATCATTTTCTTTGTCAATGATAAAGTATTCGAAACCTAAATTATTCAAATAATTATGAGTTATATATTTATTAGACATGTTATATTAATTTTTTATTATTTGTATTAATAATTTATAATAATCAATTTGTTATATAATCAATTTTTTATTTATATTTTGGTTAGATAAATAAAAAATTTTAATGATTCAATTTATTCATTACGATCAGGTAAATACATTATTCCAGTTAATGATATTGCGAATACAATAGTATGTATTAATACACCAGTTAATGATGGACAACCATTTCCATCTGCTATCAAACCATTTGATAATTCACCCATTAATTTATACAATGCGGGACTTGATATAACAAAATACATTAATGATGCATATAAAGTATGTTTTGCTTTAATACCCAATGATTTTTTATCTTTAGTTATAAGTTCTTTAAGATTCATTTGTAAAAATACTAACACAGCAAATACAACTGTGTGTAATAATTGTCCATACATTGTAGGACAATTAGAAGTTCCATCAAAGAAAGTATTATTTGATAAATTTACAATTCCTAAATTACTTGTTCCTATATCATTTGTTATTTTATATACAGCAGGTAAATTTACTATTAAAAATATTAATGAAATAATTATAGATATTACTATTTTTTTTGATAATGTTGACATTTATGTATATATATATATTTATATATAATATAATTCTTTTTTATTATTTTTATTATGATAAATCTTCATAATTTATTATTTTTATATTAAATTTTTTTGCAAAACTCAATAGTTTTTCCATTTTTTTATCAGTCCCCGCTATTACGTTTTTTATTAAAACACATTCATAGTCATGTATTTTTGCATCAATCATTGTATCAAAAATACAATGGTCTATTCCTAAACCTACTAAATATAATTGTTTTATTTGATGGTTTTCTAAAATCTCACATAATTCACTTTTTTTATCTCCATTAGTATTTCTTCCAATATAAAATGATGATGTAGTTTCTTCTAATTCATTCATTCCCTTGTATATTATGATATCTTTTTTTTCATTATATTTTAATGAGGAATGTAATTCACTACCATATGTATTTTTTATACAGTGTAATTTATGTTTACCACCATTTTGTTTAAATGAAACATGATCATATGGATGCCAATCTTTTGTAAATATTGATATTTTGAATTTGTCTTTTATTTGATTAATAATTGGAATAAGATTATGTGATCCTTTAATTGCCATTATACCACCGTCGCAAAAATCATTTTGAACATCAATTATTAATAATGCTGCATTTTCATAAAATTTTAATTTAGACATTTTATTAATTATATTATATATTGATAATTTAGACTTATAAACTATATTTATCAATTTTTATTATTTTTTAAATGGATTATTAATTTAAAATAATAATAAATCAAGATGAAAATTTATTTTCAACCTTGTCATTCTTTCTTTCTTTTGAATGAATGAAAAAGAACTGACCTTTCTTTTTTATTAAACAAATAAATTTGTTTAATAAAAAATTGAACAAATAACTAAAAGTTAATTGTATAAACAATTTCATTGTTTGAGTTCTTCAACCTAATTTCTTTTTATATTTTGTTTATTTTATAAAAAAAATTGAAATATAATTGTAATATAAAATTTGATAATATATAAAAATGTCTTATTAAATATTAATAATAATGAAAAAACAAAATAAAAAAGATCAAAATAATAATGAAAATAATGACAATGAAAATTCAGAAAATTGCAAAAACAATGAAAATAATGAAAATAATGAAAATAATGAAAATAATGAAAATAATGAAAATAATGAAAATAATGAAGATATTGAAGAAATTAGTAAATTAATATTACCAGTAGATTGTAATAGAGAAGATTGTAGTGTAAAATTAAAAAATAATCAATATGGATTAGCAAAAAAAACAATAAAAATGTTTGTTGAAATAATTAACAATTGTATTTCGAATTCTGTATCGACAATTTTATTAACCTTTCCAAAAGAACTATGGCAAGAAAATAGAAAAATAATAGCATTGTTATTTTTTAAGAATTTTGCAACAATACATATACTGACACATAATAAAAGAACTTGTGTAAATACTTGTATAACTGTTGTTGATGAGTCAGATATGCCGGAATCATTGGATCAAATAAAAATTGAATTAATATGTAAAGAATAATTTTATTTTATTATTTAAATAAAAATTTATTTTAGTGATGGTGGAATAATGGCAATTAAAGATTCACATAATATTATTCCAATTATTAATCAAATAAAAGATAAATTTAAAATATCAATAATTACGAAAGTTTATAACCATTCATTTATATATCAATAATTAATTTTACAATATTATCCAAATTATTTATTTATTTATTTATTTGTTATAATTGATAAATTTTAAATATAATGTATTATTTTTTCTTTAATATTATTAAATAATTAATAATAAAAAAAAATTGATCGGCTAATTTTGACTACATAGTAAAAACTTTGTCTTTTTTAGTCTTCGACCTAATTTTATTTTAAACAAATAAAATTGTTTAAAATAAAAATTTAATATAATATTTATTGAAGCAGTATCTTTTATAATTTTAAGATTAAAAAAATATGACTGAAAATATTTTTAAAACACGTCACACATTTGATCATATTATTAATGTATATATATTATTCATTTTATTATTGACAATATATGGTTTTACAATTCCAATAGGATTGTATTTTACTTTTGATATTTCACTATCATTTATGTTATGTTTTTATATAACAAATATCATATTATTTATTATTGGAGTATATTTGAAAAATCAAATGTTTATTATATCTGTAGTCGCCTTTATTAAATACTTTCAATTACAACAAATGTTACAATTGAAAAGCTATTTAATATTTTTTATGTCTATCACTCGAAAGTAATAGTCACTTTAACTGGCTTAGGCAGACCAGTTGAGTTTTAAAACTCAAATATATATTGCTTCATTTGTCACAAACATATATATGTTAATCAAATTGCTTGTTTTTTGCTTTAATAATTTGACCGTACATATAAATGTAACAATATGAGCATCTTGAATTTATCACATTTTAATGTTATATGTATGCAAATATATCTTTATGTATAATTCTTAAAATGTTTTATTTTTTTGTATTTGAAATATTTTAAGTAAATTGAAAACAAAAAATTAATTAATGTATCATAATTATCAAATAAAACAAAAAATCAAAGTTTTATTTTTGGGCATCGGTGTTTATGCTGGTTTAACAAGTTCTAAAATGATTCAGTATTACGATTTTGATACAAATACATTATTATTGTCTGTTATATTGACAACCACAATATTTATTATAATGACAGTAAGCGCTAAATATATATCTTCCAAACAAATATTTTATGTAACAACAACAATGACAGTTTAAGTTCTAACCATGTTTATGTATTTATTATTATCATTGGTGTTTGGATATGAATTAAATTATACATTGGCAATATGTTTTAGTATTTTATTAGAATCTGGATATATATTGTATGATACATTTGTTATGATGAATAGATTTAATGATGATGATTATTCAGAAATAAACAATAGTGAAATGGCTGAATTATTCTATGCACTAATATTGTTCTATGATGCAATAGATTTATTTAGAAATATTATGCGAGGATTGAAAAAAATAAAAAAGGATTAAATTTTTCATAAAACTGTTATTAATTTTATTTATAATTAAAACAAATTTTACATTTATAAGATATCTTTATTTAAAATATATCTTATAAAATAAAAATTGATAAATAAATATTATATTGATAATTTCATATATCAATGACTAGATTAAAATATATGGGAAAATCTTTTATTGTTGGAATATGTGGAGGTAGTTGTTCTGGTAAAACTACTCTTTGTAATTTAATAACAAATACTTTTAGAGATGATGTTACTCTTTTTAAACAAGATTGGTATTATAAAGATGGGAATGACACTACTAATTTTGATCATCCTGATTCAATTGAGTTTAAATACATGGTCGAACAATTAACCAAGTTAATAAATGGAGAAAGTATTCAAAGACCAGTATATGATTTTAAGCAATATAAACGACTGGAAAAGACTGAGAAAATAAATCCAAATAAAATTATTTTAATTGAAGGAATATTAATTTTCCAATATTCCGAATTAATTAAATTATTCGATTTAAAAATATATATTGATTCCGACAGTGCAACTAGGTATAGACGACGAATGTCACGAGATTGTATTGAAAGAAATAGAACTCGTGAAATAATTAATTATCAATGGGATAATTTTGTGTCACCATGTCATAAAATATTTATTGAACCACTCAGATCATTCGCTGATGTTGTTATTAATAATGATAAAGAAAATACATTTCAAGATCGTAATCAAGTAGTCCAAATTGATATGATCTTGGTTTATATAAAATATAAAATTAACCTTGACAGTGAAATATATGTCAATGAAAATTTAGTGGAGATAAAAAATAATACATCAATTAATAAAAATATTAATAAAAATATTAATAAAAATATAATTGTTAATATTTCAGAAAATTGGTCAAATATAATTTTATATGATAATAACAAAGAAGAAATATTATATTGTAATGATTATAATAGTAAAATTAATAAAAATATTCCAATATCCATTAATAATGAATTTATAACAATTAAAACAAATTATGAAAAAAATAGAAGACTTAATCTTGATATGTGGACGTCAGATGAAGAAAAAAGACATATACTATTAGCATCAATAATGAAATATATTGCAAATAAATATACTATAAAAGCAATTTCAACACATGCAAAAAATAATGAAATTAATAATATATTGATTAATGTGAATTCAGTTATTGATAATGTAGAAATATATGATGTTGTTACATTAATAAAATTAGAAAAGTTATTAAAAAATAAAATCAAACATGATGTATTAAATATTGATACTAATGGGCAAAGAACTTTATTTTTTATAAAGTATATATATTAAACAACTAGTATTTATTTATTTATTTAATTAAACTAAATATAATGTCATTTTAATATATAATAAAATGGATCGTGCAATAGTTTTCAAGGATAAAAAAAATAATATAAAATATTGTAATAATGACACTGAATGTAAAAATTATGAATCATGTATGTGTCCAGGTGGAGAAAAAAATAAAGAATGGTGTATAAATCAAAAAAGACGATGTATGCATAAATCAAATCTTTTACATGATGCAAAAAAAGAATTATCAGATGTTGATCTTATTGATATGAAATGTTTATCTAAAAAAATGTTAGAATTTAATAATATAAATAATAATGAAAATAATTTGACAACTTTTAAAGAAATTGAAAGACTTGCAAGAGATTGTGCTTATTATAATTCAACTGACAATCATGATGAAAAAAATTATTATTTACATTATTATCTAGCACCACATCATTACAATGATATTGAACATTTTAATTTTAATAATATAAATAATAATTATTCATTATTATATAAGTATTTAATGTTTATCATTTTAATATTATTTATTGGTTATCAAATACACAGAAAAATTAATATTTAATTTTTTACTCTTGTCGCTAATTCTTTTAACATTAAATTAATATCTTTTGATGTATTATTAAAAATACTGCTATTTTCCTGTAATCTTCTAGTTAAATATGGCAATGTTAGTTCAATTTCACCAAATGGTATATATTTACTAGTATTAAAACCATTTTTAGCTAAAGATAAAGATATATAATTATACATTCCATGTAATTGTGAAAAGTGTATATTATCAGTATTTGTATTCATATTGTATTTATTAATAATTTCACATGAATATTTAACACTATTATCATTATGTGTTGCAATAACAATGTAATAATTTTTATTATTATAAATTTCATTGATGCTAAAATATAAAGCCTCATCATACATTTTATGTGTTAATTCTATATTATCATTAATAGGATAATATTGTTTATTATTATTAAAAAATATTATTTCATCATTCATATATGCTCCTCTCACTATTTTACAACCAAAATTATATTTATTTTTAACAAAATAATAATTATATTTAAGTCGGTCTATACTATCTTTTAAATATAATTGATATGTATTATATATTAATGCTTTATTATTAAATTTATTATATCTTTTACATGCATTAATATAAATGTAATCAATTGTTAATTGTAAATTATATTGTTCTGCATCAATTAATAATGATATATTTTTATTAATACTCTCATTGCATATACAATATAAATCATTCAAATTATTTTTTAAAATTTCACATTCATAATTAGTCAAAGGATATGGTATATTTATTTCATCATCAAAATCATATATATTATTTATTGGTGGATTATAATTATTTATAACAAAAAAATTTGGTAAATATTCATTCAAATTCTTTTTTTTTAAATTACAATACATTATTATTTTTGTAATATTTTCTAATAATTTTTTATCAAATATTGATGTGCATTTTATAACTGTAAAATTTATTATTTTGTCATTGCTATCTGTATTGTATTTTTTATTATGTATTAGATTTATTTTATTTGCATATTCAATATTATCAAGGCAAATATTTTTTATATTATTTTTATTTTCTTCAATAGAATAATCTAATATACTTTGAATATTATGTTTATATTTGTAATCTTTTATTAAATTATACATTTTAATATCTTGTATTGATTCACCTCCACAGAAATGTTTATAATATGTATGTTTTATTATTTTTGTTATTATTGTATTGTTCATCAATATTATATTTGTTGCATAA
>Ga0307935_1000974_pt1 | contig 11083 bp, 12 predicted proteins | sample OrgLakmetageno92_FD_201827 | JGI IMG/M metagenome (GOLD analysis project Ga0307935, IMG submission 201827) | Saline water microbial communities from Organic Lake, Antarctica - #92 | ecosystem: Environmental > Aquatic > Non-marine Saline and Alkaline > Saline | place: Antarctica: Organic Lake...
GTCCGCTACGGTTGAAGCGCAACCACATGAACATGATCGGAGGGTTTGATCCTGACCGATTGGTCGAGGATGACATCGGGCTCTACGGAGTAGCCGAGATCAACCTTGGGGTGCAGGAGGGACGGGAGGCCTACATGCTTGCAAAGCAGGGCGTGCTATCTGACTTCTCGGTAGGGTTCTCGGCAGACGGTACGGACGTTGATATCGTTGACGGTATCCGGATATTCAAGCGTGCGAAGCTGTGGGAGACCTCGCTCGTTGACGAGCCTATGAATCCTCGGGCAGTGGCGACCATGGTTCGCGGAGCAATGCTTGCGTCAAAGCTACCGAGCAAGATCGCGTCGCGAGATAAAGAGTGGATGCCAGAGAACGCAGACGAGCGTGTGCGGGCAATGACCGGCAGCGCAGAAGCGCCGAGCGAGACCTACCGTAACGCTTTCCTGTTCTACGACGACAACGCGGCAGACAGTTTCGAATCCTACCAGTTGCCGGTCTGCGACGTTGAGGATGGTGAGATGCAGCTCGTACCTCGGGCCGTGTTCACTGCTCGTGCGATGCTGGATGGTGCTAAGGGCGGGATCGAGCTACCCGAGGAAGACCGGGCAGCAGTCGAGGCGACGGTTAATGAGCTGTACGACCGGATGAGTCTTGATCCACCATTCGGAGACGGCGCTGAAAAGGGCTGGTCAGTATCTGAGTTGAACGGATTGCCAACTTCACTGAGACGGGATATCATAGCAACTAAGAAGCTCAGCCGGAACGCTGTACGCGCTCTTGCTGATTCGTTCGGGTCAGGGCATGACTCGACAGACACCGGCACGGTGGACGAAATCAAGCGGACACTACGCGAGGCGACCGAAATGCGGGAGCTTAAAGCAATGCTTAAAGGAGCATGGAAATGAGCGATATTGTAGAACTCAAAGAGCAGATCACCGAGTTCGTCACCAAAGGTCAGAAGCGGTTCGACGAGTTCGAGCAACGCGGTGAGACCCAGGGTGAGGCCATTGCGGCCATCAAGGCGGACTTCGTTGAACTGACCGACAAGCTGGAGAAGCAGGCAAACCAGATCCGAGTCGAAGAGGAAGAGCGCAAGTCGCTTGAAACTCTCATGGCGCGGATGCCGGAAAACGGAAATGGAGACGGAGAGATCCACACCGACCCGGAGTACAAGGCCGCATTCGATGGCTACCTTCGCAGGCGCAGCGCAATCGGCGACGAGACCGAGCGTAAGAACGCCACGCAGATTCTCGAATACTACGGACTGCCGACCGACGAGAAGAGTGCGAACGAACTCATCGTAAAGGCCGGTCTCGTGGGCTCGAACCCGGACGGCGGGTTCCTTGCACCGATCGACCCTGTTCGGTTCATCTCGCGGCGCATCTTCGAGACCTCGCCGGTTCGCCAGATAGCCAATGTGATCAGCACTGCGCGTGAAGCGGTATCGATCATCATCGACGACCAGAAGGCCGGTAGCGGATGGGTTGCAGAACTCGACGCACGACCGGAGACCGACTACCCGCAGATCGCAGAACTCGAGATCCCGACGCACGAGCAGTACGCCGAGCCGAAGATCTCGACGAAGGCGATCGACGACGTTTCGATCAACCTGGAATCGTGGTTGCAGGAAAAGGTCGCCATGCAGTTCATGAGAGCGGAGAACACCGCATTTGTGAACGGTACGGGCGTCAAGCAGCCGACCGGTATCCTGAACCTTGACTCGTGGACCACGCAGGGCAATTACGAGCGGTTCGCACTCGAGCACCGTGACACCGGCACCGTCGGCACCATCGCGGGCGATGACTTCATCGACATTCAGAGCGACTTGCTCGAAGAGTATCAGATGAACGCAGTCTGGATGCTTCACCGAAAGGTGTGGGCCGAGATCATGCAGCTCAAGGACGCGGACAACCAGTACCTCCTGAACCCGATGATGCTCTTTATGGGCGTCGACATGCAGCTGCTCGGACGGCCGGTGCGGTTCGCGGGTGACATGGACTCGACCATCGCAGAGGGCAACAACATCGCGATCTACGGTGACTTCCGCGAGGGATACACCATCGTTGACCGAATCGGTATTCGCGTTCTGCGCGATCCGTACACCGACAAGCGGTTCGTGAAGTATTACACGACCAAGCGAGTCGGCGGTGCGGTCACCAATTTCCAGGCACTCAAGGTGCTCGACGTACAGGCGTCGTAAGGAGGGGCTATGCCTCAGAGAGATAGTCAAAGCAATCTGCTTTTCCTGAGCGCTCAGACGCTCACGATGGACTCGACCGGTGATGACGACATCGGTACCGGGATCGATGTATCTGGTGCTCGAAGCGGTGGTTTTATTATCACCGCGCTCGGGTCGGCGCTCACCACGCAGGTCTCGTACCTCGAGATCCTGGAGAGCGACACGCTGGGAGGAGACTATACGCCGGTCGGTACGGGCGACGAGGAGGCAGGCGACAAGCAACTGCCGACCGAGCTTAATACCGAGTACGAGAGCGGAGAGTGGGGCCAGCTTCTGGTCAACCCGACCACGGGATACCGGCAGATGATCGGGTTCGTTGGAACCAAGCAGTTTGTGAAGCTGCGGGCTCACACCGATACCTCGCAGGCGTCTGTGGCGCTGACGGTGCTACCGTACCTCGAGCTCGAGGGTCGGCCGACTGTGGAAGTCTGGCACCCGACGGTGACCGGTGGTGACACACTGACCTGATCGTAGGGAGTAGAGCAAAAAACACGAGGGGCTCGTGGGGCATTGCCTCGCGGGCCCTTTTCGTAGGGGGATAGATGTCGATTGCGATTCGCGTTTGTCGACGAGGAAGCGATGCCCGCAGAGGAAGACGAGTCTGCCACCGCGCTAACGGGAGGGACGGTTTTGCTGGAGTTCGTAGTTTCGGAGACTAACAGTCAGGTAATCGACATCAAGAGCGCCGACATATCGATAAGGCCAGGAGAAACGCTTACAGTTGCCGCAATTGGCTCAGGCGCGCTTGATGATGTGGTATGCTCCATAACATACAGTTCGGAGGTATAGGTGACTACGAAAGCAGATGTCAAAATCAACGGGGAATACGAATGGATCGAAGCGGACGACCCGACGCTCGGCGAGTTCACGCCGGTGTACTCCGCTGGTGACAGGTGGCTCAACACTACCACCGGCGACTCATTTGTGCTCAACGACGCGGCGGCTGGACTGTGGGAGCAGACCGAGAAGGCGATCGACGCACGGATCAACTATATCCTTGCCGATACCTACGCACGGGTGCTCGAGGAATGTTTCGTATCGTTCCTCGTGCAGCGCAGCGTGGAGCTCGACGAGTCGCCTGACACGATCACGCGCACGGCTCTGTGGTATCTGAATACCTACACTGGACTCTATGCGGACTGGACGATCACAGGAGCCGCGATTGCAGCGGATACGACGGCCGCCGTGATAGGCGACCTCGAGCACTTCGAGTACGAGGACGAGGTGTTCATCTACGGATCGAAGCGCAACCATGGGCGCCACACTATCGAGAGCGTAGACGCTGCTGGGCTTACCTTCGGGACGGCGCTCGTCGGGACTGGAGAACGCTTCCTTGTGCTCCTCCTGCAAGTGCCAGCAGACTTTGACCGTATCGTCGGACGCATGGTCTACTACGACGTGGTGCTCCGTAACACTCGCCTCGGACTGGACACCGAGAGGATAGGCACCTACTCCTACACGCAGAGCAAGAACACAGGCGGGCTCATGTATCCGATGGACGTTGCATCGGGGCTCGAGTCGTACCTGAACGCCGGGCCAATCGTCGACGTGGAGTACACCCCATGAGTCTACGCTCTCGTTACCGACCGTTCACGTTGTACCGTACGGTAGCAGCCTCGAGTTCAGTGAGCGCACCGACAGAGACACAGGTCGGGGTATACCGTGGATTCATCCAGCCGGTCGGAGCGAGCGAACGTGACATCGCCGCCGGACTACGTGAATCGCGGAGCCATAGGCTGTATACTGACGTGAGGGTACCGGTGCAGTTTGCAGACGAAATCGAGCAGGACGGCATACGCTTTCGAGCGACGTTCGTCACGCAGACGACCGGAATATCATCGGTAGATCACCACAAGGAGGTCGACCTTGAGTACGTCTGACACACGATTTGATTTCCGAGGATACGCTGTAGAGTTTGCCGACCGAATTGGGTGGCTCACCGGGATCACTGTGCGCAAGGCAGCAAAAAGCTTTGTGCGGGTTGATACCTCGGCGCTACGTAACTCGATACGACTCGATCGAGTGAGCGAGACCGAGAACGTAGTAAGTGCCAATACCGAGTACGCAGCTGCTCAGGAGTACGGTAGGCCGGATCTACCGAACTACGGCTACACACCTTACTTTAGACCCGCAGCCAAAGAGGGCAAGGACAAGCTCGAGGAGAACGTCAAGAAAGCTGCGCGACTTGCTGAGAGGGCTGCGCGATGACGTTCGTGAAGACGTTCATCCAAGCCGTCGAGGCGGCCTACACCGGCGGCGTTCCATTGTACTTCGGGACTGCGAACACACCGCCGCTTCCGTTCATCGCGATCCTGATCGTACCTCCGAACGACGAAACACCGGATCGGCTATGTCAGGACCAAGGCGACGGAGGCGAGGTGACTCTACAGTGGTCGCTCGCTGCGCAGGACTTCCCGTCAGCATATGACGCGCTGGAGACTTTGAAGGAAACCGTGCAGGCGATCCGGTCGACGATCGGCACCGCACCAGATGAGTACCAAGTAGAGGCGAACCGTACGACCGGGGTAGTGTCGTTCGATGCAGCGCTCGGAACGTGGTCGGCTCTTTTCGAGTCGCCATTAACATGGTCAAAGCTATAGGACCAAAGGGGGAATCGTGATATTGTGTCCAGTATGCGGCAGCGCGAAGAGCTACCGATCAGCAGGCGGGGCGCGAGAGTGCTCAGACTGTGGCCGGGTCTACGAGTTGCCAAAGCCGCGACCGACGAGGCAGCGGCGTAAACCGAGAGAGCAGGCACCGGCTGTCGTAGACGAGCCGGTAGAAGAGAAAGCGACAGACGTAGAAGATTCTAACGTCTAAAGGGGTGCACTATGGCATTTAAGGGGAACGGTCAGAAATTTATCGGCGACGACGGGACAGTCTTCGACGCCACTCTCGGCACTGAGACCGATGGCGACGGGGCGACGCCTCTTGGAGAGGGGTTCTTCATCATCACTGCGGTCGCGGTAGCGTCTGGATGGCCAGGCACGAGCGGTGCAAGCGGCGCGTCTCAGATAGGAGTTGGGCGGATCCTCGAGACCCGTACCACGGACACGGCTATCACGCCTGCAATCGGAGACAAGTACATCCAGCTCACGCTTACCGAGCTGTGCGACTTGTCGGCATGGTCGATCGCGTTCACCTCGGACGAGGTTGAGATTACCGGGTTCTGCGACGATATCAAAGTGTATCGAGCAGGCAAGGACGATGCGCAGGGTACGCTTAATGGCGTGTTCCGGCTCGGTACCACGGACAAGCTCTCTGGTCTCAAGATCGCCAATACGTTCATCGACATCGCACGACAGGATGGCGGTGATACGGTAGACATCTACGAGAAAGAGAAGTCGGCGAAGATCGTCAAGCTCGTGCTCAACAAGAAGTTCGACGTTGGCGACTACATGGAAGTGATCACGCCGGTTGAGCTGTTCAGCTTCAACCTTGGCGCGGAGCAGGGAGCGAACGCTCAGGCGTTTGACTCATCGTTCCGGTTCACGAACCTGACGACCGGGGCGGCATCGGTAGAGGTTCTCCCGACTATGTACCGCAGGGCACGTAGCGAAGAGAACACGTAATAGTTGATATGCGGCGGGACAGTTGTCTCGCCGTGTCTGCATAAAGGAGGCACAATGCAGATCAAAGTAGGAAAGCAGGCAACACGAACGGTGTACCCGGACATTGAGGGTAACCTCGATCTACCGGAGGCAGAGCGGTTCGGTATCGTACTCGAAAAGCCGAGTCAGTCCAGGCTCAATGAGGTCGCTACCGAGTACGTGACCGATGAGGGCGGAGCGGTTCGGCAGAAGGTTAACTTGAGTGCGATCACGAGGTCGTACATCAAGCGACTCGTCAATGCTCCGGAAGTTGACTTCGAAGGCGGCGATACTCGTACACTCAAGGTGTCGGATCTGTTCTCGTATGATACGTTCGACGAGACCATGAAAGCGATTGATCGTGCAATCGGGGAGATGAGGACAGAGGGTACCGACACAAAAAACTGATAGCGGCCTACTACTCTGTGATGAGTGGTAAGGCCGATTACCGACCGGCTCCCGGCTATGAGGATAAACTCCATGCCGTGGGGCCGAAGCTCGACCCGATATGGGTCGGTCGTGCTGGTGATTTCGCCACGCTTTTCGACGGTGCGTTCTGGCAGGCTTTCCGAGCATGGGAACGGTTTAACCTGGGGCTATCGAAACCGGATCCAGACTCATGGCTATCTGATGCGGTGGCATACTTCGAGGGTCAATACCGGGCGCACTTCAGTCCGCAGAGAGCGATAATTGCGAGACTGGATGCGTTAATGGGCGCGTTCACCGCGAGACGATAGGGGGCCGAATGGCTACAGAGGCAGCACGACTTGTAATACGAATCGATACGAACGCGCAAACCGCCGCAGCTCAGATGGGGCGGCTTTCTGATAGTACGAAGGCGGCTGGCCAAAGTGCGAAAGGCGCGACCGGAGCTTTCAAGAGCCTACAAGCTATCGGGATAGCAGCGATCGCAGCGGCTGCAGCACGGTCGATAGCTCGCATGGGCGGCGAGCTGATCATGGCGGCGAGCAATGCCGAGGAAACGGCGAACAAATTCGCTGTCACCTTCCAGGGTATCAACCGTGAAGCCGACACGACCGCCCGTAACCTCGCTTCAAACTTTGGACTTGCACAGGACGAGGCACAGGCACTCCTTGCAAATACAGGAGACCTTCTCACCGGGTTCGGGTTTACACGCGAGAGCGCACTGGATCTCTCGACGCAGGTGCAGGAGCTAGCGGTCGACCTTGCCTCGTTCACTAACTTTTCGGGCGGAGCAGAGGGCGCAAGCGAGGCTCTGACGAAGGCGCTTCTCGGTGAGCGTGAGTCGGTCAAGTCGCTCGGAATTGCCATCACAGAGGCCGATATCAATCAACTCGCCGAGGACCGTGGGATCGTCGGAGAGCTGACGCGACAGCAGAAAGCCATGCTCACCCTTGAGATCGCGACGCGGCAGAGTCAGAACGCCATAGGCGACTTTGCTCGGTCGCAGGACTCTTTTGCGAACCAGACGCGCATCCTCAATGCATCCGTTCGGGACCTCAGGGTCGAGTTCGGGAACGCACTGCTTCCGGCGGCTACGCAGGTTGTAGGCATTGCACGCGAGATCGCGGACTGGTTCGGTAAACTCGACGACGCGACGAAAAAAAACATCGTCACGGCTGCGGCATTCACGGCTGGGCTCGCGGCTGTGACGGCTGGCGCGTTCGCTCTTACTGTGGCGCTCGGAGCACTTGCAGCGAACCCAATCGTTCTCGGAATCGCAGGGGTAGCGGCGGCGGTAGGGGGCATTGCGGTAGCGATCAACAGGGCTCGATCGGCAGACGCAGAAGACCTAATGGGAACGATTGCCGACGAGCTTACCCGTGCCTCTGCAAGCGGCGAGGACATGGTCGACGCGATCGGACGGATAAGCACCGAGACCGGTGTATCAGTCGACGCGGTGACTGCCCTGGCAGACGAGCATGGGTTGATCAGTGGTGAGATGCGCACGCAGCTTGATATCCTAAAAGAGCAGCGTGAGGCCACCGGGCAGATCGCTTTGACGGCGCGGGAAGCGGCACGAGAGAACAGGATGATTCGCGACCTGCTCGGGACTGCGGCGAACTCGATGGGAGACATGGCGGATATCGCCGTAAACTTTGCCTCTCAGACAGGGGTGTCTCTCGACCGCGTCATAGACATCGCTGAGAATCTTGACAACCTCACAGAAACGCAGCGCGATCAACTACAGGCGCTCAAGGACTCGACGGCAGAGCAGCAGTCGATCGCTGCAATCGAGCTCGGTCGTGTGGCGTCTGCAAACTCTTATGGGCTTGCACGAGAACGGGCGCAGGCGGCGTCGGAAGCGGAGGCCGAGTCCTCAGAACGCACGGCGGAAGCTCAGGCAGAGACAACCCGACAGCTTGAGGCGCAGCAGCGAATCAATGACCGGTACCTTGCTGCCCGAGCTGAGGTACTCGCTATCCTCGAAAGCGAATTGACCGAGGTTGAGAAGCTCACCGCTCAGATCGAATTCTTACAGTCAACACCATGGGCTCAAGGTCTGCTCGAACAGGACCGGCAGGCGGCCGTAGAAATCCTTCGACAGCGCATACAGGAACTCATAGCGGCAGAGGAAGAGGCAGCGGCGGCAGCCATTGAAGGATCGGAAGATGTCGTCGAGGCCAAGGAAAAGAGCACCAAAGCGGTAGACGCATACATCGACTCAATTGAACGCGCAAAGGCAGCATATCAGGATGAGGTAGATGCGGCGATCGAGGCAGAGCGCGAGCGACAGGCAGTACGCGAAGAGTCGAACGAAGCGGCTATGGAGCAGGTGCGGGCAAAGGTTGCGCTTGAAGAGGAAGCGCTACAGGCATATCGAGATGTGCAAGATAAAGAGAAGCGCATCGCGATAGATACCGCCGACGAGAAAGCCAGAATCGAGGAACAGCTACAGAATTACAAGCAGACAATACAGGGTGCAAGTTTCGACCTGTTGCGCACGCTTGTAGACATGGCCGTAGAGGACGATCGGAAGGCCGCGCAGATCCGCAAGGCGATCTCTATCGCAGAAGCAACAATCAATACGGCAGAGGCGATCAGCGAGTATCTATCGACCGGCAACGTCGGGCTTGCAATCGCGGCAGGCATTCTCGGAGCAATACAGGTAGCGACGATCGCAGCCACGCCGATACCAGGAGCACAGCAGGGCGGATCGTTCGTAGTGCCGCCTGGGAACAATGACGACGGGGCTCTCTTGCGAGTATCCTCGGGTGAACAGGTAGACGTAACGCCTTCGCGTGGCGGTGGGGGGGGATCGATGCCGAGCACGATCATCGTGCGAATCGGTACCCGTGAGTTCAAGGGGGCGGTGGAAGACGTGTTCAACCGAGAAGGCGGGCAGATCCGAAACCCTGCCGCGATCAGGAGTAGATAGTGAAGTACTCGAAGACCAACAACGTAGACGGCGCGACGATCAGCACCACGAATGTCGGGTCAACTGTAGGCTCGTCGTCTAACCTTTTCGACAGTCGCACGACGCGATCGTACGGACTCGCTCGCACGGCAGACGCGAACATCGAGCTATCTGAAGCCTTCGACAATGATCCATCACGACCCACGCGGACCATCGACCTCGTTTCGCTTGTAGGGACTACGGGACTATTTGGGGGTCCGGCGGCATGGTACAAGCTAAACGGCGGGGCGACCGACGCTACGGAAAACGGCTATGATGGCACAGGCTCGGGGCCTACCTACGAGGATGGCAAGACCGGGCAGGCGGCTCGGTTCGACGGGACCGACGATTACATAAGCCTACCGATCGGAGCGCAGGCGATCATCGGTGAAGCAGGACCGTGGACTATATCAGCATGGGCGAATCCTGACGACCCATATGCGGGTGACGCCGACGGGGCTATCTTCGCGACAACCGGTACAGGATACGTGCGTCTCTACTTCGACAGCGCGAACACGCGAGCTGTTGCGGTGATCAACGACGGGACGACTTCCTATACCTCGGTAACTGCGAATGGATCGATGCCGGTTGGATCGTGGGCGCATGTCGTGATGACTTTCGACGGGTCAGACATCGCGCTGTATCTCGGCGGTACGCAGATCGATACCGACTCCTACGGTGGCTCTGGGCTGGTTGTATCGTCTGCGTACATCGGAGGCGAATCGACAGCGCTATCGTTCGATGGCCTGATAGACGAGGTGCGGATCTACAATCGGGTGCTCACGACGAGCGAGATATCGGCGCTCAACTCGACTCCTGCCGCAGCCTTGAACGCCGGGCGCGTTGAGATCGAGCTGTACACCGATGACGTGCTACAGGACTCGGCAGTTGCCACACTCAGTCAGCCGCTGGAGCAGACATACTTCGTCGCAGCGTTCGATAGCGTCGAGGCCGACGAGGTTGTAGTGCGATTCTACGTTGCCGGTGACGAGCCGGTGTACATTGGCTATTTGTTCGCAGGCGAGATATCAGACGTGATCACCATCGCAAGCGAGTCGCTGAACTACGCGATCAACTCGACCTCACCGGCTGTGGTATCGCGGGCAGGGACAGCGATCACCGGGATAGGATATCTGTACGCGACGGTTGATATCAGCACAAGCGAGATGACGTTCTCCACGTTCCGAGAGATGCTGGCTACGATCTTGGAAGCAGGCTATGCGGTTCCTCGGCTGTGGTACTTTGATGAGACGTGCATCATGACCGGAGAGGCAATCTATGCGATACTGGACGCATCTGCGGCGCAGCTTGATCCGACGTGGCACAAGGACGAGGCCAAGGCGCGCACGACGATAGGCTTGACGGAGGTATTTTGATGGGGATTACACAAAAAGACACGTACGTGATCGGGAGTAATGCCGACTTATCGAACGCCTTGCTAAACATCGACCTTAACCGTATAGGCGGCGACCTTACCTACCTTGAGAACGATGGCGGAACGCTGAAGGTGAGCATCGGCTCGCTTATCGAATCAGAGGGCAGCATTTACGCGGTGGATACCGCAGCGGAGACGCCTACCGGATCGGCTGTGGATGGGGCGTACCTGTTCTTCGACGCAAGCGTGCCTGGGTTTGTGTGGTCGTCTACGGCAGGCACCTACGACGCGACGCGCGGTGGGCTTTACGATGGGAGCGATCGCAGGCAGTGCCGGTTCCGTCTCAAGAGCTCGACTACGTGGGACGTTCTACTGTTCCCGGAGTCACCAGACGTTGCGATAGAAGGGAATTTGACCGTAGACAGTGATATTTTCGGCGATACTATAGGTTCGCATGTTGGTACTACAGAAGGATTGCATGTTGGTCCTACAGAAGGATTGCA
>Ga0307935_1000975_pt1 | contig 11079 bp, 10 predicted proteins | sample OrgLakmetageno92_FD_201827 | JGI IMG/M metagenome (GOLD analysis project Ga0307935, IMG submission 201827) | Saline water microbial communities from Organic Lake, Antarctica - #92 | ecosystem: Environmental > Aquatic > Non-marine Saline and Alkaline > Saline | place: Antarctica: Organic Lake...
CGGTCCGGAGAAAGTGGTAGTAGCCATTGGAACCTCACATGCGAGTTTGGCTCACCAGTCTGCATGTCGTCGGCCCGGGCCGTCTGGCGAACCCTGAATTGTCCGGGGTTACCTCTTTTTACGCAACTTGGTCTTATTTGTCAATAAGTTGTACCCATAACCAACGTTTCTTACCGCAATCAAAAATTCTCCCAGCCCCCATCATATAGGTGAGTTCGGATTCAGCCCTCTCATCAGAGTTAGCATCAAAAGTTTCATCCAATCCATGGTCATTCAATCGAGTTTGCAGCATCCGTCTTTGGTAATGGGATTTTGGTCGCAGGCCAATCTTCTGGCTCCACACTTGATAATCTGGACCAACTTCACTTTCCAAGTCAAAACCCAGCTGCTCATACATGGCCCCCGAGAAATAGCGATTATCTGAAAACGACTTGATCTTCTCCGGCGCATACTCCCGCACGAAGGCTTTAAAAAGCCTAGAGGCTGCCCCTGACACTGTAACCCTCGTAGCATACCGGCTGAGGGTCCACACACGCTCTTTCGCACCAACCCCACGGTCATTGCTACCCAACGTGAACCTCATGCAGGCAACCAGCTTTTCCTTCCACCATAAACCGTAGTGCTCGCCGTTCCCTGTGCCGCCTTGGGGGTGGTACTTGTTGTAAAAAGCTCTTGCTTCACCTGCGCCAACTTTCCCCACATCACACTTGCGGGCCATCAACTTGCCCCGGGATTTACCCATGGCGTTACGCAGGATGCGTTTAATCTGGGCCTCATGGTCAAGGTAGTCGGCCTCAAATATAGTTATTAACCTGATCCCGGCCTTTCGGCACAGCTCATGCTTCTCAAAATGGCGGCGCTTATTCTTCCTCTCATCATCCCTGTCAGTGTGACTGTGCCAGTACATGCCACAGTACTCGATCGCCAACTTATGCTCAGGCAAGTAAATATCGATCTCCTTGGGACCAATAATAGACCGGTTGCGCTGCTCAGCAGTGGTGAATATGGAGCAGAATGCATGGAGAGCGTCTTCTTGTTTGGATGTCATATTATTGCACTGGGTGCACCCTGTTTTGCCTGCCAAATGGTTTACTGGGCTTTGGGTGAAACTCTTATCGTGGATTGTACAAAAAACTTCCACTTTCCCTGAAAGCATATTGGTGAACTGAGTGCTCCCATAGGTATACACCCCTTCATGGACCACCGCAGCCCGATCTATAAACTCTGCTATTTTTAACTGCTTACTATTCCTTATTCGCTCATTGCCACATTTCGGGCACCCCTGCTTTCCCCTAAAATGATTATCGGGTGTCTGGTAAAATTGCCCATGGATAGCGCAATGTATTTCCACAGGGGTCTTATACCCGGAGTAGTTAACATGGCTGTAGTCATAAGTGGCCCCATGGACAGAGGTGAACCGGGATATCCAGTCAACCCCCTTGCCGGCACACTTGGGGCACCCTGAGCCATTGATATGATTTTGTGTTATCTGCAAAAACCAACCGTGGGTAGGACATTTCACGTCTATCTTATTTGGAGAGGGGGATCGCCGGTATTCGTACTTATTTGGGTGGGCTTTCTTTGACCTAGCGACGAATGTTTCAAAGGGTACATACTTAGGCATCAAAGGTGCTCCTAGTTGATAACGCTTTGTAAACTAACCTTAAATTAACGCCATGTAAACAAATAAATTGATAAAAACGATTCATGTTAGACATAAAAAAGCCCCCTTTCGGAGGCTTTAGGAATGACCTAAGTCATTGATTTATAAGGCTAAGCGCCAGCTGAGCCCCAGATGCCGAGTGGATCACTTACGCCAAAGCTGTAACGTTCACGGCTTTTGTACCGGCTGTTGCCAGTATCAAAGTCCGCGTCCATTGAGTTTGACAGCTTTGTGCGAACAAAGTGCTTCAACCCGTTGGGTACGTCAGTCAGCAGGAACCACGCATTGGTGTCGGTCAGGTAGTTGTTGATTGAATATCCACCCGGAATCGAACCATTCGTTTTGATCGCGTTGAGGTCGTTGTCGGCGGTGCCAACACGCAGCTCAGTCTCCAGCAGGCGGGTTGCAACGAACTGCAACGCAGGCGGGATAATAAGTTTACGTGGCTTAGCGGCGATCAGAAGACCCCGTTCGTCAGTCCACTGGCTGATCTGAATAACAGCTGCCTCCAAAGAGGTTTCGTTAAGATCAGCTGCGACGGCAGGTCGGTTTGCGTTCGTGTCACCTGAAATGAGCGGGTGAGCAGTGGAACACAACGTAGTACCGTCACCATAGGTAGTACCAGAAGAAAAGGCGGTGTTCAGGATAGATGCCGCTTTTACCTGCTTGGTGTACGCCATGGCCCTTGCCAGTGCTTTCGTATAACGTGCGGAGAGTGAGTCGTAGAGATTGTCTTCGATCGCCTCCTCGGTTATAGAGAAGCCCATAGCAATGGTCTCGTGGGTGTAACGAGCAGTCCATGCTTCCTGCGCATTGTCATACGAAATAGAGGAGCCTTCGTTTTTGACAGGTGCGGCGCTGAAGCCAGACAGCTTGGTTTCTTCTTCGAACGAGCGGTCAGAGGTTTCAGTTTCAAAAATCTCTTTGTGCTGTTCGCCGTACTTCTTGTACTCCAGACCAAACAGAGCGTTTAGCCCCGGGAGGAGTTCTTTAAGTAGCTGTGCGCGTGAAATAGCCATTTACATCACTCCTTATACGCCGACTGGGGCATTGTATGTGTGATAACCGGCATTGAACTTAACGATAAATTCAACATAGTTGCCACTTGAGTCAGCAGTTTCCTGCACCACATCAACAACCCGCATTGGAAGAGCGGTAGTAACGTTATTGATAAATACGCCCATCCGGCTGTTGCCAGTTGAGATTAGCCCCGTATTCAACACCAGCTCAGCGTTAGCAGGCACAGAGTTTGCACGTGACTTGAACGCAGTCTGTAGGCCTGAAGAAGCGCCATCAGCAGTTGCTCCGGTAACACTTGCCACCTTATACAGCGCATTCGGGTCATCAGACACATAGGCCACGATGTCGGTTGCGACGGTATTGGCAGGGTAGTACTGGCTGAAAAGTTGATATTTTAAAGCGGGGTCAGTGTAGCTACACCCCATAAAAACACCCACTACGCCCGGCACTGCGGAAGTGTCGTTTTGAAGGGTTGTGATAATCAAAGTACCATCAGCGGCATACTGAACCACATCACCGTAAAACAGTGAGGTGTCGTAGCTAGACGCAATAGGTACCTGACGAGTTGCTCCTGCAAACGGAAGACCACCGATCAGATTGACCGGGCGTAGCCCGTAAGGAACTGCAATCGTAGGGAAAGCCATACGAATCTCCTAGTTAATTTCCAGACCCGAAACTGACCTTCGTTTTCCTATCATTAAAGATGGGCATACGGGGATCATTTTCGCGCATTAAGTTATTGTCCACCGACTGAATCTGGGATTGCGTCTGCTTGTCATAGTGGGCGCTCCTTTCATCAACCAGTTCCTTGGGAGCTTTGCACAGCATCAGTCCACCAATTACCACATTGTCCTTGAATCGAGAATTCTCGATAGTGACCATGGTGATTTCCGGGTGGTCCTTGGCCTTCACAGGCTCCCAACCTTCACGTAATTTTGAGGAAACGTTTGTGGCATCAATCTGCCCCTGAGTAGAGACACGGACCCAGTGAAATACGAATCCGGGTTCAGCATTGGGCGTCGGAAGCACTTCCGGCAACGTCCAAGCTTTTTTTCGAACCTGCGTTTCACGTGTATCCTGCTCTCTTGGTGTGCGAGTCTCTGTCATTGTTCGTTCCTCATGTCTTCAGCAACCTGTTTGGCGTAGAGCTCCAGTGGAACCCCCAATCGTTTCGCTATAGCCACCTGTGTTTGCGTTAATTTGACCTTTCTAGGGGCCTTGCTCCGCGTAGCGGGTGCAACCACATTAGACTGTTTCTTGCTTGGCTCTGGCTCCCCAAACTGTTCAGGGAAGATTTTTCGCATACGAGAATCGATTCTCTCGTAGTAAGTGTCACTTTTTGGATCAATGCCTTCCTTGACCAGCTTGTTGTGCAAACCAAGCGCTAAGCTCGTCATTTCTTCATCCGATCCAAACCAAGTATTCTCCTTCTGCCAGCCTATTGCCCGCTGGTCTGGGTCAATAGGGCGTTGAGTGGTCTCCTTAAGTTCTTGTTGTACAGGAGGTTTTCCCTCTTGTAAAGGGGGAGCTTTGAAATTTGCCAGCTTGTCAGCCCGCAGTCTTGCCGTCGTCAGGGCGTCCTGAGCATCCACCACCGCATCGGAATCGCCGGCCTCATACGCATCCTTGTACTTCTTCTTGGCCTGCTCAAGCTCCGAAGCCACAGTGCGTTTGGCCTGATCCAGCATCATCGTCTGGTTTTTACCGGCCGTGCCTTTGAGGGTGTCATTCTCCTCATACAGCTTCTTAGCCAGTGTCTCCAGCTCCTGCCTCTCACGGAATGCAGTCTCTTTGGCTCGCCGCTCGTCATGGTAGCCTTTGCTGAAATGCTGGATGCGCTTACGCACCTTCTCAGAGTAGCTCTCAAGCTCCTCGTCTGTCACATCTTGAGGGGCTTCCCCAGCCTTACGGCCTCGGTCTTTCTCCGGCGTGTCGTCAACTACTTCAATCTCAAGGTCATCCTCATCGTCCTCAACCTTGGGCTTCTTCTTTTCCGGGGCGTTGATCTCAATGGCAGTGGAATCTTCAATCTCCAATCCATCTTCAGTCTCGCCTTCTTCCGGAAACTCAAACTCTACTTTTTCAAATCCCATATCTCACCTCACACACGTGTAACGCCACGGGGGTCGTTGACAACAGCTTCAACGCTATCGTCATTAAAAAGACGGAATTCTTTGCCGCCAACCTTAAATCGAGTACCGGTATTCATCCGGAACATCACGTAATCGCCAACCTTGCACCAAGGGCCCGTTGAAAATCGGGACTCGTCGCTGTAGGCCTGATCGCCCATATCCAAAACCAAACCAATCATGGACATGATGGAGTCGTGATGGACCGTAGTGGTGGCTTTGAGAATGGTGCCATCACCAAACGTCTGTTCTGCCTCCGGCATTGCCACAAGCACATGATAGCCCACTGGTCGGGGGAGCTGATCTTCCATCTCATCCTCAGTTAGTTCTACTATATCTTCTTGCGGTTTTAAAGCTGAGTGCTCAGTCATCATCATCATCATCCATATTAGTTCGCGAGAGGTCCTTAACTATTTTCTGTGCAGTTCTGAGACCTCGTAACAGGCCGCACACTTCCCGGTACTGGGCGTAGTCTTTCGGGCTACCCGATACCAAAAATTCTTCAGCTGGAGAGATAACCTCTCCGATTTCTAATTCAAGCACGTCAAAGACGGTCATAGCCATGGTCTATTGTCTCCGTGGGGGTTCTTTTGGTTGCAACATTTCGCGAGCCTTGAGCTTCAACTCTTCTTCGTCGAGCGTGAGAGCTCCGCGTTCAACGTTAAGCTGGCCTTTGTCAATTTCCCGCGAAGCCGCGCTGTCCCTATCTTTCCGTTCCTGTTCAGCTTGCTTTAGCTCCATTTCTGCAGCTTTGTATGCCTGCTCTGCCTGCTTCAAGCGGAAATCAGCTTGATCTTTCTTAGACTTGCGCTGGACCTCAGCTTCCTTGATACCCACCTCTTTCTGTTGCAGCTGGAACATCGGGTCGTTGGCCTGCTCTTGAGCCTCTGCCTGAGCGGCCTGCTTCTGCTTCTGCTGAGTAAGCTGCTGTGAGGCTGACGCCACCAGACGGGCCAGATTGACCTCCACCTCTTTGGGCAGCTGCTCGTTGGGCGGCGGCATAGCGACACCCAGTTTGTCCTCAATCTGGCGGCGGTAAGTGAAGCCTAAGTGCTCAGCGATATGCGCATGTAGTGAGGCCATGATCATCTGTGCCTGCGGATTCTGACCGATAGTCTGCATGATCATCGGGTCCTGCATAAACGCCATGTGAGTGGCGATATGTGCATCGTGATCTTGATAGATAAAGGCCTTCATGGGGTCACCCTTCAACGAGGCCATGTTCTCACTGATGGGGTCAACCGGCCTGAGCTCATCAATAACCGGAACCAGCTTGTCAGCATTCTTGACCCCCAGTACCTCAATCATCTGCCGGTGTAGCTCGGGGATGTTGTACACCTCCGGGGCTTGCTGGGACATTTGCAGCACAGCTTGGTACTGGACCACACGCTGGGCCATAGTGGAACTGTTTGGATCACTTACAGGTATGACCTCTACCATTTCGTAGTCAGACCTTTTGGCACTCACCGCCCCGCGCTCAGGCACGTAACCATACTCCTCGGGTGCGTTCTCGGCCATTATGGCCCGCAGGAGCTTGAACTCCATCTTCATGGCATAGTGAACCCGGGCCTGCACCGCAGCCATGGGCTTGAGGGTTCTTTCCAACAACGCAAGAGTCGTGCCAACAGGCGCATTGGCTGACATATCGGACACGTCCATATCCGCGATCGCACCCAAACGGCGGCCTTCCTGTGTAATTTTGTCCAGCAGAGCAAGTAGCGTCTGACTGGGTTCGCCGTAGGGCATGGGCATCAAATTATCTTTGAGAGCACCCCCGGGCACGTCCACGTCACGCCATTCGCCCGGTGAGACTGGTGTATCATCTCCTTTTATTCGCAGGCCGCGTGTCTTAAGGCCCCCGGGCAGGTTTGACAAGGTGCCGGCGTCAACCAACTGGCGAATAATGCTTGTCCCTGCCCGGGCATAGCCACCAATAATATGGATCAGTCCCAGTCCGTAGAATCCGAACCCGGGGACATAGGAATAGTGAACAAAGTGTTGGCGTTTTAAGAACAACTCATCGCCCAATGACCAGTTGCGCCGTATAGCAAGAACTTCCTGTGACCCACTGTCTATCGTCACCACATAGGGCTTGGCCAGACCATCCTCATCAGAGTCACCGGTACCATCAATGATTAAATCTGCGTGAATTTCGTACAGTGCGTAGCGATCGTCTTCGTTGAGGGTGAGGCCCCCTTCTTCAGCCTTTTTCTTTTCAATATCGGTATGATACATCACCGGCTCGCCCAGATCGGTATCAAGATAGAAGCCGGAACTCTGGAATTTAGCCAGTTCGTTCTCGGTTTTACGCATAATGTGTGTCACGCGCTCAGCAGACTGGATATTCGAAGCACTGTAGGGAACCGCAACGTCCTCAGCCCCAATATAGACCGCTGTCTGGCGTCCGATGGTGGGGTCGAAGTAGACTTTCTTAAACGCAGAGCCTGCCAAACCCAAGCTATAGAGCATTCTCTCGTGCTCGGGGCGGTACTCCACCATATTCTCGGTCAGTTCGTAGTTCATGTCTTCTCTTACACGAACCGCAGCCTCCTCCTTTTCATCGGTACTCTCACCGATGATCTTGGTTTTTACCGGCCCCGCGGACGGGAACGTCTCACTCATGGTTTCGGCTTGGAACCGGATGGCAGATTCAGCCAGAACGGTAGAGAACACCCCGCAAGCACCTTCCCATGGCTCACTTCGCTCCTCGTATTTGAAGCCCAGTACATCAAGGCCCTTCACGTAGGTATCGGCCCAGTCCTTACGGCTATCAATGTCGTTTTCTACTTCTTCAATCAAGGTTTCGGCCAGTGAGGCCAGATCAGAGTCTTCTAAAAATTCTGCAAGGTTGGCATCAAACGGCGCACTGGCCATATCAAAAGTATCGGGAATCAGCGTGATTTCAACGCTACCATCATCAAGCGTTACCATCTCAGGTTCAATAATCTCAATATCAAGCTCAAGCTCTTCGCTCTCATCACCTTCTTCAAGCTGCTCGTCAATGCTCTCGGGCGCTTTGTATAAACCTTTTTCAATAGCCATTTACAACATCCTCAATAGTAGCCCGGGCTTTTTCGTTTGAAATACCGTATTTCATCTGCTTCATCTGATGGCAGCCGGATGAACCCACCTTGTCTAAAGCGCATCAAGGTCATAACGGCAGTATCCAACAAATCGTCATTGGAGCCAAATGGAAACGCTGCCATCTCCTCCACCACCTCTTCTGCCCAGCGGGTCTGAGGGACCCATACTAACCCAGATGAGATGATATCGGTAACAGAGTTTAATCGTGCAGTTTTATCGCCTGACCCCCGATGGGGTGTAAAGTCTTGAACTGGTATACCCATACGGCGCAGTTCTTGGTACAGCGCGGTGCCTGCGGACTTTTTCTCCACGATAAATGAGTCCGGCTCCCACTCTTGATACTCAAGTATAGATACCCGTTTGAGCTCCGGAAACTCGTACCGGGCCTTGATGGCGTTAAGCAGGATGATGTTATACGCCTCGGTCGGCTCATAGAAGAACACACCCCACGTAGTTATGGCCGTATAGTCGGCCCGGTTGTGGGTCTCAGCTGCGGCATCCAACGCCATGATAATAAATTCACATTTCGGCGGCTTCTCATCAACCCATAAGTTCCACCACTCCCGTTTAATTATGGCACCCTCTTCGGAGGACGGGTCCTGTTGGTATTGAGAGTTCCATTGAAACAAAGGCATTGATGCCTTGGTCTTGTGCAGTGCCTCCAGATCAAAAAACTCAGGCCACAGTGCCTTCTCAACAGTAAGGCCGGTCTCTTTGTCTGCAGTCTCCAGTATGGCAGGGAACTCTACCAGCTCGTACTGGTCGGCCAGCTCGTTCAAGCTCATGTCCCGAACTAGCCGCCCTGTCAAATCGTCCGTGTGCCATCTGGTTGCTACAATCGCTATTGCGGCGTTTGGCATCAAGCGTGTCCGTGCACCATAAACAAACCACTGATAGGCTCTCTCGAACACCTCGAAGTTGCCGTTGAGCACGTCCTGCTCTGAGTGGGGATCGTCCACCACCAAAAGGTCTGCACCCCGGCCGGCAAGAGCTGACCCAATTCCGCAGGCGAAAAAAATCCCGCCGCTGTTAGTATTCCAGCGCCCTGCAGACTTCGAGTCCACAGCCAGCTTAACATCTGGAAATATCTCACGGTACACATCACTATTGATCAGGTTCCGCACCTTTCGGCCAAAGTCCACTGCAAGGTCTGCTGTGTGAGAGACCAGCATTATCTGCTTATCAGGGTTTCGTCCCAGATACCATGCTATAAAGAGTGTGGACACCAGCTCGGATTTGCCGTGTCTTGGTGGCATATTAACGCAGACGCGGTTCTTCTCCCCTTGCTCAATAGCCATCAACATGTCGGCCAGAATTCGGTGGTGCTTGCCTGTTATATACTTTGGGTTGGTATGCTTGGCAAAGGCCAGCAGGTCGCTGCGTATGCCAACCACTTTATTACGCAGGGTGATTTCATCAACCAGCTTGTTAATCTCAACGATCTCATCCGCTGAGTACCTATGCAGGTTGAGCAACATCTCATTGATGTCATCATCTGTAAAAGTGGTTGGGGACCGCATTGCGGCGCTCATATTCCTAGCTCGGCGTCCACATCAATTTCTTCGAACTCGCTGTAGGGGGTGACCTCACGCTCATCAGAGCTTACCAACTTGGTCAACTTGTTGCGCAACTGCTCACGCAGCTCGTCGGTGGTCTTATGGGTTACGGTGACTTCCGTTTTCTCGGCGAACAGGCCCACATCGGAGATTTTGCCCAATAGCTCCAGTGCCCGCAGTCGTATCCTAGGGTCGAGGTTGTCTGTCTCCAGCACCAGCTTGTTGGTCACCAAGTGGCGTATATGCACAGCATTCTGCACTACCGCATGGCCGAACTCATCAAGTATATTGTTGACCAGCACCAATGACGCAGGGCGAAGGGTTGTAGTCCTTGCGTCCGTTACTTTCTTGGATGTGGCCTCAGGGTCCTCAGCATAAGCCAAGGCCAAAGCAGTGGCAGTTTCCCGGTCACCATCGTTTGGCTCAATAGATAAACCAAACACCGACAAGTCCGCAGCGGTGGCACATGCAGCGCTGGCCCGTTCCCGCAGGTCAAGATACGGAGTCCCGGGTGCCAACGGTACGCCGATTTCAGGGGTGATTAGTAGTTCCATTTATACTCGCAAGTCATTAGACCGTGGCGAGGAGGTTACCCCACCGATTGATTTTTTGCAAAAAATTTTTGGGAATCCGTTTTTATTTTGGGGGTGGGGTGGTTTCTGAGAATTGTAAGTGAAGTGAGAATCGTTCTCATTTAGCCACAGTAACGTAAGTGAAGTGAGAATCGTTCTCATTTAGCCACAGTAACGTAAGTGAAGTGAGAATCGTTGGTGTGGAATAATAATACTAAGCTGAACTATTTTTCCACACACACGCCGGGGGTGGGGGAACGGTACCCTTCGCGTTTCCGGCATTTTCGGCGTGCCGGCCGCTTGCCCGAATAGTTAGGGAATGCCCTAACATATCAATCGATACATAAACGTGTTGTTCTATCTATTGTAATCACACCATAACCTGTTACTATGTATCACAAGCAATACGGACTGACGCCACTTCTGGCATCGCGTTATTGCTTAGGATACTACTATGAAAAACTCTACAGTAAGCAGCACTATCCCCGCAGCAATGGCGCAAGCAATAACCGCCGCCGTCAAGAGCGACGTGAAAACCGACGGCCTTCGCCTTAAGGCAGTAGACCTGCTCGAAGCATCAGGCGTTCAGCCTGAATGGTTGAAAGCGCCCGTTAAGGGTGCAGGGGACGCAATTGTTACGGTTGATGGATTGACCTTTACGCATATCGAATTCCACGATTATGTAAAGCGGGCGGTAACGTCAGGCTTCTCTGCCAGTGTGCAACGGTTATTGGATCTACCAGCAAAATCGGTACAGCCCGGCATGAAAGAGGACAGAAAGTACTGGCAACAACAGATAGGATCAAAGGTTAAGGACCTGCGGAACGCGCTTGATAAGCGCTTGAACCCGGCACCTGAAAAGGCGGAAGGTAACGGGGGAGGCAACGGGGAAGGCGAGGCGGGTGACCCGGCGCGAGTAGAGTCGGGCAAGGCGCCCGAGCTGCAAATTCTGGAATTGGTAACCTCTGCCGTAAAGAAGGCACAAGGGCTTGACGATCCCGCCTTTGACGTTACCGCATTCTGCAAGCACGCCAATGCCGCAATTGAAATTTTGG
>Ga0307935_1000980_pt1 | contig 11041 bp, 13 predicted proteins | sample OrgLakmetageno92_FD_201827 | JGI IMG/M metagenome (GOLD analysis project Ga0307935, IMG submission 201827) | Saline water microbial communities from Organic Lake, Antarctica - #92 | ecosystem: Environmental > Aquatic > Non-marine Saline and Alkaline > Saline | place: Antarctica: Organic Lake...
GGAACTAAGAAAAACAAGCGCGCGAAGCGCATTTGTTTTTCGTGTGACGAAGTCACGCTAAACGAAATTCAAACTCAATTAAGTATTCCCGCCCTGGGATTCATATAAATTTTATTCTCTTTTTGAAAAAAGAGGCAAAAACTTTTGTAGCGCTGTTTAAATTTAGGCTCTTATATTGTTTCACTCACTAAACTTTTCAAACTCTCAGCGGGTCAGTTTCATGCCGAGAAAAGTTTTACGTTCTTTTCAACATAAAGAGTCACTAAATTTATCCAAGGCTACGAGAGTGAAATTTCTATTCCTCCTCAACCACCATTCTCCAACTATTAACCATCGCGGCACACTTTGAATTTTCGGCATTATCGGCAATTTCACTACAACTGGCCAATAAAAATTTGCGAGTTTCTGGGAGTACCTTTATTTCTTGCCAGAAGGTTCGAGGCGTATTAGTCGGTCCGGGTTGCCCGGTAAATTTCCAAGCATTCGCTTCACGGTTATCGAGATTAAACGTAAAAAATTGTTCTTGGGCACTCTCTATAATTTGCTGGGTTGGATCTTGGTTCACTAAGTCTCTTTCCAAAATAGCAATATTAGCGCTGTCTTTACGGGCGACGAACGGCACTTGACGCTCGGCGGGCAGTACTTCCCAGTCTCCGGGGATAGTTATGTTCCAGTCTTTGCCTTCAAATTGAAAGGTTTGTTTTACGGGTGGCAAATCACCAGTCCCAAGTTCGGTACCACTATTTCCACATCCAACTAAAGATAATATGGCTAAAACAAAGGCTAATTTTTTTGTCATCGGTTTTAAATTAACTTAGTTTTTAAACACATGAAAATTAAAATTTATTATTTTGGGAAAGCGAACGAAATAAGTGACTGGGAGCAAACGCACTTACAACGAATTGGTTTCCGCTGTTCGGTGGAAACCATAGCTTTAAGCCAAGCAGGCTTGAAAGATAAAACTTTAAATTTAGAGAAAGAAGGACAGGCTTTACTCAAAAAAATTGATCCGCAAGATTTTTTAATGGTGCTAGACGAGAGAGGAAAAAATTTAGAATCAGTACAAATTGCAGAAAAATTTTCAGGCGCCTTTGAAACGCATGGCACAATTTGTATTGCGATTGGAGGCGCTTTTGGCTTAGATCCGCTAGTGTTAGAGCGAGCCAATTTAAAAATTAGTTTTGGGAAAGCCGTCTGGACGCGTAACTTAGTACGCTTGATGCTGCTTGAACAAGTGTATCGAGCCTTAGAAATTAACGCTGGTAGCAACTTTCATAAGGTGTAAAATGATAAACATGAAACAAACGTTTATAAGCCTTATTCTTTTGATTGGTTTTCTTAATACTTCTGTGATGGCTCAGGTTGAACGTCCAGCGGTGATTGACAAATTACTTAGGACTGAACCAGAAGTTGGACGATTTGTAGACCAATGGTACAGCCAATTAATAGAGCAAGTACAATTTATCAAAACCTCTCAGAGTCATTGGCGTCAAAGGCTTGATTCCGGTGAATTAACACCCTCAGACTATGAATTTGTTATAAACCGAGATGTGACCAGATCTATAGAACGTCTAAAAGCGGGTCTGCCTAAAAGTAAAGCCTGGCTAAGGCAGGGAATTGCCGATATACGGAATAATAATTATTTGCTTTACCGTTTTGGGGCTAGCACGACCCTTGGTTATAGTCGCGCTATTAGCGTTCGTATAAATGGTGAAACTATGGTTGAAGGGCAAACGGTGGTTGAAGACGGTACTACGACGCCAGTGAGTCAAACTTTGGTATTGTCGCCTCAGCAAATGGCAGAACTAAAGCAATCGGTTAGGGCCTTGCAACCATTGGTTAAAAATGTGCCTCCGCTTCTTGGGCAGGGTTTTACTTCTATTACTGTTTATAATGAGGGTGAATTTATAACGTATGATCATTATGAACAACCAAAAGATACGGCTCGAGATAATTTAATTACGTTGGTAGAAAGCTGGATAGAATAACCAAGAAAAGCCCTTAATTATTGTTCTCTAAAATTCTAATAAAAACAATTTGCTTGTTTTGGGAAATCCTTTTATCATCACCTCGAAAATCCTTTAATTACCCATAAATATCATGTTTAAACGCGTATTGGTTTTAGTTCTCTTTTTGTTCGGAGTTTTTTGGTGGCTTACGAGCCGAGATAATGAGCCTCAAGAAAATGCGCCTGAAGTTGTCACGATTGAAACGGAAACGGTTGTTGATGAAAACTCAGAAGTAGAGGGTGAAGAAGCTGAAGTAGAAGAGGCAGAGGTGACGCCGACTCCAGACAATGAAGAGGCGACGCCGAGAGAACCTATGACGCCAGTAGAAACTGAAACAGAAACTGAAGTTACAACGACTACAACGGTTCCAGTGGTAACTCCCACACCGGTTGTAACGGTTCCGGTTACCCCCCCTGTTACCGAACCGGTAGTGGTTACCCCAGTTGTGACCCCTTCTCGTCCAACACCCGTAGCGCCGACAATTCCAGATAGAACCACTGATGTGAAAGTTTACTTGTACGAATGGGGATTAGATTTATCAGATAAAACTATTCCAGCAGGAACGATTAACTTTCAAGTACAAAATGATGGCCGCTTTACCCATGACTTTAATGTTTCTGGATTTGGTAATTTAGGAAAATTAACGCCCAGTCAAAAAAGTACTTTTACGATCAAACTTCCAGCAGGGGATTACGAAGCTTTCTCGGAACGACGTCAAGATTATGAGCGAGGCGTAAATGAAACTTTTACAGTGGTTGAATAATCGCTTCCTAAGTCTTTAAAAAGAGGATCGGCAAATGCCGATCTTTTTTTGTTTAAGCTTGGTAACGATTAAAGCTATAGTAGTAATGATGCGAAAAAAAATGGGCCTGAAAGATTATGCGCTGTGGTTGCTTGGCGCACGAGAATATACAATCAAAGGTCTTGGTGATAAATGTCGAGAGCGATACCCAGAGCAGCTTGAGGAAGTTGAAATATTGATTAATAATTTTGTTCAATCTAAGTATTTAGATGATACCCGATTTTGTGAAGTGATGATTCGTTCAGAAATACGAAAGGGGAATGGGAGTTCTAAGATTATGCAAAAATTGATTCATAAAGGGGTCCCCATTGATTTAGCGAAAGAACAGTGTGCAGCGCTGATTGAGAATACAGATTTGTTTGGCCCCGCTTGGACGCTCTCTGAAAAAAAGAAAATTCAGATTGATCGTAAATATCCTGACTTAGGGGATTATGAAAAACGTAATAAGTTAACGCAGTATTTAGCGGGTAGGGGCTACAGCTATGATTTAATTAAAGAGGTGTTAAGCGCTTAGCGTGCTGAAATAAATGAGGCCGAGTATTATACCGATTCCCGATAAAACAATGGCCAAACGCCAAGGTTCGGATTGATTCATTTTGATTTTTGGTGGTTTGTTTAAGCGTTTCTTCTTTCGAGCTTCGAATATTTCAATCATGTCCGCTTTACCGTTGCCATCTTTATCAAACAACTGTCTGGTTTCGGCGGGCATATCGTCTAGGCTGTCGTATGATTTGCCGTCTACTTGAAAACGATCTTTAGTATTTTCTTGAAGTCTTTTTTTATTGGAATGACCGTGTTTAAGTATCTCTTGAAACATAGCCGAGAAGTCATCGAGACTTTCGCTTTTGGGGCTATTTATAATAGGCGCCTGGTCTGAATTTTCTTTGAAATTTGAAGGTTTTTGGGGCATTTCTGGGCTTTAAATCTAAATGATTTTAGCAGAGATGATGATTCAAATCTAATTGTAGTCGGGATAAGGTTTAGTATGTTAGAAGGGACTTAAAAATATTATGAACAAAAATTTTGATCTTAAATCGACATCTGGTTTAGCACGAGCGGGGATTCTTAAAACCCGAAGAGGGGAAATAGAAACGCCTTTCTTTATGAGCGTGGCTACCAGAGCCGCTATAAAGGCGGGGGTAAGTATGGAAGATTTAGAATCTATAAAAGCTCCAGTGGTACTGTGTAATACGTATCATTTACATTTAAAACCAGGTGAAGAGCTCGTTGAGAAAATGGGTGGTCTGCACCAGTTCATGAAATGTGATAAACCTATGCTGACCGATAGTGGTGGATTTCAGGTGTTTTCAATTAAGCGCAAAAAAATTACCGATGAAGGCGTTTGGTTTAACTCGCACATTGACGGTAAGCGAATCTGGATTGATGCGGAACGGTCGATTGATATTCAACATAAACTAGGCGCTGATATGATTATGGCGTTTGATGAATGTCCGCCAAGTCGGTTACAAAACCCAATGGAACCGCCCGCTGACCCGACAGAACTTAAAGCGTGGCAGCGCCGACAAGAACGAAAACTTTATTTTAAAATTAAAACCGCAGTAGAAAGAACCACGGCTTGGGCGAAGCGTTCGATTGAGGCACACGCGGCCAAATATGATTTAAGTTTGCCACCAACCCAGCGTCCGCAATTGTTTGGAATTGTGCAAGGCGGCAGTTTTAAAGATTTACGAGAACAGTCTTTAAAAGAAATCACAGCCCTGCCGTTTGATGGTTTTGCCATGGGCGGCTTGGCGGTAGGGGAGCCAAACGAAGTGATGTATAAAGTGTTAGATGAAATTGCCGAAAAACTGCCGGCTGATAAACCGCGTTATTTAATGGGGGTGGGCACGCCGCGCGATTTAATTGAAGCGGTATCACGCGGGATTGATATGTTTGATTGTGTATTTCCCGCTCGTAACGCGCGGCATGGTACGGCTTACACGTGGCACGGTGAATTAAGAATTACCAATGTTGAGTTTGAAGACTCAGCCGAAGTGCTTGATAAAAGTTGCGCTTGCCCCGTATGCCAAAAAGGGGATGGTTATACACGTGCTTACCTCAGGCACTTAATGAATGTTGATGAAGAGCTTGGGAAACGGTTCATGACTATTCATAACCTCGCCTTTTACCATGATTTAATGCGAACTATGCGTGAGCAAATTCTGGCGGATACGTTTGAAGATTGGAAAGAGAAAGTTTTAAAAACTTTGTAATAAAAAAAATAGCGAACAACTTTTGTGTTCACTATTTTGATTCTTTAATCCTAAATTTAAGTTCCCGGGATGAAACTGTAAATGTATTTGTACATCCCGCGATTAGTGTTCGCTTAAAACGCTCCCCAGTCACCAAATAGACTGGCTTGCAGCATAGCCGCAAATTGATGAGCATAAAAACCAAGCAAAGCCGAGATTCCAACGATGCCGGCGGCAATACTAAAATCTTGCCACATTGTCGGAAGTGAGAGCAGGTTGGTTTTCATTTTGGGGGTTGTTTTGTTAAAAATTAATTAGAACATTGTATCATATTTTTAAGTCTTTTAGAAGTGTGATTTAGTAGTTTTTTTAAGGCGAGTATTGGCGCTAAATTTAGGGCTTAATAAAACACTTCCACCGGGGGCTAAAATGTGTGACAATGAAGAGGAGAAATGAACTCCTTAGAAAATAAAAGAGTCGTAATCGTGGCGGACTGGTTAACCAACCAGGGTGGGGCTGAGCAAGTCGTTACGGCCTTAGCCGAGGCGTTCCCTCAGGCCCCAATATATACTTCGGTTTATAATAAAGGCGCTATTCCAGCGCTAGAAACACGGGATATCAGAGGTAGTTGGCTGCAGCGTTTGCCCGCTTTTTTAAGGAAAAAACACCAGTTTTTACTGCCGTTTTTTCCGGGAGCCTTTGCCCGTTTAGATTTAAGTGACTTTGATATTATTATTAGTTCGAGTTCCGCGTTTGCGAAAAACGTTCGTAAAACGCGAGCCGATCAAACGCACTTTTGCTACTGCCATACACCCACGCGTTACCTTTATAATGCCCGCGAAGAGTATTTAGAATCATATCCGCTTCCGTGGTGGTTGAAGCCATTTAAAGGTTTGTTGCCAAAACTTTTAGATCGACTTACCAAGCAAGATTTAGCAGGCGCTAAGGGCGTTGACTATTTTATCGCTAATTCAAATTTTATCGCCGCGCGCATTAAAAAGTATTACGGGCGCACCGCCACAACGATTTATCCGTGTACCGATACCTCTAAATTTGCCCCTGCTTTAAATGCCGATAAAACTAAATCTTACTTTTTAGCGCTGGGTCGTTTTATTCCTTACAAACGTTTCGACTTACTAGTTGCGACTTTTGCTTTAAACGGCTTGCCGTTGAAATTAGGAGGTATTGGCCCAGAGCTAGAACGTTGCAAGCAAATAGCGCATGAGAAACAGGCCAAGAATATAGAATTTTTAGATTTTGTGCCTTACGCTGATTTACCAGATTTGTACGCTCAGGCGCGGGCGTTTCTATTTCCGGCAGAAGAAGATTTTGGGCTTACTCCGGTTGAAGCCATGGCGAGTGGGGTACCGGTAATTGCTTTTGGCCAAGGCGGTGCCACCGAATCTGTTACGCGTAGTACGGGCATTTTTTTTGAAGCCCAAAACCCGCGTTCGCTGCAAAGTGCGATTGATGAATTTATTATTAATGAACAAAAATTTAGTTCAGATGTAATTGCTCAGCACGCTGATAATTTTAGTGTGAAAAACTTTCAACAAGAAATTAAAGCGTTCATTATTTCAAAAATTAATTAAAGAGGTACTCTTAAAACGATGACAAAAATTTATCTCGGTTCTGATCATGGTGGTTATAATTTTAAACAAACGGTACGCGAATTTTTAGAAGAGCGCGAATACGACGTCGAAGATTTAGGCTGTGACAGTGCGGACAGTTGTGACTATCCAGAATTTGGAAAAGCGGTCGCCGAAAAAGTGGTCGCCGATAGCGCCTCATTGGGGATTGTGATTTGTGGTTCTGGAATCGGTATTAGCATTGCTGCTAACCGCGTAGCAGGAGCGCGAGCCGCTTTAGCGAACTCAGTAGAACTGGCTGAACTAGGCCGTCAGCATAACGGGGCGAACATTTTAGCGTTAGGGGCTAGAACGCAATTTATGGATGACCCACTTGATATTGTCGAGAAATTTTTAAACACAGAAGTAGACGAAAGCGATCGTCATGAACGACGACGAGCACAACTGGGCTAATATGAAGTTAACATTAAGACGAACAGACTAAAACATTTGCCGAGGGTAAATGTTTAGTTTTATAGTCGTTCTGCTTTAATATTTTCTAATCAAACATAAGTATGAACTCTTTGAACAAAGCACAAGTAATCGGCAACGTAACCCGTAACCCCGAATTAAAAACCACTAAAACCGGTCAATCGGTTTGCTCGGTGGGAGTCGCTACCAATCGGTACTGGAAAGATGCGAGTGGTGAAAAGAAAGACGAAGTTGAATTTCATAATATCGTGGTGTGGGGGAAACTAGCTGAAATTTGTACCCAATATTTAAAACAAGGCACAAAGGTCTTTTTTGATGGCCGCCTACAAACTCGTAACTGGGAAGATGAAAGCGGGGTTAAACACTACCGGACTGAAATCGTAGCCCAGGATATGATTATCTTAACGCCAAAAGGCGATGGTCCAAGTGAGCCTTTCGTGCCTCAAGCCGTACCTACTAAGCCAGCGCCTGCAAAAAACAATCAAGCTGACGAGGTTGACCCAGAAGATCTACCTTTCTAGTAGGGCTTGCATAAATAGATAAATAAATTTAATTTATATTTATCTAAGTCGCGATAGCGGCTTCACTTGCAAAGCAATGTGAACGCTTCGGCTTGGTGCTGAAGCGTTCTTTGATTTTCAGAAAGGAAAATACTTTGTCTAGAGAAACTAAATCTGGAGGAAAAGCTGAAATAGTGGTGGGCTGCGCACTTTTTTTTGTGCTTAGCATTGTTGGCACTGTAGCCTTTCTTTTTCAAATAAAAGTGTACGGTGTGTGGCCCTTGCTGGCTTGTACCGTGAGCGCACTAGTTTTCTATTTTGTGGGGATTCGTACCCACAAGAAAAATTGACTAATGTTTATATTTAGCGCTTCGGCTCACGCGCTCGGCTGTTATCTTCATCGATAACGGCCGACGCTTCTTTTTGGTGTCACGTCTTGTCAAGCTAAAGGGGCTTGTGCCGCGGCTTAAGGCTGGTAAAATTTGAAGGATAAAAAACCTTTAATTTTAGAGCATGCAAGACATTGAACAGACTCTCGTACTTATAAAACCAGACGCAGTACAACGTGGCCTAATGGGAGAAATTATGACTCGTTTTGAAAAAAAAGGCTTAAAAATTTCGGGTTTAAAGATGATGAACTTAAAAGAAGCCGTGTTAAGGGAGCACTACGCGCACGTGGTGGATCGTCCTTTTTACGCAGAGTTAGCCCAGTTTATGAGTTCTTCGCCGGTAGTGGCACTATGCTTAGAAGGTTTGAACGCCGTGGAAGTGGTGCGTAAGTTGTCGGGTACTGATAATTTTGATTTTGGAACGATAAGAGGCGACTATTCAACCTCACAGCAACGAAATTTAGTGCACAGTTCTGATAGCCTTGAAACGGCTGTTAACGAAGTAGAACGTTTCTTTTTACCAGCAGAATTGTTTAATTATGACAAAGACGAATGGAAGCAAGTGTATGCGTTGTGTGACCGTAAATAAAAAAATATATGAGACGGATAAAACAGATTTTTTGGGCAAGTGGGTTGTTAACACTGACTTTAGCCAGTGCGGATTTAGCCCGAGCGACTTTTGCCGATATTGATGTGACACACCCTTATTTTCAATCGATTGATGAACTGCAAACCAGCGGGGTGGTAGAAGGTCATGAAGTCGGGGATTCACGTATGTTTTTCCCGCTGAGTAAAATTAATCGAGCCGAGGCTTTAAAATTAATATTACTGAGCTCAAGTACGCCCGCGGTTTTAGGGGATGGTTCGGTGTTTTCTGATGTAAATAATGAAGATTGGTTTTCGTCGTACGTAAACACGGCTTACGCTTTAAACGTGGTAGAAGGGTTTCCGGATGGAAATTTTAAGCCGGCCAATAAAGTGTTACGAGCGGAATTTATTAAGATGTTGTTTGAAACTCTAGAAGTTCCAATTCCAGAAGCCCTTGAATCGGAAGCTTGGTATGAACCTTATTTTGTAGTAGCGGATGAATATCGATTACTTCCCAGTGCAAAGGAGCCCAGCGAAGAACTGAGTCGTGGAGAAGCGGCTGAAATTATTTACCGCACGGCGCAAGTAGCCGCGGGTGAATTTGAACGTAAATACACTTTTGCTGGCGCTGGTCTGGCAAGTTATTATCACGAAAGTTTGGCGGGTGGTTCAACGGCCAGTGGCGAACCGTATAATCCAGATGACTTAACGGCCGCTCATCGAACTTTGCCCTTAAATACTCGAATCAAAGTAAGCAATGAAGCGGGTGAATTTGTGGTAGTGCGAATCAATGACCGAGGGCCTTATCATCAAAACCGTGTGCTTGATTTATCACGGGCGGCTTTTGAGCGTTTGGCGCCATTAGGGACGGGGGTCCTTATGGTAGACTTTGAGCTTTTTACAGAACCTGAAGATGAAATTAAAGCGATTCCTGAAGCGATTAGGCCGTTGCTTTCTGAAGAAACTAGACGTCCAGAAGTGCCAGAAGCGGTGATAGAGCAATTGCGTGCACCTCAGGTTTCGTCCGAAGCGCCACAACAAAAGGCTCCGGAATTATTGAGTAATTCGGTGATGTACGACCAACCACTTTTTGGTGAAACGGCAGCTTTAGTAGCGACAAATTTTTTTCCAGATATTCAATTAAGACAAACTTTTTCACAAACGCAGCCACAAGGCTTAGTGTTTGAATTAGCCGGAACATCATTGAAAAAAAATCGTTTTGAAACGGTGACGGTTTTTATGCAAAACCAAGCCACGGGTACGCAAACGCAATTTGTGGGTCCGATTTCGGGTAACAATTTTGTAGTGCCTATTGCTTTTTTAGAAACGGGTACTTTTGATTTAGGGATTGTGTTTGATGGTCAAAGGCAGTCACGCGTAGCGGAAATTGAAGTAAAACCTTATCCTCGAGAACGAAAATTGCCGGCGAACGATATTACCTTTGCTTCCCCTTTAACTATAAATGTCGTACCAGAAGACGGGCTGGCTAAGTTTAACTGGGCCAGTGGTGAAAATCGGCTGACAAAGTTCGTTTTTCGCCAAGGTGAAGATATCAAAAATGTTGTTTTTGAAGGCGGCATGAGTAATTACGCTTTTGATTATGAATGGTTTGATAAAGCATTTGCGGTAGATGAAAATTTGCAGATTGATTTATTTCAAGCCTTGTCGGCGGATGGCACATTCTTTAAACAACGAACCAATTGGAAACCCGTTACGACTAAAAGTTTAAAACTGGTTCGAAGTTTTCCTGATACAGAAAGGGCTGAAATATCAGTAAAACCATTTGTTCGTTATTTGCGGTCCCCACAAACCGTAACGCTTGAAGGGAAACTATTAAGCGCAGATTATACACTGTTTGAAGAAGCTTTTGTTACCAAACCAGACGGTTTTGTAGACACGACCGATATGAATATTTCGGATGACACCTTTAATTTTACTTTTGAGGCGAATCAAATGGGGCGCTACATTGTAGAAGTTATCGGAGACCAAGGGGATATTTTGTTTAATAGAGGTATGTTTGTAAGCCGTGAAGAGGTGCTGCCCGTTATGGCGAATAAACAAACGGTAGTGCGACAGAGTAATTATGTAGCGGTTTATGATTGGATCAACCGCATTCGAAATGATCAAGAGTTAAGCACTTTGCTTTCGAATGTTGATTTGCAAAATGTGGCGCAAGAATATGCAGAAAGAATGGCAAATGAAGATTTTGTGGGTCATCAATCACCGGACGGAAGCACCCCTGCGACTCGGGTAGAAGGATTAAATCTTAGAAGCTTTGCTGAAAATGTTAGTTACGGTTCGAACTTAAATCTGGCTTTGTCTGGGTTGGAAAATTCTGGTTCGCACCGTAAAAACATACTTTCAAGTCGCTGGTTAAGAATGGGGGTGGGCTTAGCTCAAAACCAAAAGGGGGAGTTTTATATTGTGCAGTTATTCGCGTCGTAGTAGTATTTAAGGTGATATAATGAATAAATTTTTCTCTAAGCTTTTAATTTTGAGCG
>Ga0307935_1000982_pt1 | contig 11034 bp, 8 predicted proteins | sample OrgLakmetageno92_FD_201827 | JGI IMG/M metagenome (GOLD analysis project Ga0307935, IMG submission 201827) | Saline water microbial communities from Organic Lake, Antarctica - #92 | ecosystem: Environmental > Aquatic > Non-marine Saline and Alkaline > Saline | place: Antarctica: Organic Lake...
ATCGAAGTCAAGGCACAGATCTTTACACACCCCCTGTCAGAATTCGCAGCATCGCAAGTGGAATTCGATGAGATTTTCAATTTTATCGGAACGGGAAATCCGCAGATTTCTAACATCGACCTAGGGCTCCTCCAAGAAGCAAGTCTCTATTGGGACTCAATTGCCTTAAAAATGCTGGAAAAGAAGCAGGCGAAACGGTACTTCAGCATGAGTAGCGGGATAGCCGACGAGATCTATGACTCGGGTGCGGCGAACCCGTATCGAGACCTTAAGGTAGAAATCGAGAAGCGCCATGGCGACGCCAACCTGCCTATTTGCGACATCCGCATATTCGGTTTCGCTGATGCACGTGGAAGATTTTTCCCAGGTTCCCTCGTTGGTGACATTCGGCATGCGATTTCCAGTCGAAAGCCACTCGTAACCGATTCCAGCGACCCCCTCCGAGACTATTGCGGGGCGAAGGAAATGGCATCCTTGCTGTCGGCACTTCGAACCAACGACGTCTTTCGAGGCATTTCGGAACTGCATTCTTTAGAACCAGTTAGAAAAATGGAGCTACTGGATCTGCTGGGTCAACTGGGATTGTTGTCCGTCTCTCGATCGGCAGAGGCACTCATCACCTCTACCGGGCCGAAGCCAGAGTACGCCCCTCGGAATATTGATAACGTTATTGGCTACAAACCGGAGAGAAAATCTATTGAGGTGGTGTGTTCAGCCTTAGGTGTAGTCCTCTAAACTTGGGCCTGAGGATAAAACGCGCTTAGAAAGCGAAGCTTGTACGGTAACTAAATGAAAACAGCTGCCGGCTCCAAGCATTCAGAGTAAAGGCATGTCTGGGGTATTTAACGTTGGCTCCGATGAGGGTGTCAGCATACTCAAATTCGCGGAAATGATTGCAAGCCTAACCGGAAGCAAAATTATCTATTCTGAATCAGGAGGATCTCCAGTAAAATTATCAAATTTGGAGAGACTCGTGCCAAGTGTTGAAAAACTATTGAAAACTGGCTGGAGTCCGAAAATTTCACTCGAGAATACAATCGTGGAGACTATGGGTTCTTTCCGTCCTTAGCCAGACATACCACAGCCTGCATATCCAGGAAAAGTGCGCCGTTACTCAAGATGCATCATGCAAATTGAATAACATCATCTTATTGTGACTGGTTAGCACTAAAGGACGCGAGCCATCCCGCGCTCTCGAGGAAAAGTAGCTTGTAGGGCTTTTATGGATCCATGACGGGACTAAAGGTTAGACAAATCTTGTGCAATTTCCCAAATTGCGCTCTCTTGTCCCGCAACAAGTCCGCGTGCACCGATCTCACGCCAAATCGCTTGCGTTGACACTCCGTGTGACTGGGAAGCCATTGCTACTTGCGGGCTATAACCACTAAAAGCCCCGGCTAGGCCACTTCGGACGCTTTGGGATGAAATTCGCGGGAGATTGGGCGTAAATAGGTCTTCAATTAGCTCCGCCATGCTAATGAAAATGTCGGATTCAGATTCATCAAGGTGTCCTTGGTCTTGCAACCATACGCCCCACAGTTCTAGGTTCAAATTTCCAGCTCCTGCTCCGAGGCCTGCCGCCGAAGCATCAATAGAGTCGGCGCCGTTCGAAATTGCGGAAATGCTGTTAGCAAGCCCATAGCCGAGATTGTTATGGGCATGAAAGCCAATTGGATAGGTGGGGCCCAATGAGTCTCTCAAGGATCTTGACCTGACCGCTACGTCTTCCGGTCTAAAAACACCGGCGGAATCCATAAATACAAATCCGCCCGCGCCATGGTCTCTCAGCTTTAAGGCCTCACTCGTGAGAACTTCAGTCGAAGCCATATGGCTCATCATCAGCACTCCAGTCGTAAACACCCCAAGCCCAGTCAGTCTCTCAAGGTGAGCTGAGCAGACGTCCGCCTCAGTAACATGCGCTGCCACTCTGAAAACGTCAACCCCACAATCGATTGCCATTGCTACATCTCGCTTGAAAGTAGCGAACCCGGGGATCACATGGATCCCTAGCTTGGCTCTTTTGAGCGACTCCCGAGCCTGGCTCAAAAGGTCAAAATCGGTTTCGAAAGATTTCCCCACTAGATAAGAAGATGCGCCTATGCCGTTTCCATGCCCAACTTCGACAACGTCAACTTTGGATTGGTCTGCCAAGTCGCAATAGCGTCTTACTTGCTCGGTCGATAACTGGTGCCGAAGAGCGTGGTTTCCGTCACGAAGAGTGACGTCATGCAGCCCAATCACTGAGGCACACTCTCTAGTATTCTCGCCGTCTGCAGAGCTGCTGCATTGATTATGTCCAAATTTCCGGCATATTTAGGAAGATAGTAGCCGGCCCCTTCAACGCTGACAGTCGTCATGAAAACCCCTGCCGAAACCTCGGTGGGTGGAAGTACAAGCATGTAGCCAGGGACAGACAGGGCTACTTTGCTCACCATGGATTCCACTGCTCCGCGTGCTGTTTCAAGATTCATTTGCCCCGCGCGAACTGTGACGCTAGTGCGCATCATTACCTGCGGTTTCGATGGGTTCAAGACGAGAATCACCTTTGCCGGCACTCCAGATATCCTCTGAGCCGTGGCCTCTGTGGAGTCAATATAGTTGTCTAGGTTTCGTCTCGTGGCTGGTCCGGCAGAATCCGAGGCAATACTAGACGATACTTCAACCTCAAGTATTTCCTTTGCGGACTCCACCATGGCGTGAAGTATTGGACTAGATGACTGCCCTCCGCAAGTTACCATGTTGAGGTTACGGTCCGTATCCGCAGAAATCGAGTCGCCATCAATGACTGGGATAACCTCTCTACCAACCCTGGACGGAGTGAGATCAATTACCCAGGAGTCGGTCTGATTTTCAATTTTCTTCCAGTGCCTCAAGTGGTCCATTGCAGAGGTTGCATCAAAGAAGCCATCAACTTTGAGACCAGAAGACAAAAATTCGTCAATCCCATCCGGAAAGATAGATACGCCGGCCACTGACATGCGGTTCAGCCCTGGACTGTCTCTGCGGCGACCAATGACACCCACAAGTGAGAATTCTTGCATGGCTAGAATTCTCTCTGCCAAATCTATCCCGATATTTCCAGATCCCAATATTGCAACCGTAGGCTTACTCAATGCCAAGCACATCCTTTGCTTTCGCCATTTTTTCTCTCGACAATGGCGGATCTAGGTCCTCAAGTCCCGGGCTTTGGAGGGAACCGTCTGAAAGTTTACGGGTGCCGAGTCTAGGCAAATATTTTTGATTAGGGTCCATCTTTACTTCAATAATTGACGCGGAGTTGGTTTTCATTAGAGCCTTCAGGGAATAAACATTTTCGGGGCCTTCGACTTCAAGGTAATCAAATCCAAACGCATAAGCCAGCCTGGAAAAGTTTGGAAATGATATGTCGGAGCCCGATTCAGAACCCGCAAAGCGACCGCCAAACAGATTGCTCTGTGAAATTTTAATCATTCCATACCCATCGTTGTTGAAAATAACGACTTTCAGCGGAAGTTTTTTTGTTTGCACGGTCTGAAGCTCCTGGAGATTAAACATAATTCCGCCATCTGTGCTTAGGCATACAACCTGCCGACCTCTATCTGCAATCGAAGCTCCAATTGCCCCAGGTAAACCAAAACCCATTTCACCCAGTCCTTGAGAGGTGAAGAGCAGTCTCTCCCCATTGCTTCTGAAACCGTAGTGTCCCGATATTAGGCCTGCCCCTACGTCGGTAACAACAACTGCATCGTCATCAAGGATCCCGTTAAGTCTCTCTACGAAATCTAATGAGTGGATGTATCCGGTACGCAACTCTGGCTCGTCGGTCTCGTATTCAAATTTTGGCAGAATCTCTTTTGTAAGATGAAGCTGCCCAACCCAATCCTGAAAATTTGGCGACCGGATAGTCGAGTCAAGCAGGTGAACCACGACCTCGTTAGCGTCTGCATTTAGCAAAATGTAATTGTCCGCGCGATGCTTGGCTAACTCTAGAGGGTCTATGTCCACCACGATTTTGGTCGCGTTCCTGCCGAAATCCCCCCTGTCATATCCAACTTGCGGAATTGAGAGACGAGTCCCCAAGCAAATCACAAGATCGGCAGCTTGAACTGCGAAGTTCGTGGACCTTTCACCGTAGATTCCTAGCCTGCCAATGTTAAGTGAATTTTCGTCGTCATATTTGTCTATAGCGCTCCAAGATGGCGAAAACGGTATGCCTCGATTTTGGCAAAAGTGTACGATGGCGTCAGGCTTGGTTAGTCCTTGCCCAACAAGAATCACAGGTCTCAAGGAAGTTTCCAGGGCGCTTATAATTTTTTTCGAGGCGTCAGCCGAGTTCTCCCTGATTGCCGCTTGAATGCTGTCCTCATCTGTGGTTTCAACTTGGACTTGAATAGACTTGTCCTCCGAACGCTGTAAATCCATCGGGAAGTCAAGATGAACTGGTCCAGGCCTTCCGCTGGTGGCGCTTTTGACTGCTGCCCGGATTACATTCCTAACCCCCACATCTCCGCGAAGGCGCTCCGACCTTTTGGTTATACCTCGAAACATGCCAACAGAATCAAATCCTTGCACCCCATAGGCCCTAAGTCCGTTCATCGCGGCAATGTGATAGCTGCCCTCGTTCCCAGTTACCACCAAGATGGGAATAGAGTCCAAATAAGCACTGAGCAAGCCTGTCGCAACGTTAGAAGAGCCCCCCCCCGTGGTGACAAGGACAATCGGAACCTTCTTGCAGACTCTCCAATATCCGATTGCGGCCATGGCGGCGGCTTGCTCGTGATGGAAATAATGAATAGGGTGTCCGGCCTTGACCAGCTCGTCGACCAAAGCCAGATTTCCCGCCCCAGTTATGCAAAAAATGTCACCGGCCTGAATGTCTGATAGGCCCTGGGCGAATTCGGCTGCTCCGGTTGCGATCATGTAATTTCCAATCCATGTAAACGAGATTTTTAAAGTTTACTTCCAACGAAGCCTTAGGCGCTAGGGCCCAAGCAGACGATGCTCGACAAATTAAGCTGGACAAACATAATGAATCTAGGCACAACAGCAAGTCCTAGACTCGGATTATTCGTCGTAATGTGGTGTGCCCTTGACCAGAAGCTTCAATTGTTCAAGAGCAGATTCTTTGTGTGGCTGTTGAATGAGGATTAGCCGTCGCTCTGAAAAGATCCGCTAGGTGACGTTTCTCCAGAAATTCTTCACCCGTTTCACAAATATCGCAACAGCGGCCACGTCTTCGACAGAGCAATTCCGCCAGAGGACTGGGTGCTGGATGAGAATTACCAACACTCAGGACTTCGCGTGAAGAATTAAGTTACTTAAGGCAAACAGTTCTGCCTTGTCAAGGTAGCCCCGTGACACTCCACTCCCGAGGAATAGAGACGTTAGCGGTCCCAAATTCGCTCGCTTTGAACACTTCTTTTCGAAGGAACCCTTCAGTCCGGTGTACGGATTTACTGAAAGCCCAAGAGAGCCGTTGTCCCGCTAGATGGAAAGCAGCTTTAGACGAAAATCAAACATGCCCTCTTGCTCATGCCTGACTAACTACCTAGAGAGAGCAGTGTGTCAGGGCATTGTTCATTTCAATATATTTTTCTACTCCGATTACTGCTAAATTTTTGCGTGCCAAGAAAGATGCGTCTGTTACGACGGTGGTTGGAAATCTGAAATCGTTACAAAGTGATGGGATTGGAGTGTTTGACATTCTCCATTAGCCTCGGAAGTTTCTTTTCTTATCGCAGGTGGCCATGAATGTTAGCAGCACGGCCTTGGTCATCGCGAGAGTCGTCTGCCTAAACCACCCAGCCGCGCCAGTGATTAGATTCTGGTTAGCCGAATTCAAGAATTAGGCAAAGAGCTCAAGGACCTTCGGCCTCTCATCCTGTATTTAAACACCTCCCGCGAGTCGGTAGCACTCATCACAGGCGGTACTCTATCTTTTTGAATGGTACTAGTACCCCAAAGTAACCGACGAAGCGTCTAGATTCGGATCAATAATCTGGCTCGTTCCAACAAAGCAGCTGGAGCCCACTAATCGGGTTCAAAACGACGAAAGGTAGAGTCATTTCGTATCGCGAGCTGAAGAAAGGTGCTGTTTAATGACGCAAACACGCGTTATGGCTGTCTGTATGTTCGACAGCATCCATTCAGCCCGCTGGTTAACTCAGTTTCGCCACCAAGAAATCGACTTCCTGCTCTTCCCTAGTTCACCTCATAGAAAAGTTCACCCCGAACTTGAGAGATTGCTGTCTAGTTCTGGGTCAGCAAGCTTCCGGTTAGTCCCACTCGCCCGCTACTTGGCACTTCCGCTCTGGGTCCTTGATAAGTTCGCCAATAACTTTTTCCGCGGGTCGCTTTTGAAAGCGGCGATTAGAAGTTTCCAGCCAAGCCTTGTTCATTCTCTGGAGCTTCAGAACGCAGGCTATGTGACCCTCAAGGCCCTGTCTTCTGTTAAACCCAAAGGCCTCAAGTTGCTGGTCACCAATTGGGGCAGCGACATATTTTGGTTTCAGCGATTCCCAAAGCACAGAGTGAAGCTGCAGGCGCTCTTACATCTTGCAGATGCGTATTCTGCAGAGTGCGAGAGAGATGTCGTCCTTGCGCGGAACCTCGGTTTCGCTGGTCAAGCAATGCCAGTCATACCGAACGCAGGTGGCTTCTCTGAAGCTGACTTCGCGATTCCTCGACTCAACCCAAGTGAACGTAAGACAATTGCCCTCAAGGGCTATCACGGGTGGGTCGGCAGAGCAAAAGTATCCCTCGATGCAGTCAGAGAAATGTCAGAAGAACTACAGGGCTACAAGATCATCGTTTATTCGGCCAACCGATCTGTGCTCAAGCTAGCAAAACAAATTTCCAAACAAACAAGACTCGAGATCAAGGCATTCGGCAAAGGAGCCATGAGCCGTGAGCAGGTTCTAGAGATGTTTGCAAAATCAAAAATATATGTTGGCCTGTCTGAGAGTGACGGAATCAGCACCTCTATGTTAGAAGCGATGGCAATGGGGGCTATCCCGGTTCAAACCTCAACTGCTTGTTGCGACGAATGGTTTGGTGACGGCGGAGTTGCCGTGCACGAGATCACGGTTCCAGCAGTCAAGAACGCCATCAGAGAAGGCCTTAAGTTGTCCGAAAATCCCGCAAATGCTGAGAAGAATTTAGAAACCATCAAGAACAGAGCCAGCGCAGAGATGGTCAAGAAAATCGCACTCACCTTCTACGACTAGACCTACCGGGCCCACAAGATGAACGGCTCTCACTTCACTTCAGACTTAGAGCGTCCTCACCGTTGTCGCTCACTCGAGTGCTTAGGCACTTTTGCAACTCTCAAGAAAATTTAGGCACCGCGTCCTGCCAGCAACAAATGCACAACTCAAACTGTGGGCCCTCTGGGCACTGCCTTTATTGTTTCTAGCAATGGAAATAGCTGAAATTAAGGCTTCGCTTCAGCTATCGGACGATGAGTTTGGTTTAGTGCTTGTTTCTTCGAGTGGTGGGTCGATAACTGGCGCTCAGCTGTCTGCCGGATTGGTTCAAAAACTAGGATTGGTAGCGCGGTTGCGGATTGCGCGGTTACCTATGCTGGTATGGATATTGCCTCTAACTAAAAGGCCGTTGTTGTTTAGAAGCCCGTTCGCAAAGAGTTTTTGGGTCTTGAGGGTAAAGACGAAGGAAGAATACCTTCGTGTGTTGTGGAAATTTGCTTCTGGCCCCCTAGGAGTGACGGTTGCGGGGGGGTCTGCCGAACAAGTGACCATCGAGCGAGGCCCCGCAGCCGCCTTTTTTGCAGCCGGTGCTGAAATAGGGCCAATGTCCCCAGCCTTTATTGTTGGCGCCTCCAAGTTGCCAGATGTTACTGCGCCTTTGTAATTTTAAGGATAAGTGGTATCTCTATCGCCGGTTACTTCCTAGGACCAGTAATTATTGTGTTTTTTTCAGAACTAACTAATTTTCCGACTGCGCCCGTGTATCCGGGGGTTGCCCTGATAATTGCTGGCAATTCTTTTTGGATCAAAGGGCTGACCCTGGAGAAAACCCATTCCCTGAACCTTGTGAATCAGGTCATTGCCAAGCTCTTGTCCTAGGCATCACAAATGGACAGTCACTGCTCCCTGGAAATCGCTTGTCCTGGATGTTGAAGAGATCATTTTCACATTATGAAATCTCGAGCCCTTAGACCGTAATCAATGCCTGCCGCTGTGATCCTGCAGACTAGTGAATCAAGCACCACCATCAATTGACTACGTTTCCTGTCTCCGCCTAAGCATCAGGTCGAGGTATAAAAATGAAGCAACCGAAATTTTTTCGCAAAAAATAGCTGAAGCCAAAGAGGCATAGTAAGGGCACAGGTTTGATTCGAAATAAGTCCAATAAGAAAACACAAGCACTAGCTGAATTTCATTTCGTCAAAGTTGTGATATTTCTTTCTGACCTTCGACTCATATGGCTAACTTGGCACTTATGAAACCCGGTTTTCCCTCATTGCTCCCTTACTCGTTTGACATTCTAATTTTTAGTAGCCAGCGTGGTGCCAGTTGGGCAGTCACGAGCACCAAAGCCTGTCTGATAGTCAGCGCGAGCGGGGAAATCCGGGAAAAAAGATCGGAAATGTCTCCCCATTTATTTTCGACTTTACATGTTATTAAATCTTGTGAGTACCAAGTCGCCAATGTTTGGCGGACCTTGATGATGTCATGGTGGGATACTAAACTTGGGTTGTTCTTCTGAAATTTATTCACCGTATTCATTAGATTGATGGCAAAAGGATACATTCTATGCTTTGTGTGCCAGTCCGATGAGTCCTTGTATACCTCCGCCCCCATAGCGGGGATTTTACGCACAGTGAGGCCCTGACTTTGCAATTGGTAGGACCATGAAACTTGGGGCCACATGTCATCAATCCCCGAGTCTCCAAGGCTGGCGTTTTGACGAATAACTTTTTGTAGCTCTGTGGTTCGCCAAATTGCCCCACCAATGTAGGGGGAGAAGCCGTCATAAGCACCGTTTTCATCCAAAAAAATTGCAATATTTTTGTCAGATCCTTTTAGGGTATTGAGAAGGCTCATGAGGTCCCCTGATGGGACATCGCCAGCGCCCAAAACCCAAATAAATTCCGACTGGCAGGCTTGAATCAGGTGCCCGGTGTTTCGCTCGAAGCCAACATTTATTTTCTGCCGAAAATATGCCGCAGAGGGCATCGACTCGAGGACTGCACCTTGCGTGTCATCGGTTGAGGCATTGTCACTAACAGAGATCCGCAGATTGGTCGGAGCTAATTGGAGAACACTCTCTAGAAATGGACCCTGAGCCCTTATAGCATTAGCCTGGTTGAACACTGGCACAACGATCTCTAGTTTTTTCAATTGAAAACCTTTCAAGAGTGAAACCACACATTTTTTCGGATTCAGGTCGACCGGTGGAGCCGCGGTTGAGTGAAACAATACAGCATCTTCAATGCGTACTGTCCATTTAGGTTCTTGTAGGTCTTGAGTATCTGCAAGGTGTGGCTGGTTTACACCTCTAGGGACTACTCTTGAAGCTTTCATGCTCGATCATTAAGGCTGGTGGCTCTCTAGCCTTCCCTTCTTTGTCGTGCCTAATGGTTAGGGAATATTCGAAAAGTCTCACTACTCAAGCTCCACCCAAAGGTAGGCTGCGTCTGCATTCCTGACCAGTAGGGTCGCTTCTCGGACGGCTCCCTGCTCGCTTGGATCAGATGTTTGGCTGAAATACTCACGGAAAAGTGCATCACGTCATACTCCAATTCTGAATGAAAGGTAAGACAGTACTTCGTATGACCTGAGGGAAGGGTTGCATGATTCATAAAAACTCTAATGACCTGCATGTTCGACAGCATCCACTCGGCTCGCTGGCTCGCTCAGCTTAGGGAACAAGACATCGACTTCCTGATCTTCCCTAGTTCCCCTCATAGAAGAGTTCACCCTGAGCTTGAGAGGTTGCTGTCTAGTTCTGAGGCAGCAAGCTTCCGGTTAGTCCCACTCTCCCGACACTTCGCTCTTCCTCTCTGGATCCTAGACAAGTTCGCCAATAATTTTTTTCGTGGGTCACTTTTGAAAGCGGCGATTAAAAGCTTCCAGCCCAGTACTGTTCACTCCTTGGAGCTTCAGAATGCGGGCTATTTGGCCATCAGGGCCCTATCCTCTGTTAAACCCAAGGGCCTCAAGTTCCTAGTCACCAATTGGGGCAGCGACATATTTTGGTTTCAACGGTTCTCAATGCACAAGGCAAAACTTGAAAAGCTTTTGCAGCTTGCGGATGTTTATTCTGCAGAGTGCGAGAGAGATGTCGTGCTTGCAAGGAACCTGGGTTTCACCGGACAAGCAATGCCAGTCATACCAAACGCAGGTGGCTTCTCTGAAGCGGACTTCGCGATTCCACGACTTGCCCCCAGTGAACGCAAGACAATTGCACTCAAGGGCTACCACGGCTGGGTCGGTAGGGCAAAAGTATCCCTCGAGGCAGTCAGAGAAATGTCAGAAGAACTGCGGGGCTACAAGATCATCGTTTATTCGGCCAACCGATCTGTCTTGAAGCTAGCGAAACAAATCTCCAAGCAAACAGGACTCGAGATCAAAGCATTCGGCAAAGGAGCGATGAGCCACAAGCAGGTTCTAGAGATGTTTGCAAAATCAAAAATATATGTTGGCCTATCTGAGAGTGACGGAATCAGCACCTCTATGTTAGAAGCCATGGCAATGGGTGCTATCCCGGTTCAAACCTCAACTGCTTGTTGCGACGAATGGTTTGGTGACAGTGGGGTCGCCGTGCACGAGATCACTGTCCCAGCAGTCAGGGATGCCATTAAATTAGGCCTTAAGTTGGCCGAAGATCCCACCAACGCTGAGAAGAATTTAGAAACCATCCAGGCCAGAGCTAGCGCAGAGATGGTCAAGAAAGTCGCAATCACTTTCTACGACTAGATCAAAGGATTTTATGGCCGCCACTACATGCGGTGAGGTACGGTTTGGAGAATGTGTGCATTCGGTATTGAGCTAACCAAAGGCCCCAAGCGCTGGCTCTTGAATCAACGTACCT
>Ga0307935_1000983_pt1 | contig 11014 bp, 11 predicted proteins | sample OrgLakmetageno92_FD_201827 | JGI IMG/M metagenome (GOLD analysis project Ga0307935, IMG submission 201827) | Saline water microbial communities from Organic Lake, Antarctica - #92 | ecosystem: Environmental > Aquatic > Non-marine Saline and Alkaline > Saline | place: Antarctica: Organic Lake...
AATAATAGGATGTGTATTCATTTGTAAATTACTATATTCACTTGAAATATTTTGTGTTACAATTGGTTTTTTAAATGCAAACATATTAAAATTTATATTTTTATTTGAAATAATTGACTTTGATAATGTATAATCAATATGATAACTAACTTTTTGTAGCGCTTTATTATTAATAAGTTTTAATGCGCCTTGATATGAAATAAGATATGCATGCATATGTAATGGAAAACATGGTTTGAATAAAAATTTAGAATTATAATTATTGATGTCAAGTTCTGTATTTTTGGAATTTGATAAAAATTCATAAAATATATTAGAAAATTTATTATTCTCACATGATCCATAACATCCTAAAAAAACCAAATCCCAATCATTTGGCAAATCATTATATCCTTGTAGAAATTCTTTTTCAAAATTATCTATTGGTATTGCATCATCTTCTAATATTAATACATTAGTTTCTTTATTTTTAACAATACTCTTCCAAATATTAAAATGAGATAACCAACATCCAATAATTCCATTTGTGCAAAATTGATTACATAAAGGAGTTGTTATTTTATTAATTGAATTTTCAGATAATTTACTACCATCAGTGGCATTCCATCTATTCAATTGTAAATCAATATTTTTAAAATCTTTTTTAATTTGTGACCATCTATCTTGTCTCGGTTTTAGATTAATGACATAAGTTTTATTAATTGTATTTTTAAGATTCATTAAATATAATTATATATTAAACTATTAGAAACAAATAAAATAATATTAATATATATATATTCAAATTAATATAATATTATTTTATTTCATATTAATAATATATTAAATGAGAAAAATTCCAAGTGAGCTAGAAAATCCTCTTGACAATTTATGTTGCTATTTTGCTGAATTATTTTCAGAATATTTTAATAAAATGTCATTCACTCCTAATATGTTAACTACTATTTCATTAATTATTGGTATATTTTCAATTATTTTTTATAATGAAGAAAAATATTCGACAAGTTCTTTATTGTTTTTGATATCATTTTTTTTTTTGATTGTTTTGATGGCTATTATGCAAGAAAATATAATATGGTAACAGATTTTGGAGATATTTATGATCATTTTAAAGATATGTTTATAAATTTTACAATGTTAATATTGATATTTAAAAAATATTACAATGTTGATTCTAATAATATTTGTAGATATTTACCTTTTTTGATAATTCCATTATATATTTCAATGGGTATCTACTAGTAGACACATTTCTTGATATTTCTTTATATTTTTATTTATTCATATATTCTAATTTTATTCTTTTTTATTATGTATATACCTTTTTATTTATTTTTATAAATTTAAAGATATAATATATTACTATATTTATAAAAATATATATAAGCAACTAAATATCAAATATTATATTAATGAAAAAACGAAAAAAATCAAATAATCAAAATGGTAAATATATATTGGTTAATAAAATTAAAAAACATAATAATAATATATGGTTACCTTCTTCCAAAATTAAATTGAATAATATTAAACATAATACATGGTTTAATATTCATAAATCAAATAATTTTAAAAATGATTTTAAAATGTCACAAATTGAAAAACCAATTACCGAACCTTATAAAGTCATTAAAGTAAATTTAAAATTTGACAACACACAAAAACAAAAATTAAATAGATGGTTTACATCATACATCAAAATGTATAATGAAGCATTAAGATTAATTAAAAGAAAATTACATGACAAACAAAAGACAAAATGTAAAATAGATATTGGTTTTTTTAGTATTCGTAAAGAATTAATGAATATTAAATCAAAAATACAACAAAATTCTGGTAGTAATGTAAAAGAATATATGAGAATTCATGAATTAGATTTGGCTATAAAATTGGCTTGTTCAAATGTTAAAGCATGTATATCAAATATGAAACAGAAAAATATAAAACACTTTAGAATCAGATATTGGAGATACAATAAAAAAATTAAAATGCTGGACTTGGAAAAAACAAATTTTTGTGATAACTCTATTAAGAAAAGACATTTTGGAAATGTTAATAGTTATTTAGATGGTATAAAATATAATTTGAAAGATGTAAATTGTGACAGTAGATTAATATATAATGAACACGACAATAAATATATTTTATATGTTCCAGTTAAAGATAAATTAGAAGATCATGAAAAAATAGAAGGAAAAAATAAATTAATAAGTCTTGATCCCGGATTAAGGACATTCATGTCAGGAATATCAGAATCTCACATATTAAAAATAGGTTCGTACTGTTCAGAAAAAATAAAAAGTTATTTGAACAGAATTGACAAAATTAATAACAATTCAAAGATATGTAATTTTAAAAAACGTAAATGTGAGAAAAGATATAATAAAAAATTAGGAAATTATATAGATGAATTACATTGGAAGGCGATAAATTATTTGATAAAAAATTATAATACAATACTTATTGGAGACATGAGCACTCGGTGAGTTAGCGAACAAGTCGCTAGACCAAAAGGATCGTATCAAACGATAATAATTTACAGAAGAAACAAAAAAGGATCTGTCATAAATTAAAAATATTCATGTTTAGAGAACGATTAAAAAATAAATGTGAAAAACATAGACGAATATATGAATGTGTAGATGAGAGTTATACAAGTAGAATCTGTAGTAATTGCGGGACAGATGACGATAAATTAGGATCAAAAAAAATATATAATTGTGGTAATTGTAAAGAATCAATAGATAGAGACATAAACGGCGCCAGAAATATATATTTAAAATGGATTCAATAACAGTCTTCAAAAAAAAAAATAAAGGGGTTCGTTATAGTTGATTTATCAACTGTATGCCACATTTAAAAAAATAATTTTTTAAATAAGTGGCTAAGAAGCACACGCTTCGCTATGCATATCCTCTAAAGAAACAAGACAAAGTATAGCAATAATTTTTTTTTGAATTAATAGGCTACTTTATATAATATTTCATTATACTTAATTAATTATTAATTATGAAAGTATAAAGAAATATCAAGTTTTAAATAACGGTGTTCAACTTGGATGTCAAGAATTATATTATGAAATGCAAGAAAAAAAAAAGAATATAATAAACAAAGAAAAAGGTGGTTTATGTTTGAATACTTTAAAATTTATGTGTCCGTTAAATAAAAATAGTGATAAAAAGGATTTGGTTAATGTTATGAAAATAACAAAATTTGGAGGATGTGGTAGTTCAATATTATTTACTTGTTTTCTCATTATTATGTCAAAATATTTAAATTAAAAATTGAAAATAAAAATAAATAAACATAAATAATAAATAACAAATATAATTAAAAAAATGGAATCCAAAAATATTGAAAAAATTTTATTGCAGATAAATAAAAATTTAATAAATCAAGACAAAAAAAAATTAATTCAAAATTATGAGAAATTAAATATACTTCATAAAAAAAATAGTGACAAATGGATGCAAATATATACACCATCTTTGACAGGATTTGAAAAAGTTATTATAATGATGAAAAAAAACGAATTCAATAATTTTAAAATAGAAGATCCAGTTAAAAATTATTATATTAATGGATATAAAATGTATCTTTCAGAATGGTTATTTAAAAAATTGAATAAAGATAACCATGATATTTATTATTTGTGTTATAAATATAATGATTTAGATAATAAAATTAAAATTATTTTAAATAGAAATAATATATTCAAAATAAAAATTATTATAAAAAAAATGATGGATACAAGAAAGTTTTCAAAATTAAATCAATATAGATATATTACATATATTGAAATATAATATTAAACATTTAATATTTAATTATTAAAAATTTTATTTAAAGTTGGCATACCTTGGAATCCGCCTACAAGATTATTCATATCTTGTAAATTTGGTTGTGTATTAATACTTACCATCTCTTTTGAAAAATATTTCATAACTTGACAAGATACAACATATAAGACTAATATAATTAATGCTATTTTTAAATAGTAAACTAATTTACTCTTTGATATACTAAAACCTTCAGTTATATTAGCTTTGTTACCATTTTCGTAACATTTTCTTCGAACATTTTGATTATCAACAATATGGTTAGCATATAGTGAATCCTTATCTTCTGGGAAATATTTATTGTTTTTTATACATGTTTCGTGATTATCACAATTATTCATTACTAGTTATATTATACTATAATAAAAATTTTTTAATCTATATCTTTTTATAATATTATAATAGATTTATATGATTGTATGTATATATGTATATTATACATATGTGTATATAGTGAATGAATTATTTATTATATTTAAAAATAATAAAGACAATACAGATAAAAATTAATAAATAAATAAAAATATTTGTATAATTATAATAAATAATATCTCCATTCATATATTCTTTTATATTTCCAGATTTTTCTCTATTTGTTTTATAATTATAAACATTATCAAAAAAACGCTTCTTGTTACTATTTAATGATTTAGCAGTTTGAAGTTGCCAACATTTTTGTTTATCATCATTATAAGATTTAAAAGGTTTATTAGTCCATTTATTAAAATAATGTGGTAATTCAATATGATCATTATAAAAATCACAATCATTAATAATTTTTTTAATAGTTTTATTTTTCAAAGACATTATTATAATATATTAATTTTATAATAATTTTGAATTATAAAATAATAATTCAATAAAAATTAAAGAGGATATTTATGAGTAAATCTATTAAGAGCTTCTTTATAGAAAAGTTTTGAAAAATCTAACAAATGAGTAAATTTGAATTTATTAAATTGATCATATAATTCATTAATATTAAATTTTTCCGAATATATATCATTTTTTTTAATATATACTGAATATTTGTCGATAATTATACAATAAATAATAAATTTCAATATAAATACAAAAGATTTTCTAATATAACCAACTAATAACATGAGATTAATATCAATAATACCATCATTGGTGTTTATTGAAAAATCAGAAATTATATCAGAATACAAATTAATTAATGTATGATTAGAATTATGATATTTAATTAAATAATTATTAACTGGATTAATTTTATTTTTACAATATTCAGTAATATTAGTGACTTCTCTCCTTTCTAAGAAAATAAATCTAATTAATGGAACAATATATTTGTATGTGAATTTTTTATCTGGAGTATTTTTTGAAACACAATTAAAAATATTAGTTAAATATTTATTCAAAAATAAAACATCATACAAAGCATATTTAATATGAAAACTACTCATTTTATGAATATTCCAGGAAACATCTTGAACAGGTCCCATATCTTCGTGAACTTTTTCAAGGTCATCTCTTTTATTTTTATCAATAGTATCAAAATAAAATAAAGCATCATAAATAGAACAATTACGATCTTGATTAATACTTAATTTATAATATTCACATAAAAAACGAGTATCAAATAATTTGCTTGTGAATTGAACAATTTTATTCTGATCATTGTTAAACAAATATTGATACATATACGGAATATCTAAAGAATCAGGTCCATGAAAAATTTTATAAATATTATTATTCAACATTAAAAGATCATTCATAATATTTATTTCTTGTTGAATAAATAATCCAGGATTAATTAACCAAATATAATTTATTGTTTCAATATTTTTATCAGGTATTGTTTCAAAGCATATTTGCATGAGAGCAATTTTTCTTTGATTGAATTCAAAATCAATACCAACAAAGGATTTTTTATTCGTTTTATCATTGAAGATAATATTTCTAATATATGTTTCAATATCATAAACAATTAAATATAAGAAAAATAATTTATTGTTAACAGCATTATCACCAATCAATAAAGAGAAAGAAATTTTAGTAATAGGATCTTTGAATTCATCTTGTTCATTTAAACTTTCATGTTTTAATTTTTCCATAATATTAAGTATCAATAATCTGAAAATAATAATAAATTTAATATCATCGTGATTATATTTTTTTTTAACAAATATATCAAATTTTGTTTGATGCAATGGAATAATAATATATGATAAATCAGTATTAATATTATCAACAGTCGAAATATTTTTTTTAAATTTATTGGTGATATCTAAGAGTAATTTAATATTACTATAAAAATATTCAATAATTTTTACATTATCATTATTATTATAATCTTTAATGACATTATTTAAATTCATAATTTGTAGTTATATTATAATAAAACAATAAATTAATATCATTTAATTAATATAAATTGAATTATAATAAATATGCGTGTTATTTATATTTTTTAATTATATAGGTTAATAAATATACAATATTATATACAACGATGAGTAGAATATCAAGATATAAAGATAGCTTGAATCGATTTATTAAAGAGAAAAGTTGTTTATATAATACGGATGTAGTCATGGACGCAAACACTAAATCACTTTTATATAATAAAATAATGGATAGTAACAAAATTTTAGCAATATTATTATTGACAATAATGAATAGTCAAAATAAAAAAAAAAAAATATCAATGCAAGGATATTATGCAGCAACTGCAATAGAATTTCTAAATTTAATAATAATATTGGTGGATGACAAAGAGACAATAATAAAAAATAAAAATCACGATTATTATAATAAATTAATAATAAATTTAATTAATTCAGTAAATAAATCATTATGTCAAAATATAGAAAGTATTTCAAATCATATATCATTAGATATATCTTATAAAATGATGATCGAAATTATGAACTTGTCATTAGAAAAATTAACTCATAATTATTTATTAAATGATCATGTTTTTGAATTAGAAAATACTACTCCAGATAAAAAAATTTTGAAATCATATTTTAAAGATGATAAGAAGATTGTTGATATTTTTAATAAATTAAAAAAAATTAAAAAAAAATCATTTATGGAATATATTGAAAAAAAATATCATAGTATATCTGAAATAACAATAATAGCAGGATGGTTAATTGGTTGTGGTAATGAAAAAAATATAAATTTTTTGAAAAATATATCTAAACATTTTTCAATAATTTATAAAATTAGTATTGATTTTGAAAATATTTATCATGATCTTACTAATTCACATAATAATATATCAAAAAATTTTATTTTAAATTATGGTTTCCAAGATGCACATGAATTATTTATGGAAAATAAAAATAAATTTATTGAAAAAGCAATGACATTAGATATTTATACAGGAACTGTCCAAGAAATAATACATTGTTTAGAAAATAAAGTAGATCTAGTTATAAGTGATACATCTCCAGATATGAGATCAAATTTTTCCAACATAACTAAATAAATACAATAATTAATAAAAATATTTATATTTATATTTTTATTATTTAGATTTTTATTATTTAGATTTTTATTATTTAGATTTTTATTATTTAGATTTATCAAGTGCTTTTTTATAGATTTTCATTGTTTTTATTTTCATTGTTTTATAATCAACAATTGGTTTATTGTATTGTATTTTATATTTATTAAATGATAAATACCATGAATGTATATCTGAAGGATGAACATTAGCAAGTTCAGGAATCCATTTTTTAATATAAGCACATTCAGCATCAAATTTTTCACTTTGCAACCATGGATTGAAAACTCGAAAATATGGTTGTGAATCAGCGCCAGATCCAGAAGACCATGCCCAATTACCATTATTAACACTTGGATCATAATCAACAAGTTTTTGTGCAAAATATTTTTCACCTAATTTCCAATTTATTCCTAATATTTTTATTAAAAAATTACTTGTTATAAGTCGACCTCTGTTATGCATAAATCCAGTTTTATTCATTTCTCTCATTGATGCATCAACAGCGGGAAAACCAGTTTCTCCTTTTTTCCATTTATTCAAATGATTATTATTATTATTCCATTGAATAGCATTATATTGTTTTTTTAAATTTTGACTATAATTAAAAACTCTTGGATATTGAAAACTTATATTATAATAAAAATCACGCCAATATAACTGTTTAATTAAATCATTATTTGATCCTAATTTTTTTTTAAATGCATGATAAACTTCACGAATAGATACACAACCAAATTTTATATATGCCGATAATTTTGTTGTATTTATATTTAAATTATTTCTTTCTTTGTTGTATTTTTTATATTTTTCAATATTATTTAATATTTTAATAGCATTAATTCTACCACCATTAACAGCTATATATTTATTTTTAATATAAAACTTGTCAATAGATGATTTATATTCTCCTAAAATTTTTTTTTTATTTGAATAATAATTAGTAAATTTATTAGATTTAGGACTATTAATTTTAATTTTTTTTGCTGAATTAAAATATGGAGTAAATTTTTGATATACTTTGTTTGATGTTTTAGTTAATATACTTTTTACTGGATTTAATAATACATCTTCTGTGGATACAAAATTAATATTAGAATCAACACATATATTTTTAATATTATCATCTCTTTTTACTGAATATGGTGTGTAGTCTGTATTAACATAAATACAATCAATATTATTATTATTAATAATATTCTGAACAACATCTTCAGGATTTCCATAAAAATAAAATATTTTTGATCCCTTTGATTTTAAATCTTTGTCAAGTTCTTTTAAACTTTCTATCATAAATTGAACAGAATTATTTGACTTATATTTATTTTTTACTAATTGTTCTGGAGTGAAAATAAATATTGGTATAACTAAATTAGAATCTTTTAAGGCATTAATTAAACCTAAATTATCAATTATTCGAAAATCTCTTCTAAAAATAAATAATGAAAGACTATATTTTTTTGTCATTTTAATTTATAAATTAAGACAAGTAATTAATCTTTTTATGTAAACAAAAATATTATATTTTATTATATATTATATATAAAATGTTGAACAAAATAATAATCTTTCTAATTGTATTTATGTATAATTTATTCATTCATCACTTAGCTAATTTTATGTATAAAAATGATGCTTATAATATTAAACAATCAAAAACTACTACATTATTAATTATTATGGGTTTTATAGGTGTTTTGTTAGCAAAATATTATTTTGATAAAATTGAGATAATAAATAAAGGATTAACATATGGAGGTTATATTTTGTTAGTAACAAGTATATTAGCGAATTGGACAATTTTAACTGATGAATTAAAATTATTTTTATCTGGTGGAATATTATTTTTTTTAATTTGGACATCATATAAAAAATATAATATAAATAACCAATCTAATCGTAAAAAAAAACATCGTTTAAATCATAAAAAAGAAAATGCATAATTATCATTTTATAATAATTATGTATAATATTTATAATATGATTTAGTAAAATAAATAACATATATGTTATTTATGATATAATTTATATATTATTTTAATTTATCCAAAGTTGTTATATTTTTATAATCAGTCAAAAAAACTTTTTTATTGTAAAAACCTGTTTTTTTATGTGTATCAAAACTTATTTTTATATTTCGTAACATTTTAATAAATTCTATGTCTTCTGTATGTTGTGTATTTTTTTTTAAAGCGTGAAGATTGCATTTAGTGAGAAATAAAACACCTCTACAATCAATATGCTTACTAGGATTAATTTTAATACTTTCATGCCATATTTGATTACCAATTTGAACAAGATTAGGATAATATTGATCATTATTAATAATATGTTTGAATTCAGATGGAGCAATATTTTTTAAAACTGTATTTGGTGAAACAAACATTAATTGTTCCAAAGAGTTAAAATAAATATCATTATATTTATCAACAACATATTCATCTAATAATTTTTGTGCATCAATAATGTATTGATCATTTTTTTTATTTAAATAATTATAAACTTGTGTCAATAATGGTGCATGTTCATAAGGATAATACCATGTATTTACATATTTATCATGATAATCAATATTATAATTGTTAAAATAATAATCAAAAACCCATAGAAGACCATAAAGATATGCGTCAAGTAATTTAATCATTTTATTATTATTAATATCAACATCATCAATATTGAAAAAATCATGATAATATCTTTTAACTCCTTCAGATATTTCTTCAGTTTTAAATGTATATGATTCATAATCAATTTCAATAAATCCAATATTTATATTTTGAGCATTCAATATTACTTTATATTTATCTAACATATTATTAAATTTATATAACTCTTCGTCATATGAAGTGACTTGTAAGTGTGGATCAATATTATGAACAGAATTCTCCAAATTATTTCTGTGAAAATTATCATTTATTGAATTTGTAAAACGTCTAAAAATCACTAATTTAGGAAATTTATTGTTTTTATTATAATAATCATAATATATATCTAAAAATTCATCATTATTGGTAGATTTTATTTTTATTGTTGGTGGTAACATTATTAATTCTTTTAAATATTTTATAAATCTACCATCTGATGACCAAATTGTTTTAAATTTATTAATATCAATAGAAATGAGGTCATTGTTAAATTTCTTTAATTTAGATAAAAATTTATTTATTTGTTCAGTGAAATTACTTTGATCAGTATTAAACATTTTTTTTAATCTATTATAATTTTGGTAATTTGAAGTCATATATACATTTTGCAAACTCTTATCTTCATTATTTTGTAAGTTTTTGAAAACATTAAGTAATGTATTAAAAGAAATGCAACGTTTCACATTATTATTTTCATTTTTATAATGTATTAAATATTCTATTTTATTTTTATTCTGTATTGCTTTTATATATTTATCAATAATTCCATTAAAATCATGTTTAACATTAAATGCATCAATTTTTGGAAGGAAATCATTACCAAAAATTGTTAATAGTAAAACAACATCATTAATGACAGCATTTTTATTAATAGTAATATTATTATTTTTATTTAATTGTTTTTGGACATATTGAAAAATATTATTTGCTAATTTATCGATGTAAATTAAATCATAATAGTTTTTTTGTTGATTAAAACGAAGAACTATTACATTTAAAATAGCATCATTTTTTTTTGAAAATGGATCCATTTTGCTATTTAATAATAAAAC
>Ga0307935_1000985_pt1 | contig 11002 bp, 9 predicted proteins | sample OrgLakmetageno92_FD_201827 | JGI IMG/M metagenome (GOLD analysis project Ga0307935, IMG submission 201827) | Saline water microbial communities from Organic Lake, Antarctica - #92 | ecosystem: Environmental > Aquatic > Non-marine Saline and Alkaline > Saline | place: Antarctica: Organic Lake...
ATTCCGGCAAGCCTTTCCAGAACCTTTTCCTCATCCAGATTCGGCTGTGCTTCAGCATTGACCTTTATCAAAGGCCATAGGCGGCTTTTCCAGGTAGGGAATCCTTCAAGAAAAGTTCCATCAAAATCCGGTTCATGTTTATCATATTCAAACCCGGCAAGCCATTCCGCGTCAGTATTCGGCCAGTCCGGCAAGACCTCCGCCCGAATTGCGGGTCGAATATCCTCCCCTGTAATTCCCTCGAACGTGTCCAGCATCTCCACTAGGAAATGACTACGGGCCACAAATAGACCTTCTACCTGTTTTCTACGGTCCCGGATCACTTTGACAATCTTCCGGGCTTGTGTTCGGTTCAGCTTCACTCCGTAAGCCTTGGCAGTAGATTTCCATAGTGTCAGAATCTCTGCATCCAGATTCTTTCGTACCTCTCTTTTCTCGGAATCAATCCGTTTCCGGTGATGATCTTCCTGCCCCTCTCGATACTTTTTAATCCGCTTATCCTCGGCCTGATATTCCTTTGATGCCTGTATCTCCTTCGCTTTCAGGAAGAGTTCATCCATGCCGGGTTGCAATTCGACCTGAAGCTCCCAAAGCTTCTGACCCAGCTCCTTTGCTCTCGGAGAATTCCGAACATCTGCAGGAGACTTCCCCGCCTTCAATTCTTTCTGTTCTTGCTTCTCGATCTGCTCCCGGATCTGCTCCATCTGAAATTCGATTCTATCACCCCGCTCCACTTTTATCCTTTTCCACTCCCGCCGCCTTTTCTGTTGCGCCTTTTTCCGTGCCTCCTCGAAAGCCTGTATCGCCGGAAATTTATTATCTGCCCTCCATCGCTTTTCGTCCTCATGGGCCGCCCGGGGTGCGTTCCATTCAATGCGCTTCTTTATATTCAGGTCGGCACGTGCCGAAAGAGTCTTTTCAATCGCCCATCCGAATTCCGATCCCAGCCCACCCGTTCCACCCCAAATGCTTTCAATCCGGTCCGGTGGCGCGTTTAAGTCTGGGGCAGGATAGCCATCTTGTGTGTCCGGAGTCAGTTCCAGCAGATTCCCTGCATCCGTCACCAACCGCCACACCTTACCGTGGTTCGTATTTATGTGTTGAAACGCCATGACAGCCACGAATCGGCGGTCATGCTCCATTATTCCTTTAACGGTCACAGCAGGGCGTGGGTTGAGGCTTCCATGATGCATTTTCATACCTCTTCCCCCTCTTCCTCTTCCATCTGAATGGTGAGCAGGCGCGTTTCCGCATTCATCAGGGCGCGGATTTCTCCCACAAGTTCGCGCAGGCTGTTGTCGGGTTTGTCTTCTACGGCCAACTCCTCCATGCACTCTTCCCGGTCGTGGCGCAGCACGGTGACGATGGCCTGCATGATGGGGTGCTCGCGGTTGCGGCGCAGAATCTTGGCCGCCTCGCGGTAATTCAAGCCTTTGTTCCATTTGGTGAGGTAGCGCAGGGCTTTGGCCTGCTCTTCCTGCAGCTTCGCCTGCATCTCTGCGGCGGCGGCTTCCATATCCGGCGGGGTGTCAGTCGCCGGGGTGTCGTTTTCGGGGGTCATGCTTTTTCTCCTGGTTATTTATTCATCTTTCACAAATATGTACAGGTGTCAAACACCTGCTGCTGTTACTTTTCTTCCTAAAGTTCTGCCGGTCTGGGCATTCTCTGCTTGTCCGGCCTGATTTTGTAGGTGCTGGACACGGGCCTCCAACATTTCCCTTTTAAGTGGGGTTAGGCTTAAAACATATTCAGGGCTGGAAGTTATTTTCTCTTCTATGACGCTGGCGCGGTATCCAAAGTTTTGACCATCCTCCTTCATATCTGGTTCTAATCCGGAGGCGATCATCGCCATATTATTCATCTCATCTTTGCGTTCGGCTTCGTTTGCGATTTGCACAGGACGCAATACTTTCTCGGCCACATTCCCAGGTAGGAGGCGGGTAAGGTAGTCGGTCATTTCAGCGCGGTCGATGGTTTGATCGGTGTCGATGGCCAGGAGGATGTCCCGGGCCAGTTCGCCAATGACTTTGATATACTCAATATCCATGGTGCGGGAATCGAAATTGATCTGGATGTCCTCCAGCAAATACAGATTATCCCGCATGGCTTCGATATTTAAATCCTGGCCAGCTCCACATACCCGGCGGATGTCGTCGGGGTTCATGTATTTGAGACTCAGCTGCACTACTTGCCGCACCACATCGCGCATGGCATCTAAAAAGTTGTCCACCAGATCCTGGGTAAGCAGTTGCTGCACCAGCGCGGGGATCTCCACCACCGGCAATCCAAAATACATGGAGACACTTTCCATAATCTGTTTCTGCGCCTCAATCGTGGTACGCGGCATGTCCGGTACCTTGATCGGCTCCAGCATTTCCTGACGCCGTTTGCGGATGCGCCCCAGCGACCGCCACGACATATCCCGCTCTGTCCGCATATCGGTGACATACGGCGGCAATGAAAACAGTTGAGCGTGATTGCTGGTAAGATCCCGGAAGGTCTTGAGATAGTTCTGATCTGTCACCAGCAGTTCGCTCACTCCCCGGCTGTCGAGCAGGTTTTTGCTTATCACCTCGCGCACAAACCAGGCAAAAGGGAAATCGCCATGCGGATAATCCAGCAAAGTCATCTTGGCCGCCGGATCTTCGCAGTGGGCGGAGAAGGGCAGCACATAAATCCCGGTCACGCCGTCATCATTGGTGGCCCGGAGATAGGCATAAAACACTTCGTAGAGATCTTTGTACACCGGTGCCCGGTTGCGGTACATCTGCTGGGCGCTTTGGGTCACCTCCTGCACCTCGGGAATCGCCGTCTTGCCTTTCTTGAGTTTCAGCTGTTCCACAAATTCTTTTGTCCACTCGCCAGAGGCGGCTTTGGCCTCGATGTCGGCCAGGGTAAACCATTCGCGGCGGTACACATAGCGGCAGTCAGAAGGGGATCGGGTAGTGGCCGGGATAAATACCTCATCCCACACCCGCAGGGCTTTGATCTCCGCATGGTTCCGGTGAACATAGCTTTCCGGAAAATCCGCTTTGCCCTCTTCCCGCAATTCTTTGAGCTTGCTCTTGATGGTGCCCGGTTTGAGCGCGGGGAAGCGGGTGGCAATCCGGGTAAGCAACTCCTCTTCAAATTCGGGATCCAGCAGCAGGGCCTCCAGATCCAGCAGCGTCTGCTCATTCAGTTCGCCTCCGCCTTCGATCACCTCCTGCAAAATATCCATGGCGCCATAGCTGGCCATGCGCACCCGCTCTTCCTTTTTCCAACCCACGTGCATCAGCGACAGGGCCGGGGAATCCCCCAAACCGTAATTGGCAAAGCGTTCCACCTCCAGCCGGTAATCATGGCCAATGCGGGAATTCAAAACCCACTGGGTAAAGGTGGTAATATGCCCGGCCAGGGAGTTATCCCCCACCTCCACCCCGGAAATCCGCAATGACCCCATTTTACAGGAGGCTTTACACATGGCCACCTGCAATCTCAAAATCATATCCGCCAGACGGTACCGGCTATCCATCGCGCCCTCAAACGGAAACGCCTTTTGATTCGCCGTATCGTATTTGCGACCATCCGCATACTGATTTGGCCAGACACAAAAACGGGTACGCTCGCCAAAGGCTCTGCGTACCCAAACATCCCGACTGTTCTGCAGGTTTACGGTTTCAATCCCCGCCTTCACCTGCTTAAACATTTCATCAGACACCGCTACAGGCTGACCCTGACCTTTCTGCCGTTCAATGTTGGTATCCGTGTCCATAGTTCAATCCTGTAGAGGTGTGGAACACCTTTTGTCAAGGGTTCTGATTAAGTTTTTTTAGAGTTAAGCCGCAATTCATAGCCCTGCCACATGCCGGTGGGCAAGCGCAGCAGGCGGTACACCGCCCCGGCAGTTTCCCAAAACAGCACCCGTTCATCCTTGTATCCACTGGGGTAGCTCAGTTCAAACAGTTCACCGGCCAGGGGGCCGTCGATCATGCGCACATGAAAGCCGTTGCATTCATCGACCGCGTGCAGCACATCCTCCGCCGCCACCATCAGCGCCGCCGCATAATCCTCCGGCGCAATATCAAACTCGCAGGTAAAGCGGTAGATCAGTTTATCCAGCTCTGCACCAAATGCCGCCACCTGCCGTTCCGGGGTGGTGGGATTGATACGCTGGGGTTTTATGAAATTTTGTTCAGCCATTTCTCAATATCCGTTCGATACAAAAGACTGGCCTTATGGCCACTCTCCGCCTTATAGCATATCAATTCTTTTTTGTCCAATGCCCCCCGAATCCGCTTCTGGGTGATTTTATATTCCCCCGCCGCCTGCCGGATCGTGATCAGGATACTCTTCGGTTTATTTTCTTCGCTCATTTCCGCTCCTTGTTTTCAGTTAATTGAAGTCAGCAGGCAGTTTCCTGCGGGTGGCCGCTTGCGCGGTTGTACCATTACCACTGACAAGTTGTTGATTATTTATTTATTCACTGTCCTTTGCCAAGACGCGGCACCATCCGTAGAAGTCGGCCATATCCTCTTCGGCCAGCGTGAACCCAGTCAGTCCACCCACACGGCCCCATCTTTCGTAGTCCGGTCCGAACTCGTGCAGACCAAAGGAATCTTTTCCTCGATATTCAAAAGTGTCTCCTACTTTCACACCTTTAATTTCATCATAGTCACAATCCATGATAGTTGCAATTTTACATCCCTTTTCAAGTTTCGCTTTTCCATTCATTTCTCATTCTCCATTTAGTTTGTTTTCATTTCTCCGAACATCGGAAACGTTCCGACATTCACTTTCCGACTCTCGGAAATTGTTCATCAATGGCATCCCCCACCCACAGTCTTGTAAAAGTCATCGCCGCCGGTGTCGTGGAGATCCTGGGCGAAGAAGTAGCGGATCAAGTCAATAAAATCTTTGCAGGCTCCTTTCTGTCCGTCATCCCCAGTCCACACGGAGAGCGCGAAGATGCTGTTGAAACATTCCTCAGCAATGAAGAAGCGCGGGCGGTTGGTGTAACTGATCGGCTCCTTTTCGTCGTAGCTGAGACGGTCATTGATCAGGTGTACGGCGGACTGCGGATTATTGTCGGCCAGGCTCCCGGCGGGTCCCAGATGCACGGGAATAAAATCCAGTCCAATATCGTCCAGTTCGTCGATCAAGGTGAAGGTGCCCTCCGCGCTGGCGGTGGCGGTGTTGCCGGCCCGGGCATCAATGTAGCGCTCCACCACTTGTTCCCCGGTTTCAGTGTCGGGCTCCCAGTCTTTGGGATCGGGGTTTTCGGTGAGGTCGATCTCCCAGTTTTCCAATCGGGCCAGTTCCTTTTTATAATCGAGCAGATTGAATCCGAAGGGGTTTTGTGCGGGTCCCTTTTTGCCGTCTTTCTTTTGCCCGGAGACTTCCGCCCAGAGGCCGGGGTGGCCTACGCCGGGAATCACATAGTTTCCGGGCCATTCGCGGTACAGGTACACATCTCCACCCACCACCCGGAACCAGCCGAATACGAAGTTGCGGCCGCCGGAGGGATCGCAGATCATGTAGTTGGTGCCGCCTTTGGGGATTTTGTCGCTGGGGAGGGTGTGCACCTTGGGATTGAACTTGGGAAAGCGGTTGCCGCTGGTTTTATGCGCCACGCCATAAAAGCGCTCCTGCACAAAAGCCATAGATGTACCCAGCACCCGCTCATACACGGCGGAGGGGTTGCCGTAGGGGTTGTCGTTGGAGTGGAAAAACAGCACCGCTTTCTTGTATTCGATCTGGCCGCCGCGCATCACTCCTAGGCAGCGCATCACCCGGGGCACCTGCTTGAACGCCCGGCCTGCGGGGATCTCGGGCTGCGACCTGGTGCCTTTGATCCAGTTGTGCACGTTTTCGGGGATGGATCGTGGACCATAAATCTTGCTCTCGGCAAAAGCTTCCGGGCTTTCAAATCCAAGGGAGGCCCACTCCAGTGGCTCCCCGGTGTCATCGGGACAGGCAAAGGCCACTGCCATGCGGGTTTTATCTGCGCCATCCTGAAACATGCGGACCAGTTCCGAATATCCTTGCACCGGGGTTTGGGTGATACAGATTTTTCCTTCCCGGGTGGCAGTACGGAATTCAAGCGTCTCCAACCAGTCGGATGGTATCAACTCGTCCGGCCAAGCCCAGTCCACCTCTCCCCCCTCAATGGTGTCCGATTTGTCGCTGGAGTAGTATTTGAATTTCAACACACCTTCCAGGTGGTTCACGATCTTGTTGTCTGAGTATCCCGGACCTGATTTGAAACTCATGTACTCCGGATTTCCGTCCAATATCCGGGCATTGCGTTTTGAAATGGGCATGTGGGTATTGATCAGCGGCTGCTGTTCATCTTTGCTTCGGCCTGCATCTGCATGAAAACACCACACGGTTTGTTTTTTGGCTCGGTACAGCATCTGCACCGATCTCTTGGCCGCGTACTGACTTTTACTACCCCGGTTTGCTCCGCTTATCAGCAGCGTGCTGACGGGAGCATTGAACCCTAAACATTCGCGCATGGCCTTGCTCCACATCTCCCATGTCCATTCCTCCCCGAACTCGCGTTTGATCTCCGCCAGAAAACTCTGATCGTAACAGTCCAACCCCAGCAGCGCATCCGCCACCTTCCAAATGGGTGGCTCCCATCCGTACACCAACGAATCCTTTTCCTCCCGGTAAATCGCCAGGGTCCGGCGTTCAAAATACTCGGCGGCATCTTCTTCATTTTCATCCACCTCATCGGCGGTGAGCAATGGGATCACCGGATGAAAGTCAAAATTCACCGGCAAAGTTTCTGCTTCTGCAACCGCGCCGGTCATTTTAAGTTAACCTCATCTTCCTCGTTTAAATCACGAAACATAAACCGATCCGCCTGAAACCATAGCTCCAACGGAATAACTTCTCCACCACGCAAAACATCCAGATATACCTTCCATCCCCTCACGCCTCTACTGGGCCTGATGGTTCCAATCATGATCGTAGAGGCACACTCAACCTTCAATTTTGGATCCACCGGAGAATCCGCCTCCGTTCCTAAAATCGGAATCCCAAGATCAACACCCAACGCATGCAGTTGTTTTGCAGAATTGTTCGCCAAAGCCAAGTGGTCGCCCAAAAGATCATCATCCATCAAAATGCAGTTCGATAAATTATCCACACTCGCCGCCACAATCTTTTCAATAAAAAATCTCTTGCGAATCCATTTACATACCACTTCTTGATCCCAGTCTTTTTCCATCATAAACATAGGCCAATTACAGATTTCCTTCGAAGCCTCATAAGCCTTTTTCAACTCATCCTTTGTTGCCTTCCCTGTATTTAAATTGCTAAGCGCAACATCCGAATGCCGTGAGACATCTCGGTTTAATACATTGGACATCGTCATATTCAGACACGCCCTGGCTGTGGCGACACCACGCCCAGAGATCGCCGTCATGATTGTCCCTTCCAAACTGGATTTACCTGAACTGCACGGCCCCGCCACAACATGAAGGCCCGGCTCCAATCCTCCACCCAGTGCCACATCCAAAGATTCTATTCCGGTTTTTATTCTTGGTTTCATAATTCAGCTGCATCATTTATTTTGTTCAGACACATCCACATATACTTTCGGTTGATCCGATTCCTTGTTCATAAATTGGAAAGTCTCAGGATCAAAATACAAGTACTTCCCTGGTTCCTCCCCTGTCTCACGTTGCTTTTGAATTTGAATCTTCGCATCCCCCACATGCAAAAACGGTTTTTCCATTTTATCCGCTTGATCAAATTCCCCACGAACACGTAACGAACGCGCCTCTGCCAATTTTTGCTCCTTTTCCTGATTCCTCCACACCGAAATCACGCTATCCGCAATGTTCGGAATCCCACTCGTACCACTGATGTCATACTTCAACGGCTCCTTCTTTTCAGCCGGACGGTTCATCGTCGGTTTCTTCGAGTGGCACACCATATGAATCGTCACATTATGCCTATGCGCAAATGCTTTAAACAGCTTGCATACCTCAAGTTGCCCCGCGTAATCCTCCAGCCCCACATCCGAAAGCATCATCAAGCTATCCACCACAAAATGCTGTATGCCCCACTTCCGATACGCATACTCAAACGCCTCCAGCAATTGGCGGCTGTCCGTTTCCCCTACCTTGTCATACACGATAAAATACTGATCAAACCAAGCCAAAACCTTTTGCACCTGCCGGGCATGTTCCGGTTTGTTTTTAGCCATCGCCTGGCGGGCCATATTCCGAAACGTCTTACGGGCCGGAATCTCCAGCGAAGCCACGCAAATCTTTTTCCCATGATACGCAAAATCCACCATGCACTGATTTTGCATCATCGTTTTCCCATGACCATTGTAGCCATGCCACACAATGAATTCACCCGGTCGAAACGCAAACGGTAAATTCCAAGGCAAAGGATCTCCCTTCGGTCTGTCGCTCTCCTCCGGATAAAACTCCCACCAAATATCCTGGGCAAATTCACTCGGTTTCTTCAGTTCCGAAGGCGTAAAATCCCGTGCCTCACACACCAACCTGTCCAACGGCACGCCAGCACACAAGGCCTCATTCGCATCCTTCACCCCCTCCGGCCACAACACCTCCTTGCACCGCGCATAGCCCAACCTTGGCAACAACTGATTCTTAGCCTTTTGGCCGGGTTCATCCCCGTCCAACGCCAGCACGATATCCGTAAACCGCTCCAGCCAATCATGATCATGCTCCAACCACGCATCATGCGGACTATCCCGCCCCTCCTGCACCGCTTGGGCACCCTCCGGTAAACTCACTCCCGTGAGTGCTCCGCCCTGCGTCAGGGCCATCGCATCCAGCTCCCCCTCCGTCAATCCAATCATCCCCGCCGTATCCGCCACCGCCTGCTGACCAAACAGCAATTTCGGAGCACCAAACGCATATTCTTCCGCATCCCGCATACTGGGTTTCTGAAACATATTTTTTTTCGCCACAATATCCCGATACTTCAACCGCACCAGATTTCCCTGTGCATCAAAAAACGGAAACACCACCCAGTTGATCGGGTCAGGCCCCTGCTTCGAAAGCGGAAACCGACCCTCCCCCAGCCGATACAGCCGGATCACCCCCTCCGAAAGTCCCCGCGTTTTTGTCAGCCAATTCCAAACCGGAGATCCTTCCACCACCTCCGCATAGCTCAGACTTTTCAATTTCGTCGTATCCACCTTTTTCGCGGGGGTCGCCATTCTCCTTGGCAGCGTATCCGCCACCCCCAGCCAATCCTTCGCCTCCCGGATCGCCTCTTTAAACTCCAGGCCATGCCGCTTCAGCCACAGCTCCAGCAGATTGCTTCCAGCCTCCCCCGTAGCAAAATCCTTCCACACCCCCACCTTCGATCCAAGCGTCCCCACCACCAAGCTCTCGCCCGCCTCCCCCGCCAGATTTCCAATCTTAAATTCTGGACCCTGCTGCTTGCCAGCTGGAAACAAATACGCACAGCACTCCGCCGCCCGATCATTCAACAATTGTTTTACTTCCGAAGCATCCATTATTTTATCAACCCCTTTTCTTTCCAATATTTTTCATTCGCTGCGTTATACGCCTCCGCGTCCACCTCTGACGTGTTCTGCTCGCCATCCGCCGCGCCACTCCAACCGCCGCCGCTTTTTTTATTTTTTTCGATTTTCCCCACATAAAAATCAGCATTGCTCATGTACTTACGCAACATCCCCAGTGGATTCGGCCATGGGTCAACCATGCTCGCTGCATCTCCCGCAAACTGAGAAACCGCCTCCTCACGGTAAATCTTCGGACACTTACGGATTTCCATCCCCGCCGCATCTGCCCGAAGCATCCAGTCATCACGAGCCTCCACCGCCTGGATCGCCAAACCTCCCAATTCCGAATCAGGGTACACCCCAGAATGTGTGTGTGACCCCCCCACACACTTCTTCCCTTCTTTACTTCTTAACTTATTATCTTTCTTAGTTAGGTGTCGGGGGTCTGTCGCCACTATGTCGCCACTATGTCGGGGGTCTGTCGCCACTATGTCGGAAGGTATGTCAGAAGGTATGTCGTTCTGTCCGTCATTTTTCGGAGGTTCTGAGACGTAAGCCACGTTATCTAATAGGGTTACGATTGTCCCTTTACCTGTCGGAACTATGTCAATTGCACCTGCGGTAACTAAGTCGCTTTTTGCTGTCCTGTAACGGCGAATTGTCCAGCCCCAGACTTCTACGTCCGAAAAGCCCAAAACACTCTGTCGTTTCTCTAGGTTTAGAGGGTTCCAGCCGTCCGAATATCTGGCCCGGTCTTGGATCAAAAGTAACAACCGCAAAGCGTCCGGCTTATGATGAATCAGCCATCGCAAACGGTCCCCGCGCCACGTCCTGAAGAATCCTTCCTTTTCAGCCATCAGCCCACCCTCCTCAGAAGCTCACGGAAAGCCTCCACATGCGTCTGGCCGGGTTTGCGTATCTTGTCCAGGAGAGCGCAGTCTGTCTGCGTCAGCTCAATCCTGTATGCTTTCCTCTGCGGTTTCTGTATCCGCCTCCATGGGGAGGCTCCTGCAGCGCCATCAGCGCATTTCCATCGTGTATTCATGTCGGTTTCCTTTCTTAAGGTTACCAGACTCTTCCCCCCGGTTTGCCGTCCGGGTACAAAGAAGGGCCTTCGTTCGCTCGGCAAAGACCATGCAAGAACATGGTGATCACGAAGGATCAACGAACTCAGGCCCAAAAGGGTGACATGAGGTTTCGCTCTTACATGTGGTCTTTGCCGAGACGATCCACATCCTGCACGATCTTTCACATATTTATCAAGATTATTTTCTTCCTTTTTTTCACAACCCACCTCACAATCCACAATCATGAGCAACACATCCCCAGCCCCTATAGACGTAGATCCATATGCCGTATTCTCAATAGCTGGTGAGAAATGGCCGGGAAGAGGATTTGAAGAAGAGATGCCGTACTGGAAGGAAACCATTCTCGATGCGGTAGAAGTCGGCTGGACCATTTTTTCAATTCTTCTCGGTATTGCCATGGTAGTCGCCGCAG
>Ga0307935_1000986_pt1 | contig 10997 bp, 16 predicted proteins | sample OrgLakmetageno92_FD_201827 | JGI IMG/M metagenome (GOLD analysis project Ga0307935, IMG submission 201827) | Saline water microbial communities from Organic Lake, Antarctica - #92 | ecosystem: Environmental > Aquatic > Non-marine Saline and Alkaline > Saline | place: Antarctica: Organic Lake...
AGAGCACATTCTTTAAACGAGTTCGTCGCCAATGTAGTTGAATCTTGGCATTGTTTTACCTTCCCATTCGACAGTTTCTAAAAACATATCGAGTGGGCGTGCTTGTAAACGTAGGCCTCGGTGTTCGGGAATTACGTAGAGAGGTATATACATTACTAGCTTTTCCTCTGTTTCAGTGTTGCGTGCAACTCCTAGAACTTGATAGTATCTTCTATCGTCGTCTCTGCTTTTGTAGTGTTCATACACTCCATTTTTTGGATAATTCATGACTTCTCGCCGTCACGTTTTTTAAAAAACGTCGCGCGTGACTTCAGATCGGCGTCATGAATAATATAAAAACAAGGGATAAGTAGCGCACCATAAGCAAGCCAGACTGCGTAGAACCAGTCAGTGTTGAGGTTCCCACCGATTCGCAGCGCATGAACAAAAATTAGGATCATTGCAACTGATTGAGAAATACTAATCCATAGACCAGCTTTTTTGACCCAGTCTTTGTTTCTGGCTCGATCGAAATATTCAAAGCTCAAAAATATAATAAGCGATATGCTTCCGAATAATACAGCTATTCTCGAAGCGTCACCGAGGTAGTTGAAGAAGCTTGTTGGCGGTAAACCTGCATCGTTTTGAAACTGAGCAAGCGCAAGTAGTCCAGGGTGCAGCAGGATGGATGCTAGGACAATATACGCGGTAACTTTGGCATAATATTTTGGTTTTTTGAGCCCCGGGGTCTTAATGCGGACTGCGCCATTCACGTAGTGAGTCCACATAATCATCCATGCCAGCAACCCAAATAATGGAAAATAACTATAAAGGCTCAATGAAGAGAAATTCCAGGATACATTATTTCCCCACACTGCAATAGGTAGCACGACCGATAGCGCAAATATCCCCCAAGAGAAATAATTAAATGTTTTCTGATTCATAAATAGTTGAGCCCTCTTTTCTAGTAGTAGCATACCAGAAAAAGCACAACTATTTTACTAGGTTAATAGTCAATGCCCTCGTTAGCTAAGAATTTGTCATCAAAATGACGAATATGAGAGGGGCATATCCCCTCTCATCGCTCCGGGCACGAAATAAATTCGATGCTCGGGCTGCTCACCCCTAGAGCAGGTCAATTAATAGTCAATGCCTTCGTTAGCTAAGAATTTGTCATCAAAATGGTGCTTTATTTTAGTCATGTCAGTTGCAATGTCGGTGTATTTAATCAAGTCTACTGGGAAATTACGACCAGTCACACAGACAGATGTTTTGGGGTTTCTTTTTGTGAGCAAATCTTTTAGCTTAGATTTATCAAGTAGACCGTCATGGACTGAGTTATTTATTTCATCGCATATGACTAGGTCATAATCGCCACTCATTGCTCTCTCAATAGCCATTTCGTAGGTTTCGTTTGCTGCTTTTTTGTGTTCTTCTTCCGATACGCCTTTTGCGCTGATGTCGCCTGCATCAAAAAACCCTTTGCCGCCGCGGAAGTAAAATAGATCATCGCCGTACACATCGGCTGCCTGTATTTTTTCTATGAAGTTAGATTCGCCAGTTGCCCATGTTTTGACAAACTGTATGTAGGCGACTTTCCAGCCTCGGCCTAAAGCTCGCGCTAATAAACCAACACTTGCGCTTGTTTTGCCTTTGCCATCGCCTGTGTACACAAGTACAATTGCGTCTTTTTTCTTATAATCTTCAAATGCCATAAATAAATTATAGCAAAACTAGCTAGACATCTGTTGTTGAATTTCGAGCTGCATACGTAGCTTCAATTTCTCTAATCCTGATCGCCTCATCTCTATAGTACTCTAACGATAATAACTCAGTACGTTTTGCTACTGCAGATTTGCTGGCACTAAAAACAAACAACTCAATGGCTCTACTACCAAAACGCCTGGATCTATCAGAAACTGATCTATATCCTGGTTTATTTAATAAACCCTCTACACACTCGGCAATAGTGATGACTGGATTACCTTCGTGTGCGGCTGTTGTGTAGACAATTTCCCTAATAGCAGGTATTCGCCATGCCTCCAAGGCATTACTTGGCGTTTTTGGGATGATTTCATGCACTTCAGAACCAAATTCGATCGGGTGTTGTTCGTATTTATCTGCTCCTTTGTAAGAAATATCGTTCGTTTTGCTAGACCATGTGTCTAATTGTTTGGATAAATCCGGCACCGTTCGCAATACTCTTCGCAATAGCCCTGCTTTGTACTGTGGTGTTTGTGGTAACGGTACTGTTGGATATCCAGTATCTAGACCCCAAAACCTCTGTCCAATGATATTAATTTCTCTAAATGCATCGTCAAAAACTGAGACACCTCTATCTCCAACACTTGTCAAACGTGGACCGATAAAGTCCATAGGGTGCTCATCATTTGTTCCACGTAAAACTTCTCCCATAGTAACTTGTAGTGTGGGCCCAATTGATGATCTTTGCAGTAACTGTCATCACCAAATAAGAGTGATAAATGTCTCTATTCAATGATACTAGTGAATGCCTGGAATCCCGCTAAAAGGAGACCGACAGTAATTGCTATTGCGCTTACAGCAGCAGAAATTGTAAATAATGTGAATCCCGATACCAATAATGCAGCAGTGACAACCCCGAGAACTATATGTGAATTCCGACCACTAACAAGCCAAGTAAGGTAGCCAATAGCTGAAATAACGATGATAAATAACGGGATAGCAAAGTACCATGGTGCAAAAGTATGGGCGATAGTCTCTAGGCCGTCGCTGTGAGCCTCTCCCGCATGAGCTAATAGTGTTACATAATTAATCATATGCACTATTATACCGTATAATAGTCGGTATGAAGAGATTTACCCGTAAACAACTACTGAGCCTAGGCTTAGCATTTTTCTTAGGCACTTTTTGGTTATTTGCAATGAGGTTTGTTTTGCTAGATAAGAAAGAAGTACATTATCACGCTAATTTTGCAGTATTTGTTGATGGGGAACGCTTGCCTTTTGATACGTTCACATTTTATGAAGAAATAGAATCATGTGGTGGGCTGGGTGTTGAAAATCCAAAGATTCGTGCCCACATGCACGACCAGGTGAATCATGTCGTACATGTGCATGATAATGGCGTTTCTTGGGGACATTTCTTTGCAAACCTGAGCTATTTTAACGGCGATACGGTATTTAGAACAGACTCAGCTACTTTTGTAGAAGATGATGACACAGAAATTAGATTTTTACTGAACGACAAAGAAGTCCAGACAACAGCTAATCGCCCAATTGGAAACGAAGATGTTCTACTTGTTAGCATTGGAGACCCATCTGACGAAGATTTGCAGAGTCAATACGACCAAATAGAGCGCAATGCGGCAGAATATAACGAAAAAGATGATCCATCATCCTGCTCTGGTGGCAAGCCATTTACACTGGGTGAACGTTTCAAAGCTGCCGTCGGTATATTTGATTAAAGTTCGACAATTAGTGTATATTATTTTATTATGAGCGAAATTTTAGTTGTGGCACCCTATTTAGATAGAGGTTCTCAGTCAGCTTCACATTCAACAGAAGCTATAAGCAATGCTGTTGCGTCTGTGGAAAAAAGTGGCCACATTGTTTTAGATGGCACGATGCAAGAACTTTACGAACAACAAAATATTCCAAAAGAAAATCACGGTTTAGCGATTTCAATAGTTAGGAAACTGACTGTTGCTAATGGCGTGCTTGCGTTAGTTGATGATTCAGACTATATGAACGGGTTTATTGACGAGGCTTTATACAGGGGCAAGCGCTTGGTTCTCGCAGGTCGATCTAGCGATGTTTTGTCAGAAAACCAATTAGTGGCAATTGAAAAACTGAAAGCTACATTTACTGTATTACCATTGGCAGGAGACCCTTTTAAAATTTAAAATCTTACTATTGTCGTAAGCAGTAGTTCCCTGTTAAAATAAGTAGTAAGAATGAGAATAACCGCCGACAGGTCTCTAGTGACCACAGCCGACGTCAATATAAGAGTGTGTTTAAAACATGCTTAATTCTTTGCTGTCACGATTTGCTGCCGGAAGTTCTCCGGAAGGTATACATGTCTCTCTTAAAGCTGAAGAGCTTTGGAATGTTGGCGGAATCTCTATTACTAACTCAATGCTGTACGGTCCACTTGTTGCGCTATTGCTAGCAACAGTTTTAGTGAAGGTTGCCAAAAGTTCTACAGTCAAACCTGCGAGAGGCAAGTTTTTCGGTGTTGCAATTATAGAAGCTATTGTTCTTTTCGTTGTTGGAATATTAGAAGGAGCTTTTGGTTCCAGGGCAAAAGCTTTCAAATACGCGCCAGTGTTTGCGATATTTTTCTTGTTTATTATTTTCAGCAACATCTCCGGGTTAATTCCACTTGTCGGCTCGTCTATAGAAGTTAATACTGTTGAAGGCCGCATTCCAGTGTTTCGTCCATTCACTGCTGATTTGAACGGCACGTTAGTCATGTCTGCATTCGCTATTATTATGGTGCAAATATTATCTATCAAGGCACAAGGCCTTAAAGGTCACTTAACTCACTATTTTAGCGACAAACCACTCAATCCAATCAATTTCTTTATTGGTATTTTAGAAGTATTCGGTGAGCTAACCAGAGTGCTCTCATTATCTCTTCGTTTATTCCTTAACACTGCTGTCGGAGAAATTTTGATTGCCGTATTCACCAGTTTGATCCTTCCTTATGGCCAGACGCCAGTTGCGGTGATCCCTATTCTAGCTTTTGAGCTGCTTGTTGCAGGTATTCAGGCGTATGTATTTACAGTATTGACTGCCACCTATCTGGCTTTGGCGATTTCCCACGCCGACCATCACGAAGAACATGACGAAGTTAACGCCTTAAGGGTCGAAGGGTTAGTACCTTCATCATGAGAAAACACTACGAAAAAGTAACTAAGAACAATTATGTTCACGGAGAAAAAGTATGTTAAATACACTTATTACATTTGCACAGTCAACTGAGTTTGACGTTGCAATCGCAGAAGCTTGGTCAAAGAGCTTAATGCTTGGACTAGCACTTGGTCTTGCTGCATTGGGTCTTGCTCTTGTAGGTACAAACTACATGAAGGCTATCGGACGCAATCCAGAAGCTGGTAAGGCTTCTAGTCAAATCGTCATCATCGCAGCGATGATCGAAGTGACGGCACTTCTTGCCTTCCTACTTGGTGCATTTTTACTTTAGTAAAAACTACCGTGATTAGGCGAGAGCTTTGGTTTTCGCCTAATCATTAAAGAACTTAAAAATTAATTTCCTATGTAATACCGACGAATTATTCAAAACAATTTGAATTACTCGTGGTTATTACAGCCGGAGAGGATATACTATATAACAGTTATGATGAACTTATTTACGACATTTGCAGCCACGGCTGCAGCCGAAGGTGCAGAAGAAGCCTCTGAAGGCATTGGAGCATTAGGACTCAGTTTGCCAGCTATAATTGCATCGGCTGTAACCTTTACTTTACTGTATGTTGTCGCCAGGAAATTTGCCCTAGGTGGTATTGTCGCTAATTTAGAAAAGCGTGAAAAAGATATTAATCGTGGTCTGCACCTGACAGCAGAAATGGATAAAGCTAAGGCTGAGCTTGAGGTTAAGGTTGAAACTGAACTGAAAAAGGCTAGAAAAGAAGCTGACAGTATCATTGCTGAAGCAAATAACGAAACTGGCAAGATGATTCAAGCTGCAGAAGAAAGAGCCAACCACAAAGCCGACGAAATCCTCCGCGCTGCCGAAGGCAAAATAGAGCGAGATATTTCTGAAGCCCGCAAAGGATTGAAATCAGAAATGGCGAACTTGATTACTGACGCAACCGAAGCAATCCTGAACGAAAAGCTCGACGCATCATCTGACCGTAAATTAGTAGAAAACTACCTCAAAGGAGCCATGAAGTAGTGAGTAAAATTACGACCAACGAATTGGCAGTTTATGCGGTTGAACAGCTTGAATCTGGCGTCAAAGCTCCTGCTCTAGCGACTCAACTGGCTGGATTTTTGATGGAAGAGCGCCGTAGCCGCGACATGCCAGTTGTATTGCGCGCAATTGATGAAGAGCTAGCCTGCCGCGGTGCATCACAGGTCATGATCACATCAGCGCATGCAGTGTCAGACCAGACTAAAAAACAGCTTGCTGAATTATTAGAAGTAAAAAACCCTGTGTTCTCAGAAACAATCGACCCAAGCGTGATTGGCGGCGTCAAAGCTCGCTCAGGTGAATCAGAAATAGACCTTACAGTACGGGGCAAATTAAATAGATTTAAAACTAACATAGTAAACAGCGGAAACTAGGAGAATTATAATGAGTACACAAGTATCAACAGCAGAATTAGCCGCAGAAGTACGCGAAGCTATTCAGTCACTAAAAACCAGCGGTAATGTAGAAAAAGCCGGCATAGTCACCCGTATTGGTGATGGTGTTGCGTGGATATATGGTCTATCAGCAGCTGGTTATTCAGAAATGCTAGAAATAGAATCTGCAGACGGCGGCACTGTCAGCGCCTTTGCACTTAACCTCATGGAAGACGAAATCGGTGCAGTGTTGCTCGATTCTGATACCAAGGTCAAAGCTGGAGCGAAGGTTAAACTATCCGGATCAGTCCTAGAAGTTCCTATCGGACCAGAATTGCAAGGCCGCGTTGTCGACCCACTTGGTCGCATACTGGACGACAAAGGTCCAATCAAAACAAAACTTACTGGACTTGTTGAGCGCCCTGCCCCAGGTGTGCTCGCTCGTAAGTCTGTCCATGAACCAATGATGACTGGCCTGATGGCTGTTGATGCCATGGTGCCGATCGGCCGTGGCCAGCGTGAACTTATTATCGGTGATCGCCAGACCGGTAAAACTGCTATTGCTGTCGACACAATGATCAACCAAGCTAAGCAAAACACTGGTGTTATTAATATTTACGTAGCAATTGGTCAGAAAATGAGCAAGGTTGCGCGTATGGTAGAACGCTTAGAGCGCGAAGGCGTAATGGACCAGACTATCGTCGTTGCAACATCTGCATCAGATCCTGCATCATTGCAGTACCTGGCGCCATATGCAGGTGCAGCTATGGGTGAATTCTACCGAGACAATGGTCAGCACGCGCTTATTACTTATGATGATCTATCAAAGCACGCTGTTGCCTACCGCCAGATGTCACTATTACTACGCCGCCCACCAGGACGTGAAGCCTACCCAGGTGACGTGTTCTATCTGCACTCACGTTTGCTCGAACGTGCAGCCAAAATGTCAGACGCAGAAGGTGGCGGTTCACTAACTGCTCTTCCAATTGTTGAAACTCAAGCTGGAGATATCTCTGCATTCGTTCCAACTAACGTGATTTCTATCACTGACGGTCAAATATTCATGGAAACAAGCCTATTCAATCAAGGTATTCGCCCAGCGATTTCTGTAGGATTATCAGTATCACGTGTTGGTGGTGCTGCTCAGACCAAGGCGCTCAAAGGCGCAGCTGGATCACTACGTATCAACCTAGCGCAGTTCCGTGAACTAGCGGCATTTGCGCAGTTCTCATCTGACCTAGACGCAGACACCAAATCGCGCATCGAACGCGGTCAACGATTAACTGAGCTATTGAAACAGCCGCAGTACTCACCACTATCAGTCTGGGAACAAGTTGCCAGCCTTATCGCTGCAACTGGCGGCGGGTTCGACGATGTACCTGTTGAACAGATCAAAAAAGCGCAGAGTGCCCTGCTGTCTCAGCTAGGATCAGAGAACAAAAAAGACATGGCCAAATTGAACGAAGGCGGCAAAGTCGACGATAAAATGGAAAAAGTCGTCTTAGACCAAGCCAAAGTAGTAGCGAAAGAATACAGGGAAGCATAGTATGGCAGACATGAGTCTTAACTTAGCCGAAGCAATAGCTCTAGATTTCCTCGAGGGGTCAGTTGACTTGACTACAGCAAAGCAAGATGTCGGTACAACTTATCAAATTAAAGGTGACAGAACTGCTTGTAGAACCGAACACGAGAACGGAACTATACAATACTATGAAGGTTTACCAACAGCATCCTTTATTGGAGGCGTCGCCTATTCTCCATTTGAGGAAGGAAATTGCCACGAAGATGATGTTACCCCCGCGAATATAGCTAAAGTATGTTTTGCAATGGGTAAACTCATCACCACAAGAACAGAGGTTGAAGGCTAATGGCTAGTACACAACAGATAAAAGCTCGCATAAAATCTGTTAAAAACACCAAACAGATAACCAAGGCTATGGAAATGGTTGCTGCGTCTAAAATGCGTCGCGCCCAAGAAGTAACGGTTTCTAGCCGTGAATATGTGCGGACTGCGCGTCAGATATTAGCAAAATTGCGCCAACTAACTGATGTGTCAAAAAATCCACTATTTGCTATTCGAGACGTGAAATCACGAATCATTATTGTTATTACATCTGACCGTGGGTTGGCTGGAGCGTATAACTCTAACGTGTTGCGTCAACTTGCAAAAGAACTTTCGTCTGATCGCGATAATGGTGTGACAACTAAAATCATCACTGTGGGTAAACAAGCAGCCAAATTTGTGGCCAAAGTAGATGATATAGACGTGATAGCGAGCTACAACTCTATGCCAGAGCGCCCTACTATTGCCGACCTCGCACCGCTACTGACAACAGTTAAGTCTGCGTTCGTTGGAGTTGAATCAGAAATTACAGTTGAAGCGAAGGTTGATTCAGAAAAAGATAGCGATACTGACGAAGATAACAGCAATGAAACGGTCAAGAAAAAGAAAATGGTCATGACACCACCAAGCGCCGACGCCGTAGATATACTATTCACGGACTTTAAATCAAGCGTTGTACAAGAAGTTACGAAGCAAACATTATTACCTGCTGCAATGGGCTCTGAAAAAGTTGCACACGATTTAGAAGATGCGATATTCGAACCAAGCCCTAAACAGGTACTACAGACTATCGCAGGTCGGTTGGTAGATGTGCAATTGTGGCAAGCCTACCTAGAAAGCCAAGCATCAGAACAATCTAGCCGCATGTTGGCCATGAAAACTGCATCAGATAATGCTGGTGATTTGATAGATGACCTGACTCTCGCAGCTAACAGCGCTCGTCAGTCAGCAATCACCCAAGAACTCGCCGAAATTGTCGGCGGAGCGGAGGCAATGAACTAATGGATATTCGCATTGCTCAAGGACTACATCACCCTGGAATAACACCTGAATTAGCTTTGTCTAGGGAAGCTGATCTTCGATCAAAAGTAGCATCTTTTGCAGCTGGTGAAATGTCCTGGGACGCATTAATGGGTACCTTCGTTGAACTAGTGGACGAGTCTTTCGAAGAAGGTGCTGCAACAGCAATAACTGGTCGTCTGCAACACTATTTTGTTGGCTATATGCATGGCTTGAATGACAGGGATGATTATATCCCCATGGAGGATGCATAGTAATGAAATACTTCACAAGAGAATTAATCACGAACTTAACGAAATTATCAGAAGAAACGGAAGGAAAATAACATGGCAACAATAAAAAAAACTAATACAGGATCTGTCTCGCAAGTCGTTGGTGTGGTTGTCGATGTCGACTTCAACGGATCCGACTTGCCAGCTATCTACGACGCACTAACATTGCAGCTGGACGGTAAAACAGTCTACCTAGAGGTAGCGCAGCACTTATCAGAAAGTTCAGTTCGTACCGTCGCACTAGGTGGTACAGACGGTTTAACCCGCGGCACAGCGGTAACTGCCACTGGCGCGCCAGTGCAAGTCCCGACCGGTCCAGAAACTCAAGGACGCATGTTCAACGTCGTGGGAGAACCTATTGACGGCAAGCCAGCACCAAAAGGCGCTAAAATGGCATCAATCCACCGCGACCCACCTGCCCTAGCTGACTTGTCATCTACAACAGAAGTACTAGAAACCGGCATCAAAGTCATCGACCTAATTAGCCCAATCACCAAGGGTGGTAAGGTTGGACTATTCGGTGGTGCGGGTGTCGGTAAGACAGTTTTGATTACAGAGCTAATCAACAACATCGCGAAGTTCCACTCAGGCAACTCAGTATTCGCCGGTGTTGGTGAGCGAACACGTGAAGGAAATGACCTATACTACGAAATGGAAGAATCGGGCGTGCTAGACAAAACATCACTCGTGTTCGGGCAAATGAATGAACCGCCAGGTGCGCGTCTACGTGTTGGACTTTCTGGACTTACTATTGCCGAAGGCTTCCGCGATGAAGGAAAAGACGTGCTATTGTTCGTTGACAACATTTTCCGCTTCACCCAAGCTGGATCAGAGGTATCTGCATTACTTGGACGATTACCGTCAGCTGTTGGTTACCAGCCAAACTTGGCCCAAGAGATGGGTGGTTTGCAAGAGCGAATTACATCCACTAAAAAAGGCTCAATTACATCTATCCAGGCTGTCTACGTTCCTGCCGACGACTTCACTGACCCTGCCCCTGCAACAACGTTTGCTCACCTGGACTCAACAATATCCTTAAACCGTAAATTAACTGAGCTTGGTTTGTACCCTGCAGTTGACCCACTTGATTCAACATCAACTATCCTTGACCCTGAAATCGTCGGTGAAGAACACTATAACGTCGCCCGCGAAGTACAGCAAGTATTGCAGCGCTACAACGACTTGCAGGACATCATCGCGATCCTTGGTATGGAAGAACTATCCGATGAAGACAAGAAAACTGTTGCCCGTGCTCGCCGCATCCAGAAATTCTTAACGCAGCCATTCTTTGTCGCAGAAATTTTCACTGGCAACCCAGGACAGTACGTCAAACTAGAAGACACAATCAAAGGCTTCCGTGAAATCCTAGATGGTAAGCTAGATGATCTATCAGAAGGCGACTTCTACATGATTGGTGCAATCGAAGAAGCTAAAGCGAAAGCTAAAAAATAACAATGACAGAGAAAAATGAAGCAACGCCAATTGTGAAATCTGCCGAGAGAGTAGATTATAAAAGAAGTGTATTGATAGCCAGTGGTGCTGTTGTTGTGCTTGCATTCGGTGCAGCTGTTTCGGCAATTGGTGAGTCAGCCAAAA
>Ga0307935_1000992_pt1 | contig 10963 bp, 17 predicted proteins | sample OrgLakmetageno92_FD_201827 | JGI IMG/M metagenome (GOLD analysis project Ga0307935, IMG submission 201827) | Saline water microbial communities from Organic Lake, Antarctica - #92 | ecosystem: Environmental > Aquatic > Non-marine Saline and Alkaline > Saline | place: Antarctica: Organic Lake...
CTCGGTCTCCGCGGCACGCGTGGCCTTGGCGGTGCGCTTCACAGGCTCTTCTTCCTCTTCGTCCTCGGCCGGTGCAGACTTGCGCTTCACAGGCTTTTCTTCCTCGTCCTCGTCCTCGACTGGCGCGGGCTTGGGCTTGGGCTTGGGCTTGGACTTGGGCTTGGGATCTTCATCCTCGTCGTCGACCGGGGCAGCCTTGACCTTGGCCTTTGCCTTCGGTGCAGGGGCTTTCTCCTTGACGCCATCCATCTGCGACACAGTCATCGCGAGCGCTGCCTTGGCCTCTTCGCTGTCCCGTGCAGCCACCGCCACGCGCAGCTCGTCCTCGTCGAGGGGGCGGAGCGGCTTGAAGTACAGCTTCGGCGTCTCGGTATCTTCGTCGAAGGACACCTCTGTCACGATGGCTGTGATCGGCGTGCTATGCGTCCCCAGCAGCTTCGCATAGGCCTGCATACCCATCAGGCCCTTCTGGGTCTCGCCAAAGATCGACGTGGCAGGCAGCTGCATCTGGTACACAACGTTGTCTTCGTCGCCCTCCAGCACCACAGCAAGGCGCTGGCTGAACCGGCACGCGCGACTGTCGCCCTGACCGGAGCCCTTGATATTCATCGGGCAGGTTGAGCAGCTGTCCGACATCTTGGTGTCTTCGGGCACGTCAGGGCTCGGCACCCGGGTGTCGGCCGACCAGCATGCCGGTGGCGCAGAGTTGTTCGGGTCATAGACACCCTCGTAGTAGGTACGCGCCAGCGGTGCTGCGTTCACGATGATAAGGTTGATTTTGTCGCCCTTGAACAGGCGCGCCTGCGTGCCGCCGATGATCTCGCGGAAGCGGCCGCCCTTGATGCTGATACGTGGGCCGCCACCACCGCTGCCCGCAAGCGTCTTGTTGGTCTCCAGCAGGGATTTGAACAGGTCGCTGCTCACCAGCGAATTGCCGTCGCCCCCGAAAAGGGTCATTGCGTCACTCATTGTCGTCTCCAGTGGTTGTGGGTTTCTCTTGCGCGGCCTCTTCGTGGGCCTGAAGCGCGGCGGCTACCGCAGACAGGTTGAAGCGGTATATAGAACCCATCCGGATATAGCTATCCTTGGGAACTGCACCGCTTCGCACCCAGCTGCGGAAGGTGGAGAGTGACACCTGAAAATGCTTCGCAGCATGCTTCAGCGTCACATAGGAGGGTTCGGTAGGCATCAGGCTTTCCTCACAGAAATGTTGTACTCTGAGTCGACGTTCAACGCCGGGAGAGTGATTTCAGGGTTCTCCTCGATATACGTCCGTACCGCAGTCTGGTTCAGGCGCTTTTCGAGGAACTCGGGCAAACCGCGCTCCATGATGAAGGCGTGCATGGCGGCCCAATCTCCGGTCCAATACCGGGTCTTCAGGGAGCGGTAGAACATCCCATGCTGCGTGCGGACAGAGTCCACCCCGTGCTCCTTGCAATGGTCCAGCAAAGCGCGCTTGATGATGTCCATCTGTTCGGTGAGGGCCTTCTCCTCAGCGTCATACGCCGCCTTCAGCTTTGCCTTCGCATCGCGGATGCGAACGTAGGCTTTCGTCATCTTGCCGACCTGTGCGGTCTCCGTTGTATCGGATGTCATTTGAGGCTCTCCAGTGGTTATAGCGCTTGTTTAGTGGTGCGCAGTTGTTTAGTCAAGCATTTGTTTGTAGAGGGTCGTAAGTTTCGTGTGGTTCCCTTCGCGTGCGTCCAGCATGTCGTAGATGTGCCTCTCGACGGCCGACCCCTGCAGCTGCACCACCGTGCACTTGTGGGTCTGGCCAGAGCGGTGCACGCGGGCGTTCGCTTGGGTATAGATCTCCAGCGACGGTGTTGGCCCCCACCAGACCACGGTGTTCGCCGCCGTCAGGGTCACACCATGCGCTGCAGCCTGTGGCTGGATCAGCAAGACCCGCGGGTCTGCCTCGCGTTGGAACTTCTGGAAAATCTCCGTGCGCTTGCTCACAGGCACGTCGCCCCGGATGATGCCTACAGAGTATCCGTCGGCCCGCATCTTCTCTGCCAAGATGTCGGTGATGTGCGTGTATGGGACAAACACCAAGACTTTCTGGGTGGTCTCCGCGATGACCTCTTTCAGCACCGCGTATCGGTTCCCGATGTCGAACTCCAGCACGTTGCCGTCATCGTCGTACACGGCGCCAACGCTGATCTGGATCAATTTATTCATGCCCACTGCAGCGTTCGCCGCGGTCACCACTGACCCCGATGTCTCCAGCAGAAGGTTCTTGCGCAGCCGCTCGTAGTAGACTTTCTGCTGCTTGGTGAGCTCGACCGTGCGCTTGACGTAGACCATGTCGGGCAGGTCCATGCACTCGGCTTTGGTAAACCGGATCGCAGGCTGCAGGGCCTTGTGCACGATCTGGGCCGACTCCTTCCGGGGCACCCACTTGAACTGGGTCACCTTGAACAGCACCATGTCCTTGAAGGAGCCGAACGTGCGGGGTACCCCTGTCGGGTTCACCAGCTTCGCCAAGCCGTAGGCGTCCTCTGGCCCCTGTGCGGCGGGGGTGCCGGTCATCATCCACAGCCATGCGTCCGGACATCCCTTCAGGATCGAGTTCAGGACCTTCCATCGCTTGCTCTGGGCGTTCTTGTAGGACGTGGCCTCGTCGACGATTATCAGGTCGAACCCGCCCTTGAGGATCTCGTCCTTCACGATGGCGACGCCCTCGTAGTTGATGATGACGAACTCCGCGCCCTCCTCCATGATCTTCTTACGCTTCGCCGGGGTGCCGTGGGCGATACTCACTGTGCGGTGCATGGCAAAGCTGAAGAGGTCCTCCTTCCATGCCACATCCATAATCGACACCGGGCAGATCACCAGCACCCGACGGATGCGCTTGGCCTTCATCAGGAAGTCTGCGGCCCAGATCGTGCTGGCTGTCTTGCCAGATCCCGCCTCGGAGAAGCAGAACGCTTTCTTGTGCAACGTGAGGAACGCCGCGGTCTCCTTCTGGTGCCCCATGGGCTTGTGCAGGCCGGTCCACTTGTAGCGCCCCTCGATGGGCGACGGCACCTTGATGTTCATGGCGCGCAGGCGCTGCGCAGTGGCCAAGTCCCACCGCACCAACACTTCGTTAGGGCCCACAAGGTGCGATTTGTCCACTGCCGCCATGATGTGGGCAGGCTCCCTGACGCGCAGGAGCAAGGCTTTGTTGTCGATGATCTGCATGGGCTCTCCAGTGGTTAAGGCTTTTCGCCCTTTTTATGCCCGTTCCGGGCGCGGTTCTTCGACGGCGCTTCCAGCGTGATGCCGTCAGAGTTCTTCCCGCCCTTGGCGATGGCTTTCTTGTGGCTGATGTCTTTGCCCTTGCGGGAGACGCCCTTCTTGTCGAGCGCACGGCGGGCACGCTGCCGCTCCATGCGACCCTCGTGTTCCCCCCGCGCTTTCTGCAGCTGGTACTCGCGTTTGTAGGGCCGCGGCGATTTTGTGTAGGGCATGGGAGCCTCCTTTAGAGCTTCACTGGCCGCTTATACCACGGGGTGTGCTTGGAGGGGATGGCTCATTGGCCATAGTGGGGGCACTCCGTTACAGGACAGTATTGACGGCACAGGCCCGAGGGGCTCGGGTTCCACACACCAGTCTCGAATGCCTTAAGCAGCTTGGAGTACTGGGCCAGCCACTCCGCCCACATTTTCTTGCGCTCTCGCCGCAGGTAGGTGGCCTTTATCATCTGGTTGGGCACCACGAACAGCAGGGCTCCGCGCACTTCCTTGATTTCGGGGTACAGGGCGAAGATCATCAGGGCCATCAGCCCCAGCTGCCCAGTGTCTGCGTACCGGCTGGACTTGCCCGTCTTGTAGTCCACGTAGAAAGCCAAGCCTTTCTTGCGCTGCAGGATAATCAGGTCGCCGATGCCGCGCACGAAGCAGTCCTTGGCGAAGAACGTGCAGCCCTCCAGCTTGGTGTTCAGGGCCATCTTCTGTTCGCACAGCCGCTCCCCCTTGATCGCTTTCAACGCGTCCAGCACTGGCTTCGCGTGAGCGAAGCGGCCTTCGAGCGGCGTGTCGTCCCGCACGTATTTCTCGCAGGCCTCATGAAACTCGGTGCCGTAGGCGGTGGCTGCCGTTGGGGCGCTCGTGTACTCCTTGGTGACCCGGGTGTGGTAGTATTGTTTGGGGCAGGTCAGGAAGCCTTTGAGGCTGCTGAACGACCATGCCGGTAGCTTATCCATCAGGTGTCTCCATAATTCTGGGCGGAGCCCACTTCACAATCGACTGGCAGGCCCGTAGCCCACGCTGGCACCCAGCGCATGCACGTCTCCACGTAGGCCTTGGCCTCCTCCTCTTCCGCCTTGGGCACGACGATAAGGGCGGAGTCGTGCACGGTCAGGGCAATCCGGTGCTTTTTCTTGATGCGGAGCATCTGCTCGGCCACAATGATGCGGGCCAGCGCCTGAACACAGTTGTGCACTATGAACGGGCCCGGAGAACCCCGGACCACGAACCTCGAGTTGGGTCCGGCATTGAGGAGGTCATAGACAGCCCTCGGTTCCATCGGTAGTTCAGTGTCGATTTGGAAATACCCGTCAGTTCCGCTGCTGTTCTTAGATCCACCGGGAGGGAAGTCCTCTTGTTTCCGGCTTGCTCTGATCGCGTAGCCCACCGGCAGTTCGCGGGGCTGTAAGGGCCGTCGTTGTCCGTGCGGTCCAGCGTCAGTTCCGGGAGGTATGTAGGGCCCATGTCCGCCCAAAAAGCCTCGAAGGACTTTTCCCACTCGGCGCAGACCCGAATGCCCCGCGCGCCATAGTTGTGCCACGCTTGGTGGGAGGGCAACCTGCACCGGTCCCTCATTGACCGCCACACCCAGTACACAGGATGACTGGACATTGCGTGTGACACGTTCTTCGCACCAAGCGCGCATCCGCATGAGGAGGTGTGCCCGCGGCGGGCGCTCTTTTCCACCCTGCCGGCTTCCCTCACCACCTTCGTCCCACACCTGCATTGGAAGGCCCAGAGCGAGCGTCGTCCATTTGTCCCCTGATACCTCAGAGCCGTCAGGCATCCAAAAACCTGCCCGGTGTAGTCCTTCGCACGATGATGCACAGCGCCACCCCCTTTCCGTCAGGATGTTGTGGTCGGGGGTCATCCTTACCCCATTGATTACGGTGGTATCCTTTATGCCTTGGTAGATCAACCCGGAATGCGACACCCACTCTGCCCCATCCCACACGGAGTCTTCTTTCTGGATGTCCACTATGGGGACCCAGCCCCGAGGGGTTAGTACCTCGGTGTCCCCGGCTAGACAGTTCTCCACCACGAGAGCGCCATATACCTTCTTGCGGCTGGTGCCGCGCCCTGCGTAGTCGAACTGCCACCCCTTCGTCGTCTGGTGTGCTTGCAGGTCAGGATACTGGATGTAGAGGCCAGAGGGCAGGCGGATACCAAGCCGGGCCGGTTCCACTTCGAGGACGCCCGGCTTGCCAAAGTGATAGGCCGTCTCGCGGGTCAGATACGTCAGCATGTGCCCCGCGTCTTTCCAGAGCTGCACGATGCGCGGGTTGGCCGCGCGATAGATCCTTATGATGCGCCGGCACTCTTCCAGCTCGAGGAAGATACCGTAGACGCCCTTCATCGTTACCTGAAACTTGTCTGGCCCCATGCCAAACCCGCAGCCCAGAACCACGCCCTTGCCCACCTGCCGCTGATCCTTGGTGACCTCGTCCTCCCGTACCCCGTAGATCAGGGCCGCCATCTTCTTGTAGGGGTCCTCCTTGTTCCGGAATGTCTCGAGCATATCCCTCTGCTCCGCGAACCACGCGAGGACGCGCGCTTCGATCTGCGAGGAGTCGGCCTCGACGATAACGTACCCGGGAGGGGCCTCGATGGCCTCTTTTATCCTCTTGGCGTTGGGTCCCCGGCTCGGCAGGTTCTGCAGGTTTATCTTGTCGTCGCCGCCCCACCTGCCCGTGTGCGCAGCGTAGTACCGTATGGGGCACGGCAGCAGGCCCCGGGACTCGATCCCGAGGAACCGTGTCGTGCGGGTTTCTTCCAAGGTGGACTTGTTCCCGAGCCGCGCTGCGACGAGGGCTTGCACGTCAGTGTTGTCGTGCTCAAGCAGGGCCTTGAAATCTTCGTCGGTCTTGGCAAAGGCCCACACCTCTTTGCCTGTGGTCGGGCTGACCTTGCGTGGGGGGTCTACGCCCACCTCCTGCAGCAGAGCCGCGAACTTGTCGCCAGACATCAACTGCTTCTTGTCCGTCCCGACGCGGTCCAGCAAAGCCTGCTTGGCCCGGATGGTCTCGGCCAAGTGAGCTTCCAGCTTGGCCTTGTTCAGCTGCAGCTGGGGTTCCGTGAACATGCGCAGCGTCATGTCGATCAGCTGGAGTTCCTTCTTGGGGACCTGCCCCACAAAGATGTTGAAGAGCTGGTAGCAAAGATCGGTGTCGTGTTTGCAGTAGCCCCCGTAGGACGCCAGCTGTCGAGGCGTGAAGTCTGCCCGCTGCATGCCTATCGCCCGCAGCACCTCGTCTCCCTTGGGCGGCAGGTTGTACCGCTTGGCGAGGGCCGCGAGGCCATGCGAGGCGTCCGGGCCGTGGATGGCGCGTGACATGGACAGCGTGTCCAGCCACAACTTAGGCTTGATGCCTAAGCGCCATGCAAGGATCGCCCCATCGAACATGGTGTTGTGGGCGAGGATAGCAGCCCCCGACCAGTCGATGGTTTGCAGCGCCGCGTAGACCTCGAGGATGTCGCCCGAGAGCCACTTGGTCTTCTTGTCGTTCTTCTTGATGGACAACCCGATCAGCTCGAACCGCGGGTCCCGCACGTACTCTTCCGTGGTGAGGCGCGACAAAGAAAATTCCTTACTATAGAAAGTCTCTGCGTCTATTGTATAGAGATCCATTACAGAAAGCCGCCGTGCGCAGCGTCGATGGCGATCAGGTGTTCGGCCTGCGAGCGGGCGTCGTCCAGCGCGTTGTGGTGGGTGCCGCTGCGATTTATCTTCACAGCAGGGTACATGCCCTTGGCCGTGCGGTAGCATTTGTCCTTCCAGAACTCCCACAACGGCACGCGGCATCGCCTACCTGATTCGTGCATCAGCACGTTGTCAAAGGTTGCCCCGTTGCCCCATACGCCTTTTAGGCTGTCGCCGTAGGCGCATACAAACTGACCGAAGTCGCGCAAAGCCTCTTCAAGTCCAACGGCGTCGTCTTGGGTTTCGGTCAGTGCGTTGCGGGCACTGTCCCCTTGCTGCAGCCACCACATGACAGTGCTGGGGTCGATAACGGCACCCGAGCGCACGGCGCTGTGAAGTGACACGATGCAGTAGAACGACTCGTGCACCCCCTCCTTGTCGAAGGCCACTGCGCCAATGGCGATGATCGGTGCGTCCGGGCGGGTGCCCATGGTCTCTAGGTCGAGCATGATGTGCATTATTTCGTCTCCTCGACGTACAGCCAGCAGGCTGCGAGATAGTTGATCGCCCCAAGCATCTCTGCCTGTGCCCGGTCGTGCTCCTCCCGGCTCAGCATGCGCCCGGCTTCCTGCGACTTCTTCATGGCTTGGCCGAGGGCGTACCCGGGCCCCACCATGCGCGATATCTCCATGATGGGCTGGCGCTCGAAGGGCTTGCCGTTGGCGTGGCGCTCCTTGCCTTTGCCAGCTGCTGCTTGGTTGTAGGCAGCGCCCAGCGCGCGGCCCAGCCCTGCGTAGTCGGGGTTCTCGATCATGTGCCACTCCTCAGCCGACTCAGAGCCGCTTCCATCGCGCTGGGCTGGAGCGCAGCCCCCGCCTTGTCTATGTGGTTCTTCCACCGCGGGCGGTAGACCGGTCCCCCGGGCCATGGATGCCTATCAATCATATATCGTTCATCAGGGTCCTCCCCGATTTCCTCGCAATACAGCCGCGCAAGCTGCTCGACCTTCGATGTGGGGGTCATGACTCAATTCCTTCTGAGTGATCTTCAGTGATGACGGGGATACACTTCCACACCGCATCGCCTGTTTCGGGGTCGATCCACTTTTGCTGAATTTCGTGGCGCCATTGCTCGAGTTTGCCCACCTTCGACATCATCATGTTGACCACCCGCAGATGTGGTGTGATTAAAAGATGTGGTGTGTCTTTCATTATCTCTCTCCAGTGGTTCGTTGTTTATGACGGCGTATCACGCCGCACGGCATCACGCAAGGCAATCATGGCGTAGGGGGGCGCAAAGAACGGTCGCAGCCCTCGTGCGGGGTCTTTGGCTATGCGGTAGGCAGCCCTCCGCTGCGCTGGGGTCATCCGGGAAATCGCCACCAAGAGGTGTGTCTGTGTGGGGCCTTTGTGCTTGCGTTTGGTCATGACCCCTCGATCAGCCGATACATGGCCCCAAGCCCACGGCGAACCTCGCCACGATACTGCCACTTCTTGCGTGACGGCCAGTAATCCAGCTTGGAGCCGTCAACCATGCGATACCAATGGTGCTGGGTGTGCTTCATCCAATTCCCATCATCGTTGCGAATTGCTTCATCCAGAAACCGACCCCTGTCTGCATCAAACTTGGCTGTGCTGTGTTCTTTCAGGGCGTCCCATATTTCATCGCGGCTCATCTCTTCTTTCTCCTTTCAATCTTCGCTAAACAGGTCGTCGGCCCACTCGGCGGGCACCTCGACTGTGTGGGCCTTCACCTTCTTGCACACGGGGCACCGCCTTGCCCGGTGCAGGGTATCAGTGCTCCCATAGACCCGCCGCCGGGTGTTGGTTACCTCCAGCTTGGGGCGCCCGGGGCAGTCAGGGCAGGTCAGCACTCCGCGCTATCCCACTCGTCGACGTCAGCGATTTCTGGGCGGCATGTGTACCATTCCTTGGCGGGGAGGGCCGCGACAGGCGAGGTGCGCAGCTCGAACTTGGCGCAACCGCCGTCAAGGAAGATCCCCATCAAGGTGGCGCGGACGGACGCTTCGTTGTCCGCCGAGAGCTGTGCTGCCATCTCGGCAGGGGTCCACACCTCGCCACGCGCAAGCACCTCCATCACACGGCTCCGCGGCGTCGGGCCACCAAGGCCCTCCACTGACAATGCCTGCCATGGGGTGCGTGCGTTGTCGCGTGAGTTCGTGACCAGCTTGGCGTCGTAGGTAAGCCCTATCTTGACGCCTGTGGTGTCAGCCAGCCTCCCTGACACGAACACAGCCTCGGCGGGCCCTTCTTCGGTCACGGCAAAAACCGCGCCGGAGGCTATTTGATGCGTAATGGTGATCTTCGTCATTGGGTTGTCCCTTTGTTGCCGGAGGCCGCGTATAGCGCGATGGCGATCTCTGCGATGTTGTTCTCGTTTATCACGAGGGCGACGCCCCCCGCAGCCGTGATGGCTGCGAGGTTCTTGGTCTGGAGCGGGGTCGGTTTGTTCTTGCCCGCCTTGCACTCGATGCCGAAGAAAATGCCTTGGTAGCACCCTACTATGTCGGGCACCCCGGAGGCGCCGTAGCCTCCGGTGGCAGGGAAGAAGTGGTACGCCCCCATGCCTTTCAGCACGGAGACGACGTTGCGCTTTACTTTTTTCTCGGGGGTGTCGGCCATCATGGTTCCTTTGTTGGGACAATGATCCAGAAGACCGTTGCCGATATTCGTGTCCCCACACCCTCGATGAGCCGGGGCGGCGGGGGCAGCTCCATAAGCCCCAAGGCCATCAGCCGGTCGGTCACCCACATGGGTTCGGTGCCGATAGTATAGTCACCAGCCGGTGGCATATCAACCGATATATCGTTGAATGGTCGTAGGACGACGCGTTTGTCGTCCATGACTTCCGCCCGGATCATGCTGTCGCGGTTGTCGCCTATCCAGCGGGCGAGGGTTTGAACCCATCTCCAAGCTTCTGCATAACCGCCCGACGCGCGCACTATGTCTTTGAACCCGGGTCGTCGGCTTGTGGTTGGTCCGTTCCTCATGTTACCAGCCCAGACCGGGCAGGGCTGCGATGGCCGCATCCAGCTTCTCCTTTGTGGCGGCCTTGTGGCCGAGGTTATCGCGCAGGGTGGCGGCAGAGGTGCCGTTGAGGGCCCTGCGGAGGGTGCCCTGCATCGCCGCCATGGCCGGGTCCCCCGTGATGTTGCACGTCTCCATCATGGCCACGAGGTCGTTGGCCCTCTCGATGACGCTGTCGTAGATGCGACGGGCCTTCTCCCCCTCCGCGGTCGGCTCCAGCTGCCGGGTCAGTGTGGTCAGGGTGTCCCGCAGCCGGGACCAGATATCGTCCATGGCGGCCTTGACCTGCGTATCGAAGTAGGAGGCATACTCCTTCTGCAAGGCCGCCTTGGCCTCGGCCTCCATGTCCACACGCCAGTCACCTGCACTGGGCAAGGGTACGAAGCTCATACGGAACGCGAACTTGTCCCGAATGGAGTCGACCGTGGGGTACTCATCCCGGTCGAACAGGGTGCCCAGCTTCAGCTCCGCGGCCGCGATCTGGTAGCTGTATGCGCTCAGAAACCCGTCAGACAGGCGTGTGAACTCGTCCTGCAGTGCAGTCATCTGTTCTTGGTACTTGAAGAACTGCGCCGTGGGGAGCAGGCGGAGGCCGAGGTCAGACCATGGCATGGTCATGGACCGGTGCAAGCCGCGCACACTCTCCGAGAACTTCTGCACTGCGTCCAGCTCTGCGCAGTCGCCCAGCAGGTTCTTGTTCACGCTGGCCACGCCGCGTGCCGCGCCGCTGGAGCGGGTCACTTCCGCAGATGCTGCCTTGTCCCGCTTGCGTGCCGTCCACACAGATATGGACAAGTCCACCAGCATGGCAGCGCTGGACACCGACGGTGCCGTGTGTCCGAAGCCCGCAGGCAGCTGGATAGGGGTCGGTTTGTTTGTGATATTGGTCATTGTCGTTCCTTTGGTTGGACTTAGTCGGGATGACTAAGTCAGTAGATGTCGTTGCCGTCATAGGCGCCGTTGCCCCGGCCGTCGCCATTATAGAAGCCATAGCTGTAGCCGCGACCGTCACCGTCGCCGTCACCGTCGCCGTAGCCGTCGCT
>Ga0307935_1000995_pt1 | contig 10935 bp, 11 predicted proteins | sample OrgLakmetageno92_FD_201827 | JGI IMG/M metagenome (GOLD analysis project Ga0307935, IMG submission 201827) | Saline water microbial communities from Organic Lake, Antarctica - #92 | ecosystem: Environmental > Aquatic > Non-marine Saline and Alkaline > Saline | place: Antarctica: Organic Lake...
ACCGTCCAATGATATTCAGGATCTTCCTGTTGATCTACGCGTGTTCAACGGTGGGGTCCGAAGTGTCAGGAGTTTTCCCGACCGAGAGCTTGGGCCGAGCTTCGGAGGCGACCCCTACGGCGGCGATGTTAGCTGGGCGGTCAATACCGAGCTCAGCCGGAGTATTACTGGCCCGCTGCGAGCGTTGGCCTTTTTCGACGCTGGGGGAGTGACCGGAGATTACATCCCTCCCAAACAAGGCGGTCTTGAACTGGCTGTAGGCCTTGGTCTGCGAGTTGACCTGCCCATTGGCCCGATGCGGCTTGAATACGGGCACAATCTAACACAGGACTCAGGAGAACCGTCCGGAACATGGCATTTTGCCATTGGCGCGACCTTCTAATGCCTTTCCTCGCCTTGTTTTGATAAAAGGACAAATTAGTGAAGTTTTCTCTAAGATTTATTTCAGTTCGGGAGTTACTGTAGAAACAACACACGATTGTTGCATCGTAGGGAAAACCCCGTTAAAACCATCCATAACAAATGAGTATTCACGCACAAATTAGCGAAGAGGCCCAAGCGAGACTTAGGGCACAAAAACGTAATTCGACAATTTCTTCCATCGTCGTTTCTCTTCTTGTAGTCGCAGTTATATTCTTGGTTTTAGGGATCTTTTTGCTGCCTAGTATTATCAAGGAAACGCCTACGATAAGTGTTCAGTATTCAGCTTCGACGAGTGAAGAAGCAGAGGTCAAGGAGCAGCCGAAAAGTAAGCAGATCGAGAAGAAACCAGCTGCGCCAGCTGCCGCTATCTCCCGAGTGATTACCTCCAACACCGCTTCTGCAACATCGATTCCCGTCCCTGACGTGGATTTCTCTGCTCCCAGTGTTGACTTTGGCGACGCCCAAGATTTTGGAGTTGGCTGGGGTGATGCAGGGCTTGCTGCAGGTGGAGAATTCGGAAAAATCCCATCTTCCATGCGCGAGCGTTGTTCCCCTGAGGATCGTATGAAGAGACTGCTTGAATCTGGTGGGACCAAAAATGGTGAAAAGGCTGTAGTAAAGGCCTTGGATTGGCTCAAGGATACGCAGAACGAGGACGGTAGTTGGGATAATCAGCATCCCATTGCAATGACTGGATTTGCCCTTTTGGCGTTCTTAGGACATTGCGAGACTCCGCTTTCAGAGAAATATGGTGAGGAGGTTCTCAAAGCAATCACTTACCTAGTGAATAACGGGATGAAAAACGAAGGGAAACTTACTAATAAGCCGCATAATTCTATCCAATGGGTTTACGATCATGGAATCGCAGCGTATGCCCTAGCTGAATCTTACACCTTTTGCAGTCGGATGGATATCAATGTTCCTGACCTCGATACCGTCGTGAAAAAAGCGATTGATATGATCATAGATGGCCAGAGTGATAATGGTGGCTGGGTCTATCGTTTTGCGCGCAATGGAGCCGGTGACAACTCGGTTGGCTTCTGGCAGATTCAGGCGCTAAAGGCGAGCAAACACACAGATCTATTCAAAGATAGCGAACTCAAGAGCGCTTCCCGGAAAGCACTTGAATGGTTGGAAAGCGTACAAGGAGCAAACGGAGCGATAGGTTATCGGAACAGTTCAACAAAGAGTCCTGGACTCACCGGTGGTGGGGTGCTTGCTTTCCAGATTTGGGGTGAAGGAGATTCCAAGGCTGCAAAGAAGGGAATTGAATACCTTTCTGAAAACTCCGAGTTCGAATGGGGCTCGGCAAATGCTAATTTTTATTATCATTATTATAATGCTCAAGCGTTGATCAATCATGGTGGAAAGGAATGGGATACATACAACGATCAATTCCGTGAGGAGTTGATCAAAAACCAGAAAGCTGATGGTTCCTGGGATAGGGGAGCCGGAGGTAACCACGGGGCGATCAACGTTCACATGGCCACCTGTTTGGCAACCATGATGCTTGAGGTTTACTACCGCTTCCTTCCAGGCAGTGAGTAATAGTAGCCCAGCTTCGTAAAAGAAATGGATTGAGAAATCCGTTGCCTTTCTCTCGAAAGGAGAATACATCCCCTTCGTCTCACCTGACACGGTGATGCCGGCTTAGCTCAGTTGGTAGAGCAACTGATTTGTAATCAGTAGGTCAACGGTTCGAATCCGTTAGCCGGCTCCATTCTCAAAACCCTGTAACACTTAAGGTTACAGGGTTTTTTTTGTATCTTTGATCTGGTGGTGGCGGCTTCCGTAATTCCGCCGGATTCCGCAAAAATCCGCTGAATTCCGAGAAAATGGTGCATTTATGGCAACTGTTATGGCAACTGTTATGGCAACTGTTTGGCTTTTCCTTCCTCTTCATTTAAGGCGGTGAAATGTTCAGGACTTCAGATTCGAGGATACTTTTGAGGGGTTAGATCTTTTGAATGACAAAATACCCAACCTGCGAATAAATTCCTCACATGAGCAAAACACCAATCCGCATGAACTCAGACATGCCGGAGTTCGCTGTGCGCCGCGATACTTTCAATCAGTTTTTTTCTGCTCCACTTGCTACCAGCACTTTTCACGATTTGGTTAACAAAGGAAAAATTATTCCTGTAGATGGGATTCGTGGTTTCTATCTTCTAAATCAATCTCTTCGGCGGATCGGGTTAAAGGAGGTTAGTATGCTGCCTGTTGAGAGATCGACACCAAGCATGGAGGACATCATTCGTCTCGCATTTCATTTAATTGACGAAGAGCTTTTTCCTGCTCCTTCTTGGTTACTGCATGTTGAAACCATTAGTATTAAAGATACTGACCATGCCAGAAGCTTCAGGGATCGCCACTGGGAAGGCGTTGCATCTCTTGGTGATATTTCCGCTAAGCTTAATTATTTTCAGGGAGTTTTGGATTGGGCTTCTATGGAGAAGGAATTCAAAGACTGAATTTTGGATCTGCTACTCCGAGAGTTCATCACACGAGTTCGTGTAACGGATCTACTTCGTAACTCACTCTACCTTGGCGTTGGAAAAAAGCTTTACGCCGCTACGCTTCCGATACGAAAAAGTCAGGGTTCTGATGAATCTTTTCTGGCTGAGTGATCGATATCTCTACTGCGGTTACGAGTTTTAGGAGGAGGTTTGAAGTTCACTTAGTCAGGAGGCTAATGATACACCATGGAAACCTTCTCTCTCCCGGCGATAACGCCGTCGTAATCAATGCCGACGCGCTCGGTTTTATCTCTGATTGCGCTGGTATTCTAATTTCTTATGTGCAGCAGCGTCATCTGTGCATTTCCCACTCTCTTTGCTTGTCCCAATTACCCGCCCAGATGCATCGCGGCGTGTGCCGCTGGCGAAGCCGGAGGAGTGGTTGGTTGTCTGGTTGCCTGTGGATCGGCCTGAGGCGTCCCGGAAGTCTGTGCGGCTGGTGTTGCCGTTTGTCCGGGTGGTCGCGGTGCCTGTCGTCCTGTTACTAGCGTCGCGGTAGGTCGTGTGGGAAGAGCCGTTGGTGGAGGCTGTGCCTGTCGTGCGCCCGGAGGCATCCCGGTAATCGGTGCGGGTAGTGCTGCCGCTGGTCTGACTGGTGGATGTCCCGATCATGCGTCCCGAGGCATCGCGTATGACCGAGCGCACTGTCCCATTACTGCTTTTCTGGTGGTCGATGGTCTGCGTAACCCGTCCGGAGGCGTCCCGCACCACCTCACGACAGGTTTGAGCCGTCGCCGCAGAAATCAGAACTAGTGATGCTGCAATGAGAGAGTGGATTTGCTTCATGGTAAATATGACAGGCGTGGGACGTAATCCATTCGATCAAATTTCCTCGCCGAATCCATTCCCTGCCCCTGCCTATGTCCCACCCCCGCTCTCAGGATGTGCCCGTAGTTGATTCATTCCCTGCACCAAGATTTCGTTCATTCTCCATCACATCCACGAATATGCCAACCCACGACACCCCGCATCCCTTCGCTCCGGGCGCCAGGGTCGTCGCCATTGATGGATCGATGAATCTAACATTTATCCAGCGTTTGGAATCGGTTCTTTCTCCTTCCATTCAGCCGTATCATTCCCTTTTCTTATAACGTGCTTCTCAATACTGCTATTGAACGTCTCTACGACCTAAACGTCGGTATCACTCCCGTGGAAGAGGGGAGTCCCCACGAGCGACCGCACAAGCCCTTACTACTGCTGGCCGTCTTTGATCTCCTCGACGGGGAAGCCGTCGGCGACACGTTCCACGCCTTCGACCTCCTCGAAGTCAAAGGCCACGACGTCCGCAACCAGGCATACCTGCAACGCTACTCCGGTTTGCTCACACTCCTGCCGCACGACAACCCGTCGCTGCAATGGGTCGGCACCGACATCCAGCCCGAAGACAAGCTCGCCACCTACGGCCAGCTCCTGCGGGAAGGGAAGGAAGGCGTAGTCCTCAAGCGGATCGACGCACCCTTCAGCCCCGGCCGCCCCAACTCCGGCGGCAGCCAGCTGAAGTTCAAGTTCGTAGAGACCGCCTCCTTCGTCGTCACCGGCATCAACCGCCAACGAAGCGTCACCCTCGGCCTCTACGGAACCGGGAAGGCGTCACTTGCCCCGCAACCCGCAGGCAATGTCACCATCCCGCCCAACCAGCCAATCCCCCGGATCGGCGCGGTGGCCGAAGTCCGCTACCTCTACGCCTACCGGGAAAGCGGCTCCATCTACCAGCCCGTCTACCTCGGAGAGCGGGACGACATCCCGGACACCGACTGCTCCACCACCCAGCTGAAATACAAAGCCGAACCCATCGCCGCGTGAAAGCCACCCGCCACGGATTCGTCCGTGGCGGGAACGGTTTTTTTAGCTCATACTAATGTGCAGAACTACAAATTTAGTCTGTCTCGGATATGGGGACTCTTACAGGTTTACAGACCGTTTAGACTACGATCTCAAATCCTTTGCGATAGGTGCCTTTTAGGAGAGGATTGGCGAGGTCGGAATGGGTGCCGGTGAAGATTTCTTTTTCGGGGTCTAGTGTTAGGTTTTTTCCGAGTTTGAGGAGGTCTTTTTCAGGATCGACGTTGTTGTCTTGGAGGTGTGTGAGCATGCGAGAGACAGCATCTGAGGTGAGGGGGTCAGCGATGGATTTATTGATTTCCCCGGGTTTGGCGGGAGTGCCGAGTTTCCAGGAAATGTTGCCGATGTGGGCGAGGGCAGAGGAGAAGTGACCGCTTTCGGCTGCGTGTGAGGCGGCGATTTTACCGGAGTGGCAGGAGTCAACAAATGACTGCATGTGCGATTTCGAGCCTTGGAAGGTTTGAATCTTTTTCCCGTCTTTCTGGAAGGCTTCACATTTTGCGCTGTGGCCACCTGATAGATATCCGCCCTCGCATTCGATGAGGTTTCCGAAAAGGTGGTCTTTGTAGGGTTTGGTGGGGAGGCCGCGAACTTCGAATAGAATGGGGACGGGGTAATCGAAGTAGCAGATTTGGGTGTTGGCCCATTGGCCGTCGTCTTGGTAGCCGAGTCTGGCGCCGACGGAAATGGCGGAGGTGGGGAGTTTGGGATCGCCGGTCATCCAGCGGCAGACATCGAGTTGGTGCGGGCCTTGGTTTCCGAGGTCGCCGTTGCCATAGTCAAACTGCCAATGCCAATCGTAGTGGAAGCGTTCGCGGGGGACTGGGACGATTTCGCGCGGGCCGCACCAGAGATCATAATTTACTGAAGTGGGAGCGGTTTTGGGTTGGGAAACTTTGCCGATGGAGTCACGTCGTTTGTAGCAGAAGCCACGGGCGAGCGTGACTTTGCCGATTTCTCCGGATTGGATGAAGTCGTAGGCTTCTTGCCATGCGGTTTCGGAGCGACGTTGGAAGCCGTGTTGGATGATGGTTTTGTGTTTTTCTGCGGCGAGAGCGATTTGTCTGCCTTCCCAGACGTTATGGGAAACAGGTTTCTCGACGTAAGCGTGTTTGCCATTGGCAGCCGCGGTGATGGCGATGAGAGCGTGTGTGTGGTTGGGGGTCGCGATGATGACGGCATCGATCTCGGGGGATTCGCAGGCTTTGCGATAGTCGGTGAACTTGGTGACTTTGATGGATTTTTTACTGAGTTCTGCGGCGTAGGAATCGAGTACGACGGAATCGACATCGCACAGGGCGACGAGTTTCGCGTTTTTGCAGCGGATGATTTCATTGGCTAGGCCTTTACCGCGCCCGTTGAAGCCGATGACGCAGACACGGAGATCACCGTTAGCGGAGGCGGCGCGGGTAAAGCTTGGGGTGAGAGCGAAAGCTCCGGCTAGGGCGGAGGTGGAGAGGAAGCGGCGGCGTGTGGTGTTCATGGTTTTGCTAGGGAGTTAAAAATTTCGTCGAGTTTGGCGGTTTCTAGGGTGCCATGGTGGATGATCACCGAGTGGCTGAGAGTAATGGATTCGGTTTTTCTCAAGGTGTGGTTACCGAGGTTTTCATCTTTTTTCTTCTCGAAATCATGGATACCAAAGGGGTTGGCGGCGAGCAGGCCGTAGTCGCGAGCGTGCCAATGGGTGGGGTAGCGGAAGGAGCTCGGGTGATTGATGATGGCGACGACGGCGGGCTTGCCGAGTTCGTCGGGGCCGATGTAAGTGGCCCAGTTGGCGCGTTTGCCCCAGGCGGCGAGGTTGGTATCGTCGTTGGAATTAGTGAGGGTGGATTTGGCGGTGGGGCCTTTGACGCGGAGGGTTTCGGGGTTGGGTTTGGAAAATGTGTAGCTGCGGGTTTCCTGGAGGAGCTCTTTGGTTTCAGCGGTCCATGTGAGGTCTGCGGTGAGTTGAGCGATTCCGTTTTTGACCTGCTTATCGGTGATTGAATTGAGACGGATGGTGGGATTCTTTTTACCGGTATCGGCCCAGAAGTCGTAGCCGTTGACGCTGCCATGGGCGAGCCAGATACCGCGGTGGTGGGGGTGATCTTTATCCTCGCCAGGGGTATCGGGATTCATTGGCCAGTTGCGGGTGATATTGGCTCCTGAAGGGGAGTGGACGGGGTAGAGGAATGGAAAGCGGTAGTCCGTCCTGAGAGCTGTGATCAGGTCTTCTCCGTGATGGAGTTCGAGGTTGCCGCTATTTTTCGTAAAGCTAAACTGGGCGTTGAGCTGTGGAAATGCAGCTAGGAGGAAAGCGATTGCGAGACGAGTGATCATAATTTAAAAGTTTGAGGAGAAAATAGGACGAAATTTATACCCGATACAGTATGTTATTTTTCATGGATTTTAAGATATTCGGAATAGTCTGATGAAGTTAGCTCTCCTTATGGTCTGTATACTTAAGAACTAACTGTAGATAGGCCAGCGGTTTTGCTTTGTAAAAGAGGGTGCCGACCAGGTTTGGCATGTAGTTATTCCTAAGGCGACTGCCGCGGTCGGGATCCCGCCAGTAGGGATACATATCAACGTCTGAGCAGTGTCTTTGAGACTCTTCCAGCGAAACAAGCAACCAATCTGGCCAGGCCCCATTGTTGGATACGATTTCCCCATCGATCGGGTGCTGCATGAAGAAGGATTCACCGAGCCTCCAGTCGATGTGTAGGTCGTTGGTGAAAAACATCGCGGTGATCACGGATCATACTCCTTTTTTTGATCGCTCCTAAGGAGTAGGTCGGAGGCCTGGGACAGCCGGTAGAACGTTCTCCGCGGCTCCATACTTGAGGATCACAGGTGTTGCCTTCTTATTCGCCGGAACGGAATGAACCTGCACCTTGATGGCCTTGGATTCGAAATCAAAACCTGAGGATTGCAACGTTATCGTTTCCGGCCCAATCGTTATCACCGTCTTTTTCTTATAATCAAGCTGGACGGGCTTCACACCAAAACTCGTTACAAGATCCAGACGGATCCTTGCACCCAGCTCCGGATCAGGATGAAAGCGGGAAATCTCTGCGGATGATGGTTTCAACGCAATAAAATGCCCCTCTTCACCATCAATCCTAAAAAGCTTTCCTGGCAAAGCGCCATGCAAGATCTTCATCTCGAATTCCTTATCAAGCTTTTTCAGGCCTATGGTGGGTGATGTTTTTTCCGACGAGAGCACCGTCAAATTGCATCGCTCGACAACCGTGATGATCATATCGGACTGCATCAACTCGCTGAATACAAACTTGGGTTGCTCGCGAAATGAATACTGATGTTTGCCCGCCTGGACCACTGTTCCAGGAACAATGGTGAGTGATGATTCACCTACTGTCATCTGAGCTGTACCGGAAAATCCCTGGCGACCTTTGTATATGGATTTACTGAGAAGAGTGATTTTCGACTTTCCGTCATGTAAGGTAAAAGGCTGGGTAGGAGTCACGGACACCTCAAGCGTTTCCGCTCCCGCCAGCTGGGCCAGAGCGGAGGTGATGGCGACTAATAATAGGTTTCTCACGATGTCATCGTTGTTTTAACTGATTTTTTTAAAAATAGAACAGCTACACGGTACAACTCATCACTTAAAAATAGTCAGCACCGCAGGTTCGGTCGAGAGGGGTAGTTCTCCGATGGTCAACAGGCCATTCGCATCCAGACCCACCTTTCCGGACTTCAGGGTTTTGCCTCCAGCCTTGAGCGTCCACGTTCCTTCATTGGAGCCCAGTTTGAAGTTCTGCAAGCGACGAAGGCTGACCTCGGCTGTAGCACTGGTGGGCATTTCTTCCTTAGCCCCGATTTCCTCCTTGGTCACCATCCTCAGTTCCATCTGGAATTCCTGAGCGGTATCTTTGAGATTCTTCCAACGAAACAAGGCACCAACCTGGCCCTGGTCGTATTTACCTCTGAGTGAATTCCCAAACTTCCAACCTTTTGGTTCACCTTCTTTAGGGAAGATGAAGCCAGGGTATTTATCGTCCGTGCTCGCGTTGGTGAAAACGGCGTACGCTTCGTCCTTGCGGATGCTACGCCAAGGGAAGGTTCTTGCCTCAGGACGGTACTTGGCCACCGAGCCCTGATGGCCGTTAGTACCGAAGGCAAAAATCATGTGATACCGCTTCTTTTGAAACTCGGCCAACAGCCCTTCCTGCCCCTTTGAATGTTTGTCTCCTATGCTGACGAAGTCGATCAGCACAGGCGGATCTGCAACGATGTTAGCGCTCCTGGCATTGAAATGATCCGTTCCTGCAGCAACCGTCACGTTGACAGCCGCAAAGATATCCCCACGATGCATGCCAAGGCCGAGACTGCCGCTTCCGCCCATGGAGACGCCACTCAGGTAGACGCGGTTGCGGTCGATTTGATATTTCTCGATAACCCACTCAATGGTGGTGAGCATTCGCTTCTCAGCCGGCGTGTAGGTGTCTTGGTACTTTCCCTTGAGGTCATACTCGGCTCCCCACCACCAATCATTCCTGTTTTTAGCGCAGTCCAGGTAGAGGACATACTGATCCTTCAGGCCGACGTTGTGGAACCAGTCCGACTTCTGAAAGCTCTGCTCCAGCACCGCTTCGCCACTGTGACCGGCAGAATGGAGCACCACTTGGAGGGGCGTGTCCTTGGGTTGACCCTCGGGTGGCAAGACGAAAAAGTAGTCGGACTGGGGTTTCTCATAGCCCCACTCGGGAACGCTCTCGTGCTCGTAGCGAAGGATGGTTTTACCCTCCTGCTCCGAAGTATTCGTGAGCTTCATCTCGGGCTTGCCGAAGCTTTTTTCCGTGTTTTCCTGGGCAGCCAAGGGGTATGCCAGGGCGGTGGTGATGATTAACAGAATGCTATTTTTTATGGTATTTCTCATGATGTTTTTTCTCTTTGTATTCAGGTGCTTATGTTTACTTCCCCTGCATCTCGATGGATCTATTGGCCCAGATGGAAATTCTCAACTCGTGCTCTGATTTGCTGTGGTGAAAGCATGGTTACTCTTATTTGCTAGCAACGTTCTTCTTAACCAATGCAATGGCCTTTTCAGCGAACCGCTCGCCCAGAATTTTGTAACCATCATTGGTGTAGTGCAGGCCAGCCCTCGTGCCTTCCGATCCCTTTTCATTGAGGTCATCGTTATCGACCCATTCGCCCTTGGGATCGTCCTCGGCGAGCTTGACCTGGATCTTTCTGATCATGGTCCAGTGCTTGCATTTCCTGTCCTGCATGTCGTAGTCGCTGAGTCGGCCGATGACAAAATTGATCTCATCCTTCTTCAGATCTTCTTTTAACTGCCCGATCAGTCCTTTGAAACTGGCTTCGTAGACCTCGCCGTGCCTTTCCTTGGCATCGCGTTCGCCTTGCATCCACACGAAGGTGACGGTGGCGATGGTCTGGCCTTTGATGCCTTCATTGACCACACCCATCAGCTTGTCGTACAGGTCCCCGAGCCCTTTTTGGGGCTTGTTTCCCTTGGCATCTTTCCACTCCTTACACCAACGGCGGATGGGTTGCCCGCCTTGGGCGCTTTTCACGACGATGACGTTGTCCTTGCCGAACTCTTTTTCCACGGCGGGTATGAACGAGATATGGGGGTCCAACCTCTCCATATTGGATTGCCCAGACAGGATGAATAGATGCTTGCCTGTGCTGAGCCCGGAAGAGCCCTTATCCTCGGCATGGGCTGTAAGTGTCGACATAGCGATCACTACAGCGACTACGATTTTATTTATTTCGATTCTCATTTTTTTAACGTTGCGAGTCTTCAGACTCTGATTACTTGTCATCTAGAATTTCTTGAGCTTCCTTGTGAATGCTTGGTTCACCACCCTTCATGAGGTTCACCAGTTTCCGGGCCATGGCGTCGCCAGTCAGGTAGACAAACTTGGCGTTGCCGAAGTAGTGGGTTCCGTCTTTGCAGACGGCACGGTCTCTGATGGATCTGGCCTTTTCTCCCTCCTTGCTTTCCTTGCCGAAGACATCTTCGACAGCCCATGTGAGGCTGATTTCGATGGGCATGTAGGGGAGCGTATTCACCAGATCCACGGTCCCCTTGAGTTCGGGGTGCTGGGCAGCATAGAGCATCCCTTGGTTCGGCTCTGTACTGAAAGTGTTCTGTTTCCAGGCACCATGACCCATCAGGCCAGCGATC
>Ga0307935_1000998_pt1 | contig 10916 bp, 9 predicted proteins | sample OrgLakmetageno92_FD_201827 | JGI IMG/M metagenome (GOLD analysis project Ga0307935, IMG submission 201827) | Saline water microbial communities from Organic Lake, Antarctica - #92 | ecosystem: Environmental > Aquatic > Non-marine Saline and Alkaline > Saline | place: Antarctica: Organic Lake...
GATCTTGATCTACGTACTGGACACACAGTTGGTAATGATAGATCCCTGAATCTTCTAAGTCCCGCACTTTGATTTGATAGGATTGGTTACCATCAGCATCAGCGTCTACAGCGACTTTTTGTAATCGGTCTAGCTGTTGACGGATTCTGCCAAAAGAATTTGCATCATCTACCCCCTTAACTAGCTCTAAGTCTGTTCCGTACACAAAGAAGGCGTAGCCATCAATGAAGTCTCTCATTCTCAAGTCACCACTTAAGGTTACCGAGCGAGAACTTGTTTGGGCTTGGCTAGTCGAAACAGCAGGCTTGTCACTCCTATCTCGACTATCAGTGGTAAATGAGTTTGTACGCTCACAGACAAGACCGTCCCTCTCACCGTCGTACTCGACACACATCCGGAAGTAATGCAGACGATCGTTATCTAAATCTTTTAGTGTAATAGTAAAATTACTTTGACCGAAGAGCGCTCTCCCGAGGCGAATTTTTTGCAAATCTTCATCATCTTCATCAACATCACGATAACTATCAAACGTTGACACCTCGCTCACCATATCTCTACTCTCACCATAGACAACGAAAGCTGTACCCTCTTTGCCGTCCATCATATCTAACCTAGAGGTTAAATCGGCACTACTGTCTGTAACGTTTATTACTCGACCTGAACTGATTCTTGGTGTTGAAAAATTGTTGTTTGCTGAAAAGCTAGGGTTGGTTGAGAATGATTTGGTCTCGCCACAGACGATTTCTTTATCATTTGAAAGTGCGGTAAATTCTACACAAAGTAAGTAACTGTAGTCTAGATCTTCGACCAGATTACCAACACTTCTTTGGTAGCTTTCTTCTCCCCTAGTATTTAAATCAGTAACAATGACTCTGGCTTCGTCATTTATCTGATTACTGTTGTGACTCAAAGCTGAACTATCTTTAGCTAAAGCCTGAACCTTAGTTTCGTTGTATCCGTACACAAAAAAGGCTGTTCCTCTTTTATAGTCTCGTAAATCTACCTCACCTCTCAAAAGAGCCGTTCTAGTTTCAATATTACGTGCGGGTAGAGTTTCTACAGACGGCAGTCTAAAGTCATTCACCACTTCTCTTGGTGATTCTTGAGCTTGGTTTCGAGCTGTATTACCCGATACACTCCGACTTACCACATCCTGATTTCGACTATTAGAATAGGTTATACCAGCCACTGAGTTTGTACCCTGTCTAGATTCAAACGCTGTAGCAGAACTAGCTTCTGGGGCAAGACCACCAGAAAAATTTAGTAACATAAGTACTACAATCACAAAGATTCCGAGTCCGAATTGCATATACTAGTACTATACCATAGATTAGTATATTAATCAAGTATTTCTTGCCTTTTTCTACTCTACCGTCACACTTTTGGCCAAATTTCTAGGTCTATCTACATTTAAACCTCTTTCAACCCCGATATAATATGCCAAAAGATGTAAGGATACGGCTAAAACTATTGGTTGAACCGATTCATGTACACCTGGTACTTCGATAATATCATCGGCTAACCCAGCCATCCTACTGTCACCTGCGGTTACCACAGCTAGAACCGGGGCTTTTCTAGCCTTTACTTCTTCAATATTTGAAACCATCTTTTCGTACACACTATCTTGAGGCACCAATGCCACTACAGGAAAATTTTCGTCGAGTAGTGCCAAAGGACCATGCTTTAACTCACCCCCGGGATATGCTTCAGCGTGTATATATGACACCTCCTTTAGCTTCAAAGCGCCCTCATGTGCGATTGGCGCGTTCAGATTACGTCCGATAAATATTGCGTTTTCATATTTTGCGTATTTTTTAGCTACTATCTTTATCTTAGATGTATTTTTGAGAACTCCTTCAATCACTTCAGGCAGAGAAGAAAGCGACTCGAGTATTTTTCTAGCTTCTACCTTAGACAAATGTCGTTCTCTACCAAGAAAAACCGCTAAGAGTAACATCACTACTAATTCTGAGATAAAAGCTTTGGTTGAAGCAACAGCGACTTCTGGGCCAGCGTGATTGTATACTCCGGCCTCGGTTTCTCTTGAAATAGTTGAGCCAACTACATTTACCAGACCTAGAGCAAGTAAACTACTTTCCTTGGCTTTTTTAATAGCAGCTAGAGTATCAGCGGTTTCACCTGACTGTGATACGGCAAGGACTATCTCATCTGACAAATGATGATTTGTTTTGTACCGGTACTCGCTAGCTAGTTCTATATCTACTGCCAACCCGCCATATTTCTCTATTAAGTACTTACCGGTATACCCAGCTAGATAAGCCGAGCCACATCCAACAATTGTGATTCGGCTAGTCTTAGCTAACTTGTCCCTGACTGACTCAAGCCCTCCAAGCTTCACTCGTCCTTCTTTTGCAATTATTCTTCCTCTGATAGCATCTCTGATTACTTCTGGAGCATCATAAATCTCTTTGAGCATAAAGTGCTCATAACCTGACTTTTTTACTGCTTCTGCATCCATTTCAAGCCTTTCAACTTGAAATTCTCTCAGGTTACCGACTGAATTAAATACCGCTTTCTTAGCTTTTGTAAGAACAGCCATCTCGCCGTCATTTAAGTACACGACTTCTTTAGTGTGTATTAAAAGGGCTGAAGGATCAGAGGATACAAAACTTCCAAACTCATTTGAACCTAATACAATTGGACTACCCATTCTCGCCACGATTATTTCATCAGAATTATTACTGTGCATTGCCGCAAGACCATAGGCTCCTTCAACCTCCTTAAGAGCTTCTTTAACAGCCTTCTGCAAATCTCCTTGATACTTTACTCCAACTAATTTTGCTAGGACTTCAGAGTCTGTTTGAGACTTAAATTTAATACCCATTTTTTCCAAGCTGTCTTTAATCTCTTGATAGTTTTCAATAATTCCGTTGTGAACTAACCAGATATTTCCGCCTTCGTCGCTATGAGGATGAGCATTAACCTCTGTCGGTTCCCCATGCGTGGCCCACCTGGTGTGAGCTATACCGCTGTTTCCTAGCAAGCTTGTTGGAATAGCCAGTTCTAAGTTATCAATTGGTCCAGCAGCTTTAAATACTCCATCACCTGGAACAAAGATTCCGGCTGAGTCATAGCCACGGTACTCAAGCGTTCGAAGTCCATCAATTAAAATTTGTCTTGAATTTTTATTCCCAACGTAACCAAAGATTCCACACATAATATTTATAGCTTATATGCTATATATCTAATTCTGTGCAGTGTAAGTTACATCAGCTTGTGTTTTACCGATTTCCTGACACACTTAGACTCATGAGAACAAAACTTGTAGCCATTGACCCAAACCAACCCGATCCTGAGCTAATTCTAAAGGCTGCCAACCTGATAAAGGCGGGTGAACTAGTAGCTTTCCCTACCGAAACAGTCTACGGTCTTGGGGCTGACGCTTTTAATCCAAAAGCAGTGGTTAAAATTTTTAAAGCTAAAAAACGGCCAGAGGATAATCCACTAATAGTACACATTTCAGATCTTAAACAACTAAAAGACATTGTGGCTAATATCCCCAAAACCGCTAAAGTTTTTATGAAGGTGCATTGGCCCGGACCGCTTAGCATAGTGTTTAATAAAAACAAAAATCTACCCCCACAAACCACGGCCGGACTTAATACGGTTGTTGTTCGTTTTCCCAAGCACGAAGTAGCACGCGCGCTTATCAATGCTTCAGGCACACCGATTGCCGCCCCTTCAGCCAACTTATCAGGAAAAATTAGTCCCACCAGAGCAGAGCACGTGCAGGAAGACTTAGCCGGTGTAATACCGTTAATTCTTGACGCCGGTAGTATAGAGTACGGACTAGAATCAACTGTGGTTGATTGCACGGAGAAAAAGCCCATCTTATTGAGACCAGGCTCTATAACCTTAGAAATGCTCAGGTCTTCCGTACCAAGCACCAGAGTAAGCAAGGGTGACGAAAAGCACCGTTCACCAGGTATGAGATATCGCCACTATGCACCAATCACACCAATAATTTTATTTATTGGTTCGGAAACAAAGACAGAAAAATCAATAAAAAAATACTTAGCCGACAAAGAAGATGACGCGGTGATTCTCTGGCACAGCGGTGATTTTTCAAAACATAAGCATAATTACCGAATGCCTCGGAATCCTTATGAAGCTGCCCCTTTACTCTTTAGTACCTTGCGTAGCGCTGATCCTTTACCAGCAAAAATGATTGTTATACAAGGCTACAATACCGATGAAATCGGAGCCGCAATCATGAACCGCTTAGAAAAAGCCGCCAGCGAAATTATCGATGTTTAAATCAAATCCTGGAGATCTTTTAGTAATTCTAGAGCGTGTTTATCTGGACTAACTTTAGGATACACCTTAACTACCTTACCCTCAGGGTCTAAAATGTAGCTAACTCTTGAAATACCCATATATTTTTTACCAAACATGGATTTCTCTGACCAAGCTTCATAGGCCTGTATCATCTCGGTAGACTCATCTGACAAAAGTATGAACGGTATTGAATATTTGTCTTTAAATTTTTTATGTGAAGCCGGAGAATCTTTACTAACACCAACCACCACGACTCCGAGCTTAGAGAATTCTTCGTAAACTTCAGTAATTGTACAAGCTTCTTTGGTACAGCCTGGTGTATCATCTTTAGGGTAAAAATAGACCACTGTCCAGTTCCCCGTAAAGTCTTTAAGTGTTTTATTTTGTCCCTTCTCATCTAGTAGTGAAAAATCTGGAGCTGTTTTACCTATATCTAACATAAAAATTAATTATCGTTCCTTCCATTCCGACTCCTGTCTGACTAGTAAGTTACCGGCTTCATCGGGATTAGCCATTACTTCTTCAATTATTTTTTCAGCACGGACACCCTGAGAAGCTTTCACTAAAATTACGTCACCCAACTGAATTAGGTTTTGCAGCTCCCTACCAGCCCTATTAACATCTTCGTACTGGAAGATATTTTTTTCGGACATACCTTTGGCGAGAGCCGCTTTAGCGATACCTTGTGAACGAACTCCGACTGTTATAAGAATATCAGCCGAATTAGGTACTAAGGAACCGATTCTTTCATGTTCAGGTGAAGAAAACTTACCTAGTTCAAGCATATCGCCAAGAATTGCAATTTTACGCTTAGCGTAGGACAACTCTTGTAGAGCTTGCAGGGCTTTCTCGACGGCAATCGGTGAAGAATTATAGGTGTCGTCTATGATTAATGAGGCTTTTAATCCTGGGATAATCCGCATTCGACCGGGAGGTGTTCTGAGGTCAGCCAATGCTTCGGTAGAGGCTTTGAGTGGCACTGACAGTTCATGCGCAACAGCCAGAGCGGCCATGCACGAATAAACGTGTTGGGTACCGATAGTATCCTTGATTATAATTTTATGTTCAGATTCTTGGTAAACTAACTTAAACTCCACCCCAATTGGTGTATCGTCTTTGTAAACAACCCGGTCCTCGCGGGCAGTAAAGTCTGTCTCGATGTACCGCCCAAAACCGGTCTGTCTTTGAAGTACGTCAGGCAACTGAGCCTGAATTATTGTATCGTCATTGTTGTAAACCAGTACACCCTGAGGCTTCATGGCTGAAACCAGCACCATCTTTTCTTCTACCACCGCTTCAGGTGTCTTAAAATATTCTATATGAGCTGGCACATCAGGTAAACGAGTTAGTACTACAATATCTGGTGACAACCATCGCTTGAGCTTATGCATATCACCTTTCCTGTCAATCCCAGCTTCTAATATCAAAACTTCAGGATAGGTCTTGGAGAAAAAAGCGATAAAAAAACCATCGGCGATATTTTTTAGCCACAAGAATGGGTTACTCCAACCATTTGGGATACCTAGTATAGTGAGAGGAATTCCAATCTCTGAGTTATAGCTTTTCTCACTCTTACGAGCATAAACACTACTCTTCACTGCTGCGTAAATAGCGTCTTTAGTCGAAGTTTTACCGACGCTACCAGTAATAGCGACAACTTTAGGCTTATGTCGCTTAAGCAAGATTGAAGCTTCAAAAGTAAGTATTTTAACGACAATGTTTCTAAATATATTTTTCATACTATCTATCGGGCGGTATTGAGTAATAGTTTATCAGAAATTTAGTAATATCCATAAATGGTTCGGTCAGTGTTTCTGAAGCGTATCTGACCCCTTGAGGCTCTACAGTATACATGAAAACGATGTATTCAGGCTCAAAAGCCGGAAAATAACCAAAAAATGAGTGTAGGAACTTATCTTCATAATAACCTCCTTCGACCGGGTCTGCGATTTGGGCAGTTCCAGTTTTGGCCGCTATGGTGTGGTTTGGCAAAGCGACAGTGCCACCGCGAAGAGCATCGTCCACAACCGTAGTCAACATTCTAGAAATTTCTTCACTGGTCTCTGGAGTTAGAACCTGATTACCTTGAGGATAGTTAAGCTCTTTTACTTCTCCTGAATCATACTCAATCCTGCTTACCAAATGCGGCGTTACTAGCCTACCCTCGTTTGCTAAAGTAGCCAATGCTCTAGTAGCCGCAATTGGTGTTAAAGCAATACCTTGTCCGAAAGAGGCTGTGGCGTATTCCACGTCTCGTGGTGAATTTAGATTTTCTATTAAACCAAAAGCCTCGTTAGGTAAATCGATACCAGTTTCGCTGCCAATTTTAAAATCTAGAAAATAATCTCTAAAGTTTTCCTTACCCATTTCAGTCACAATCCAAGAAACGCCGGTGTTTAAAGATTGATTCAAAATTTCTTGCATAGGCACTGTTCCTCTGGCTCTACCATCAAAGTTTCTAATCGTGAAGGTATTAAGAGTCAATGAACCGGAATCGTAATAGGTGGTTTCTGGTGTAATCGCTCCTGAATCTAGCCCGGCCGCTACTGTGAGCGCCTTAATAGTGGAACCAAACTCGTATACGTTTTCCACTAGAGGATTTTGAAACTGCGCAATTGTCGCCCCTCTACGGTCATTAAGATCAAAGCCAGGTACAGCATTCATAGCCACTATCTCACCAGTGGTTGGATCCATCACAATAGCACCAGTTAACTTACTTTCGTATTTGTCGTTTGTCTCTTGTAATACTGAGTCCAACATTCTTGAAACAGATGGTTCAAGCGTAGTAACAATATCTCCCGAAGATTCATTATCTTTTTTATAAACCATATCGCCGAGGTTACTAAACAGCTCAGCAAAAAAATTGACTGACATTACTTGTCTTTTTTCGAACAAAATATCGTCGTACTGTCTTTCTAAACCATATATACCCCTTAACTCATTACTCTCATCACCAGAAAAACCAACAAAGCCAATCGATCTAGCTGCTAATGAATCACCAGGATAGTAGCGCCACTGATTTTTGTATAACAAAGCACCGTCGATGTCTAATTCGATTATTTCATCTGCTTGATCGTTTGTGATTCTGTCTGCGAGCTCTATATAGGTTCTTCCTGGTGTTTCTAACCGTTGCACACATCGTTCGAATGTTGTGTCTATATAACCCTCCAAACTAATGCAGAATTCGCTGGCTGTTACTGTAAGATGGGTGGGATTTACCGCCAAGACATAGCCTGAGGTAATAGCGGCAGCGGAAAGTAGTGCTTCGTCACGAGTCGAAAAAAGAATGGAGCCACGTGAGTACAGGTCTGTTTTTGTGTGGACATACTGACTCTCAGCCCGCTGCTGGTACATTTCCGCGTTTACTACTTGAATATGATAAAGTCTAAATACGAGTAAAAAAGCGACCATGAGAATCACTCCTGAAAGTAGTCTAATGCGGAGCAAAATTTGTGGACGCTTCATGCTAACAATTTAATATTACTGATTACTACCTAAGACTAAGTTAGCTTGATCTCTCGAGACGAATATTTTATTACTACTTGTATCATAGCCCTCAAGGGTTGCCAATCTGGAAGCAACCTTATGTTGAGCATGAATAAATTTTGATTCTAAGAGGGCTATTTCAGTATTTAAATGGTTTTGCTTCTGAATGTGTTCGGTTCGAATCACCACCTGTACAACAGACATGTTGAGGAAGTACAAATACATGACAATACAGGCTACTAGTAGGCCAATACAACCTATAGTAATCCTCGACGGCTTAATTATTTCGCGACTTTTTTTCATGGCTAATTTACGCTCTTGGTTATAACTCTTAACTTTGCACTTCTTGAGCGTGGATTATCTTTCAGCTCTTCTTCGTTGGGCAGTATTGGTTTTTTGGGTGTCAAAACCCCCATCCCAGCATCTTTCAGCTCTCTAAACGAATGCTTTACTATCCGATCTTCTATGCTATGGAAGGTTATTATCGCCAACCTCCCACCTGGATTTAGTGCGTGAAAAGCTTCTTTGATAAACTTTTCTAACACCCCCAGCTCATCATTTACCGCTATTCTAAGAGCCTGGAAGGTCTTAGTTGCGGGATTTGTCTTACCTTTCTTTGCTTGTCTCGGTAAAGCGTACTCAACCAGTGCTGCTAACTGGGTTGTCGTCTGTATCGACTCTTCTCTTCTAGTCTCGACAATATGCTTGGCAATCCTTCTCGCGAAGCGCTCCTGAGAATATCCGTATAAAATATCCGCAATCACGTTTTCATCCCAATCATTCACTATGTCGTAGGCAGTAAAGGCATAATCCTCTGGATTGCCAAAAGTCATGTGGAGAGGACCTTCGTGCATAAAGGAAAAGCCCTTACTTCCGTCTGCAAACTGCTCCATTCGCCAACCTAAGTCAGCTAAGATAGCATCTGCTCCCTTAATATCTAACGAACTGAGTATCTCTGTGATATTTCCGAAATTATCATGCACTAGGTGGGTCTGTGGAGAGACGTCACGAAGCTTATTTTGATCAAATGCAGTTTTATCAGCATCAATACCGACGTATACTCCCTTTTTACCTAGGAGTTTGGTTATTTCTATAGCGTGACCACCACTACCATACGTTGCGTCAACGACAGTGTCGGTTGTAGACAGCTCTAGAGCGTCTACTGCTTCGTGCAGTAATACGGTTTTGTGTTGCATACGGAGGGTATTTAGTGTGGTCAGTTCGCTCTAGTTCGTGTTGTAGATTATAGGACGCCAATCTCACCAAGTTTTTCGGCTAGGCCGTCTGCTTGTTTTTCGATTTCACGTTTATAGGTCTCCCATTGTTCCTCATCCCAAATTTCGATACGATCATGGATTCCTGCTAAGACAACTTTGCTGTCTAGCTTTCCAAAATCTTTCAAAAAGTCTGGTACGAGAATACGTCCAACTGAATCTACCTCCACCTCTACAGCTCCTGATAAGAAGAATCGATTGAAACTTCTTGTATCCGCCTGACCAAGTGGCAATTGACCAATCTTTTCAGTGATCTTTTGCCACTCCTTCAGAGGATATACAAAGAGACAGTTATCAAGTCCACGGGTAATGACAAGCTTTTTCCCAATTTCCTTACGCCATTTAGACGGCAAGGACAGCCGTTTCTTGGGATCCAACGTGTGCTTGTATTCTCCGATTAACATAAACTTGATAGCTTCGAGCTAGTCTGGCAATCCTCCACAACTTAATGTGGAGATTAGTTATGGCGGATTGCCAAACTAGCTCTCGGTATTCCATATTTCTATAGTATACCACTATCTCCCACCACCCATACATTCTATACCACTTCACCCCACCCGCAACCACTTTGTCCACAGGTGACCCACCAATGAAAAAGCGGCAGTCACCTTAAAAGGTAACTGCCGACTAACCTAGCCTTAGCTTGTTTTAAATTACACCTTGACTCATCATGTCATAAATCATTTGCTCATGACTGTCGAGGTGTACTCGATTTTGAAGTAAGCCATCATACATCAGGAAAAATTCCTTTGTATAATCACATCGTGGCTGCGAAGAAATACTTTGAACTGCGCGCGTCAGTGCGATGGCGTGGATTGGGTTAAATCTGAAGTTTCCCGACGTAACCACTGAAGAAAGTAGCTGATCAACCGGATAAAAATCAGGATTTATCATTTCTTCTGATTTGGCGTCAGGTATCACAGACTCCTTACCCTCCTTGAGTACCGCTAAATAAAAATTGTGAATACTATGACGACTTTCAATATACCGACTCCAGACAGGTTTGTCTTCCACCAGACTGAAATCTTCATCGGTAACATCAAACTCTTCTTTCACTTCCCGGCCACCGCAATTATGAGCTGTCTGGCTGCCGTTTTCATCTCCTTTGACCCGATCTATCTCTTCGACACGACCACCAAAAAATTTGTAGGCGCCGCTTCTAGTACATTTGCCTATCGCGACCCGAGTATAGTTTGACGTGAAAATAACATAATGAACAGTTTCGAGCGTTGGACTCATTTTACTACTCCAATCAATAATTGATACGGAGTAAAATTATACATATATTTTGTTAATAGTCAAGTTATTTATGTTTTAAGAACCACATGTGACTCTTTGCAATTTAGAATAAATGTGGTACTTTTCCGAACAGATAGTCAGTTGTAGGTAGTGTTATGCTCCTAACCGGAAGCAGAGCGCGGGACGCGTTAACCCTTGGGAGCAACTACTCCCTACAACCACAAAAAGGAACTCGCTATGAGTGAATCTACTGAAAGTATGGAAAGTTTACATAGTCTCATCGATACTATGTATAAATTTGCCGACTTGATAAATGACGGAGACCTTGAACCTGGTCAAACGACTCAAAAAAGTATTGATGATTTTCTACTCAATGAGGCCCTTTCTGACAGCATGGCTGGGGACTCGCTCCGACAAGCTATGTCCGAATCTGACATGCTTGATGGCCCAGGGGTAACAAATCCCTTTGAAAACGCAGATATTCTTGAATTAGTAAAGAGAAGGAAGAATATCCGAACTCAAATCGCCGTGGCAGATCTAGAGGCAGAAAGGCAACGAACTAACACTACGTTGGCACAACTGTACGCAGCTGATCAAATGGTCTCTATCCTGACAGAA
>Ga0307935_1001001_pt1 | contig 10899 bp, 3 predicted proteins | sample OrgLakmetageno92_FD_201827 | JGI IMG/M metagenome (GOLD analysis project Ga0307935, IMG submission 201827) | Saline water microbial communities from Organic Lake, Antarctica - #92 | ecosystem: Environmental > Aquatic > Non-marine Saline and Alkaline > Saline | place: Antarctica: Organic Lake...
CCTAAAACGTCTTTTTGTAAGAACTCTAAATACTCATAACTTTTCTGTAACACATTCCTCCTTTCCTGAACTACTCCCTGTAATTCCCCTATCTGGTCTACGGTGACTTGGAAATCTTGATAATCTCTTTGGTTAAACTCACCCAACCCTATTATCTCACCATCCTCGTTAGTCTCAAAACCTTTTTGGTATCTCTTTGCTTTGTCGTAAAGTTGTGTTAATTGTTGTACTCTTGGCTCTAGTTTGTTAGCCATGTCTTCATAAACTTGGAACTCTTGCTCGATGGAGCCTTGAAGTGCATTAACTTTATCCGCCGAGAACTCTCCAAACTCTTCTTGGAAATACTCTTTAACCGCTTGCAATTTCATCTCCTCACTCTCAACCTTAGAAAAAGCATCTAAGAACTCTTCTTTACGAACTGTTCCTTTAGGTACATCAGGTTGCCCCTCATAATCGAACTCTAGTAGCTCATTATCTCCAATTTGGTCTATATAGGTAGGTTTGGTTTGTTCTTCGGTGTAGTCCGCCACAGCCTGTTCATCAGTAAAATCTAAAGGCTTTTTATCTTTAGGTTCTTTTTTTATAACACCTAACAAAGCCTCTCCATCTCCTGTTTGTTCTTTTGTGTGTTCTGCTATGCTCTCCTCATCACCAAACTCTAGAGGTTCTTGTGGCTCGGACTCCTCCTCTTCTGGTGCAGGAGGTCCTAAAGGTTCTTGGGTGATGCCGTAATAATCTTTCATCTCTCCAATCGTTTCATCACCCACTTCTTTACCAGAGCGAGTTAGGATTTCACTTATTGCTTGGTCTACATCACCCTCGTAATAATCTAACACTCCTTGGGCTTCCTTTTCCCCATAGGCTTTAGCTCCTGACTTCTTTAATAAGTCTTGGACTAACTTGTTCTTGTTGTTCTTTGGTTGACCGTTTGCCATATTAATTGTATAATGTACCTAAAGGATTCACTTTTGTTTGTATAATGTATCTAAAGGATTCACTTTTGTTGGCTCTGTTTGAGGTGCTTCCTTTTGGGGTGCAAATTTACTAAACTCAACATCCTTGATAACAAAGTGAGGGGGAACGCCATCCCCACCTTTTTTAAATTCTATATTATCGTTGTCCTTAACTTGTTCTTTTAGTTTGTTTACATCACCAGAAAGAGCCCATTGTGTGTTTCCTAAATAGTCTTCATAAACCCACCTTGCATTGGAAGTGATTAAATTCCCATCTTCATCTATGGAGCCTTTATACTTATCATTAGCGGTCCCTTTCATAACCCTTTCCATCTTCTCAGCTCCACCTTCAACATCAAAAATGCTGTCAAAACCTCCTCTATACCCTGGCCACCATGAAAAGTCCATGTCTTTTTCTTCCCTGATATCTTTTAAAGCAGCAGCCTTTTTTTCTTCTAACTTCTTCTTTTCCTCTTTCACATCAGTACCAGAAACACCATCAGTACCAGAAACACCATCTGCACTATATTGGCCACCAAAAATTCTTGCATAACTCTCTTCATTAGCCGCATCGTTATCAGACCAAACTTTTGAGAGTTCTAGTATCTTTTGACGTTCCTCTTCTGTTAATCCATTAGGCTTCATTAAACCTTCCTTTTCCATGCGCATTTGCGCTGCACTCTTCTGATTGGAGCTACCTGCGTTACGTAAGAATCTACCGTAAGTAGCCCCTTCAGCTTTCCCTTGTTTGGGGTACAATCGTTTTTCGCTGAATAAAGATCTTCCGACATTACTATACATTGACTCGAAAAAGGCTTCGGGACTGTCGTAATCATCATTGCTACCAATATAGGCATCCAGATTATTCTTAAATTTAGGGTCTTTTTGGTATTTATACCGAAAATTGCCATACGCAGCGTCTTTATCTACAGTTTTGTAAGTTCTTCTCCAAAGGTTTCCTTCCTTGTCTTTCTCTTTAAGTGTCTCTTTAGGACCCTTTGAAGCGTTAAAGATATATTTTGTCTGCTTTATAACATCAACACGCTCGTAATTGTTCTCATTTAAGCTCAACATTGGGTCAGCACCCTCTTCCAACGCCTTTTTGTAATCATTAGCAGCCTTTTGACGCATTTGAGGGTCGTTGATTTGTTGCAAGTTTTCATAAAACCTTTCAGCGTTCATCTCAGACTTTATAATACGCTTTGTCATCGGATGTTCAATAGCCTTTTCTAAAGAGTTTTCCAACTCCATCATCCTAACAGGGTTTCTTAAATCATCTACTGTTATGTTCTCCAAACTATTAGGTCCCATAGCACTTTCCTTAATTATCTCGAAGTCTTGTTTGTTCTTGTCGCTTACAAATTGTAACCCTGTGCCTAAGTCTTTTAATCTACTTAGTTGATTAACACCCTGACTTAGATTTTTTAAATCACTTTCCACGGCCTGTGACTCCATATCAACTAAAGATGATATAGCTGAAGTATCAAAGTTAGTTAACCCAAACGTATCGTTGTACGAAGGTTGTGATGGGGAAAACCCCTCTTTTCCGCCATATATCTTATCTGCCATGATTTGAAATTTTAATATCATCCATGTTAGGTCCCATACCTTCTAAATCAGGCATGAGGTCAAACTATTCTGACCCTGTGCCGCCGTTGTCTTGCGCAAGTGTTTTTTCGAGTTTGTCCGCCGCATCTTTAAGCCGCTTTCTTATCTTATTGAGGTTCTGAGCCGTAGTTCTTACCCCAACCTCTTGTGAGTCTAAGTTACCCATACCTTCATTGTAAGAGCCTCTCGAAGCCCTTTCAGCACCTGTGTCGGGAAGTGTTGGAGAACCTAATAGCATTTTTTTCAAATAGTCTACTGTTTCAACTAGTGTTTCAGGCATTAGGTAAGTTGCTGGGCCGCCGTTGTCTTGCGCAGGGTCTGTATCGACGTTGTCTTGCGCAGGGTCTGTATCGACGTTGTCTTGCGCAGGGTCTGTATCGACGTTGTCTTGCGCAAGTGTGTTTTGGAGTGTCTCCTCCATATCTTTAAGCCGCTTTCTTAGCATATTGAGTTTCTGAGCCGAAGTTCTTACCCCAAGCTCTTGTGAGTCTAATTTACCCACACCTTCATTGTAAAAGCCTCTCAAAGCCCTTTCAGCCCATAACTCTTGTGTGTCTAACATACCATCAACATCAATAGCTCTTTGTCCTACATCACCAATTCTACCTATGGTTTGTCGTGATAAATCTCTTTCTCTGTTAATCTCTTCGGCCTCAAAATAATTTCTCTTATCCTCAGCTAATTGCAATGCTTGGAAATATTTTGCGTCTTGTCCTCTATTATACTCCTTAACACGTTGGTCTATTTGTGCTTCTTGACTCAACACCTTAGATTGCGTAGAACCTAAAATAGAAGGTAGTTGACTCCCTCTTACACCAGACTGTCGTAACATATCTAACAACTGTCGTTGGTTTTTACGCAAAGGGCTTTTCATCATCTCCACATCTGTTTGAGATATTTTAGGGAACATCTCTTTTGCAAACCTCGTGCTTACTTCGGGGGTTTCAACTCCTGTGTTTTGCGCTAAAGCCGAAGCTGTTTGTAAAATAGCCGAACCAAAGTTTCTACTACCTTGTCTGTCAAAATACTCGTCATATTCAGACTCGGATAAAGTACGCTCATCTTCCATTGCGTCTCTTCTATCATCTATCATGCTTAAAGCTTTCTGCTCTAAGTCTCCTTGCTCTGAGTCTCCTTGCTCTGAGTCTCCTTGCTCTGTGCCTCCCATGTTGCGACCTAAATTGAAAAAGTAATCTTGCATGGTTTTATCATCCATGTTAGGTCCCATACCTTCTAAATCAGGCGTGAGGTCAAACTCTTCTAACCCTATGTCGGGAATTGTTGGAGAACCTGATAGCATTTGTTTCAAATACTCTACTGTTTCAGGCATTAGGTTAGGTGCTGTGCCTCCCGTTTGCATTTTCTGTATCTTCGCCAACAAACTATTATTTCTTTCATTAGCGTTCAAAGCAAACTTGCCGCCTCCTGCCATTCCGCCCATTCTAAACTGAGGTAACATACCCTCTTCTTGCTCTTCTCCTTCTTCTGTTAAATTCTCCGCCTCTTGGTGCATCATTAAATACTGCAAAATAGGTAGCCTTGAGGTTTTATTTTCAAGGTTTGTGTCCATTGCAAAAATATCTTTTTCCTTCTCGTGCTTTGTAGGATAATCTCTTTTTACACCTTTAACCAATTCTGCATAGGATTTAGTTCCCTTACTTGGTAAAAAATCTGAAACTTTTACCGCCCCAACTTTAGTGTTCCCATCTGAATCTGTTCTATGGTCTAACCCATAACCTAACACATCATCTTTTATACCCTCTAAATTCACCTTTCGGCTATCATCAGAAGAAAACACCTCGGTTCCAATAGGCACTACATCAGTAACCTCATCTTCATCCATATCATCATGAGACTCCTCTGCAAATGTTTCTACCAAATCTAAGTTGGGAAGCATTAACATCTCCTTGCCCTTATCCCCTTTCTCTGCTTGTATGGGTGTGTAATCTTCCCCCAATATTTTTTGAATGGTTCCGCCCAACTCAAAACTTCGGGGGCTTACAACAGAACTCTCGTACATATCCATTTCATTCTCAAACTCTGTTTCCTCATTAATTCCTCTTTGCTTGGCCGCACCAAAAGCCCCAACTCCTGCGCCTAAAATACCTCCTAACAAACCACCTCGTGAAACACCACTCAAAAATCCTCCCGCAGCACCTTTACCAATGCTCGGTGTGTCATCTCCTAAATTAAATGCAGTTAAAGCGTCTCCCCCTGCTCCTATCAAGGAATTAGAACTACTGTTGGCATCATTAGCAAAACCTTTGTTAGCATTCATCTCACCAATATAATCATCATAAGGTATTGGCTCTCCATTATCATCGAGCAAAGGGTTATCTTCTGTTCCCACAAACTTCACCCCATCTTTCTCGTAGAAAGAAACTTCTTCTGTATTCTCGCCTTTCAACAAATCAAGTACACCCAACATAATTATAGTATTTCACAGTCAACTGTTGTGTCAACTTTTTTAAGTAGTAATTTTTTATTTTCTTCTTTGTTCATTTTAAGTATATACCCCAAATGGTTATCTAAAAAGGAATCATCATCCCGAACCTCTCCAATATTCTCCTCGTTCACCTCAACAGGCTGTACCTCATCCCCAAAAGCAAACATTCGAGTGTTACCATTTTGAATCTTGTTTCTCACATCACCAAATCTCCATTTATTGATAGGAAGGTAATTGAGTTTCATAACATCGGTGTCTGTATAATCCGCCGATAAAATGTCATAGTCGGCATCTCCGAGGTCTTGGAAGTTAAGGTTACCTGTATTCTGATAAGAGTTATAAACAACAACATCATCGAAGGTAAACTTATCCTCTCCACCTACAAACACTTTACCATCATGTATAAAGCTCTCGCAATACAGTGTAGTGTTTTGATACTCGAAAGTATCTATGTCTTGGTTGTTAAGCGCAAAGTCTATAATCCAATCTGATTGCTCTCCATAGAAGTTTCTATACTTACCCTCAATGTTGTGCATGTACAACCCATCACCGCCAAAACTGTAAAATTCTCCTCGTGTTTGTGCGTAAACTAAAGGTTTGTAAGAATGGAAACTAATAAAGTTCCTTGCTGTGAAAGAATAACTTAGAGTCCAAGATACGTCAGTAAAGCATGAGGGGTCGCCTAACGGTACTTCTTTCCCTTGATAGGTGCAAACACCATCTGCAAAAGAAACGCCCTCATGTGGCTTGAAATCAATCTTTGTGATTAATATTCTGTCGTGTCTGTAATCAACCCCAATGTTATACCCTACTCCACTTGGTGTCTTTTCATCAACCAAATCAAAATCGGGGAAAGCCTTCAACAGTTCCAAATCTAAGTTGTTGCGCAAAAAACTTCTCATTGTCGCAGAACCTAACTCTTTCATTCCCCCCGAAGTGAACATGAATATCTTGCGTGCTTTTCTATCTACCCACACATAAGCTATGTTTGTATTTAAAGCGGCATTAGGGTCTATGTTTCCTGCATATCCTTCCTCAACACCTGCAAACAAATTGATAGGTCTTTGTACGACATTTCCTCTGCCCAAGTAAATAGAATCTCCATCGTTGGTTTCCATGCTTGTAGCTCCCGACTCTAAAGAATAAATCGTATCAGAAGTATGTACGTACAACTTGTTAGACCGCTTGAACATTCTTGAAATAAAACCTGCCGAAGCCTCTATGTCAAGATAGTTGTTTACTCTGTAATTTCTGTAAGCATCTATCCATGAGGTTGGGTCTTGTGGGTCTGAATAAACAATCTTTAATGTTTTCTCATTCAAACAATCACAAGTGTTATAATTTATAGGTTGGCCGAAAGATAGATCAAAATTGTTAAACCTTGAATAACTTTCATACTCATAAGCATAATAATCATCTCTGTATCTTTCCACCCTATCATCTTCCATCTTATACTTATCGTCTGCCAAAAACTCATCAGGGAAACAATCGGGTATTCCTAAAACATTATCCCAAAACTTATTATCCAAGTTTGTGTTAGCCCAACCAATCACCCATGATATACCTAAGAGTGTCAAGGCAATAGACGAGGCTAAAGCGAAAGGTAGGCCAATAGAGTTGCACAAACCATAAGTAGCATTATAAATAGCTTCTGCGCCAATGTTTATACCTTTAAAGAAAAAGTAAAAACCTACCACATAAGTGAAAAGTATATTTGTGATGACTCTTAAAATCATCTTCCCAGGAGCAATTTCACTCATCAACGACCAAAACTGGTCTAAGTAGCTATTATCGTACCCTCCCTCTGAGTTCACAAAAGAGCTGTCTAAAGAAAGACCGTTCAAATCTTTGTAAAAAGCTGTCTCTTCTGTTTCTCCCCCTTTTCTGTAATACAAGTTTACATCACTTACAACTGGGAAAGTAACTAAAGTCTTCTGCACTTGTGGGAAGTAAGTATCTCTTTCAGGTAGCACAGGACTTCCCCCAACAATTATATCAGCACCACCATCTCTTAACCCATTCAAGTCGTCATTTGCCCGTGGGTCTAAAGTTGCTGCTTCTAACCCTTGTTCAGGAATTGTTCCACATTTCTCCGCACCAATAGTGTTGAAGAATCTACTAAGAAGTCTATTTAGTATTCTTCCTACAAAACCACCGCCAAATTCTAAAGACTTAGCAATGCTTTTGTTTCTTGGGTTAACCCCTACTCTGTCTGAAACATAGCTTGTGGTCTTAACACTAAACAAGTTTATGTAGCTATCTCCTGTTCTTACCTCACAACTGCCGTTAGCTAAGTCATCTTTCGTACCTTGATAAATAGGTACATAAATTTGGTCTTCTAACCTACCATACTGGTTAGGAATATCCTCTACAATATCCCCATAATCACCAATGCCGTTCAGCACTCGTTGGTGTTGGTTGACATCTCCTACAAAACTACCATCCCACTTATCTCTGTAAGGCCCTTCTGTTTCTATGTAAACTGAACTTTCTCTATGAAGGTTAATTAAACTTGTTGTGAAATTATCCCCCTTATCTATTGTCTTGTTAGCAGGAGCATAAGACGCTGCCTTTATACAAGATGACTCAAAGCTATTTGTGGCCGCCGCATAATGGTTTAAGTTTATTGCCGCACGAGAACCTTTAGAGTGTTTTGTGTCAACAAAGTAACTGTCGGGGTCTATACCTTCTGCATAAAGCCCATGTCTAAAACCTTGCCCTCTTAACTCCATTAAGAAATTAACTCTATCTGAATTAATATTGGGTCGGTTAAATTGTGTGTCAGGGCTTAAAAAGGTGTATGCAGATGCTAAGTTGTTTATATCCCCTCTTTTATCACCAAATTCAGAACCTATGTCCTCAACATATCTACTAACAGTCTCAACAGAGTTTACTCCGTTCTTAGGAAACAAATACTCCTCGTTGTGAACTCTTCCCTTAAACGTACCTCTAAACAGTCCCGAAGCCTTTATGCTCTTATTAGACTCATCTCTTTGTACTATGTTAATAGTAAAAGGATTTTCTTCATTCAAAGGCTTGTCTAACTCTTCTTCTCTTGGCGGCTCTATGTCATAAAACTTTAACCACAAGAAACGAGCATAACTATCTTTTTCCTCAGAATTATCCATGTTGTACTCTGTAGGCACTCCATCTTGATAACTTATAAAATGAGGTTCGATATTAACTGTTGGCATCTTCAAATGACGTATAGGTGTTCCAGCTTTGTCAACATAAATGTTTTCATCCCCTTTGCCATCAATATCACATCTTTTCGTTGTGGGGTAAGTCTCGCAACTCTCCCAGCCACTCAAAGTCCCTTCCGCATCAATACAAGGAATTATCTTTTTAACTTTACAGCAATCCCCTTCTTCGTAAATTATCTGTGGCTCACAATCATTACTAACAGTTGTGAAATCTGAGTCCTCTTCCCCCATCCCTGTTGTAACACCTCTACCTGTACCGTTATCTTCGGGGTCTACTATTTCATTTGAAGTGTTGTTCTGACCAACATCTGATGGAACATCGCCACCCGTTGTTGTATCAAACTCATCACAATAGGGGTCTGTGTCGGGACTGTCACCATCTTCTTCGTCACCTAAATTTTGATTTGGTTGCAAGGCGCTTGAAGGTTGAGGTTCATCTCCCGAAGGGTAATCTAAACCCTCACAATCTGAAATATCTCCTATTGTTTCTTGATTACCCTCTGCACCACCCTCTGAACTTAAATCTACATCTATGTCAGAAGAAACTCCTCTAAATGTTACGGTATTTCCATCAGGTGTGTACTCTATTAAAGAATCCCCAGCTGCGTCATAAGTAAATGTAGACTCTAAAATCTCTTTTACATCTGCTTCTGCTAATGTACCTTGCTGAACTTTGTATTGTAAATTCAAGAAGTTGAGTAACAGTGTTACATCATCATCATTGAATGAATAGTCTGAGGAACTTGGTAGCCCTGAAAGAGGTTGTAACCCTTCCTGCTCTAATCCCCCAGATATGCCATCACAATCGCAATCGCAAGTTCTACTAAGTAAGTTGAAAGCTGCTTCTAATTCTCTTGAACTATTCAGCCCTGCATCTGGGGCTGCTAGTGTAGAGATTATCCTTTGTTTGGCAGAATTAGCCATGATGCAATACACATCGCAATCACAATCTCCATCACCACTATCTGCACTTGGGTTAGGTACATTAGAGTAATCAGGTATTGAAGCGTCTTCGCTGCTTAACACACCTTGGTCTGTTGGCACAAAAGGTTCGTACTGTTGGTCTGGGTTTGTGAAAACCCTTTGTGCGGACTCTGAATCACTCTCAACACTATTACCAGTGTAAGTCGTAGTTCTCTGTGCGTTGTTTCCAGAAAAACTCCCCCCACAACCGTTACAATCTTCGCTGCTCGCAGGGGGAGCTTCAAAATTACCTATGTGAAACGCTCTGGTTCTCGTTCCATCAGTGTAGTTCCAATGTATTGATACACTGTAAACCTCTCCGTTACGAAACCCTTTGAACTTATAAGCATACTTCATAGGAACTCTTCCTACAATGTATGTGGGTCTTATTCGTAAAGCCCTCTCTTGGTAATCTAAATTTCTTTCTCCTCGTAAGTTATACAAAAATAACCTACTGTCATATTGGATTAAATCACTTCCTCTTAACCATCCGTCTTTTCGGCCCAACACTTCTGAAATAGTTAAATCCCGAATGTATTGGTTTTTAGAACTGTAAAAAAAGTCAACCCCGTTAGTCGTATAAGGAAGTTGAGCCACAACCGTTCCTACTGTGTTACCATTATGGAACACCCCAATATTTACATAATCATAAAAAGGACTAAGGTTTGCTATGCGAATGTTTATAGACTCTTCGCTTATCTCATCACTTGTGTTGTTCTGTGTTCCTAAATGAACTGTCTGTGAGAAATTAAACCAATTTGTGACGTTACCATCCTTATCTTCTAGTTGAACTACAATGTCATATGCCCCACCACTTAAATCTTGACCTCCTTTGTCATTAACACTCGCATCAACAACACCGACATTGTTTCGTCTAAACAACAATATGTCTTCGCAATCTTCTACCTCATCTGTGTTATCGACATTCAAACGATAATAATAATCATTCACCGCCCAATATAATATCAACTCATTACAAGGCTGTATCACTTTAGATTCAACAGGAATCCAAGTGTCAACCCCAAAGTCCATATCACACTCGTCATAAACACTCGTGTAAGTCTCTCTAATAAGGTCTATATAACCTATCTCACTTGTTCCGCCATTAAGTATAAAGGTGTAAAGCCTATCTCTTTCTTCTACGTTATGTAGCCCCCTTAAAATAGCTCCTTGGGGAAGTAGGGTGTGAAGTCTATTAGAGTTCTCCGAAGATATGCCAAAACTATGCTCATCATCCGTTTCTAAAACAGAGTTCCACGCAGATTTATAATACCCCTTTGGAACCAAAGAATCAATAGCATCTTGGTTCATACCTTTGGTGAAGGTTGAAGTTATTATATTTCTCTTTGTATCGCTATTTCTTGACATTCTATCTCCTTGTTAATCGTGACATCCACTTGGAATACCCATCTTCTTGCCATGCACCCAAATTCCCATGAGAAGGGTAGTACATCTTCATAAACACATTGTCCATAAACGCATACCAATCTTCCATAGAAACAAGTCTAAGGGCTTCTCTTGCTCTTCCCATAGCAATCTCTCGTTTCTGCCTTGCTTCGTTACTGTCCTGCTTAAACTGCCTGTTCTGTGTCTTTCTGTACTGTCGGTACATCTCTTTTTCTTCTATCGCCCACTTTATCGCATCAAACACATCAGGCAAATTAGGTATCATTCTATACCCATTTTCATCTGCTTTGTATTCCAAGGTGCTGAGTAAAACAGCACC
>Ga0307935_1001002_pt1 | contig 10894 bp, 5 predicted proteins | sample OrgLakmetageno92_FD_201827 | JGI IMG/M metagenome (GOLD analysis project Ga0307935, IMG submission 201827) | Saline water microbial communities from Organic Lake, Antarctica - #92 | ecosystem: Environmental > Aquatic > Non-marine Saline and Alkaline > Saline | place: Antarctica: Organic Lake...
TTTGACATAATATCTCTATCTCTTGTAATTATAATATTGTATGAGACTTTATCTTTAAATTGTTACAATCAATTTTTATTTAGAATTTTCTAAAAAAGTAAAAAATACTTTTACAAACACGCACAATATATAATATTTATTCCATCTTGTTCTCTACAATTCTAAAACCCTTATTTGTCCTTTTTTTAATATGTTGCACTTCTCCTTTATGGAATTCATTATGACAATCATTACATAATGAGGCTAGATTTGCTTTTTTATTCTTGTGTATATAATCAATTAACTTATTATTTTTATCAGCGTATTGTTGGTGTTGTAAATGATGCACTTCAGTGGATGGTTTCAATTTACATTTTTCACATAATCCAATAATAACGTCTTTATTAAAATGTGATGATTTTGACGATGAAACTGGTTTATCTATATCTGATATATAATTATTCCTGATCTCCATAGCCAAGTCAATAAATGTATGGTTTAAATTCATTGCTTTGCATACTTCAAGACCGTATTTATTATTCCCAGGTCCGTCTTTTAATATCCTATCATATACTAATTCATCCAGTTTAGCATCATAATAAACACTTAAATGTTTCATAGATAACCTCTCAAGTTTAATAATATCGTCCATCTTTATAATCTCGTGAAAATGTGTAGCAAAAATAAATTTACAATTTTTATTGTGGAGAGAAATAAGGGTTGCTACAAAAATGCTTATTGCTGAACCCATTTCTGTCCCTGAACATAGTTCATCACCTATAATAAGGCTATTTTCATCGCTATTATCTATAATATTTCTTAATTCACTCATTTCAACCGCAAATGTAGATAACCCTTTAAATATATTATCATTTGATAAGATACGGGTAAATATCCGCGTAAATGGTTTATATATATATTCGCTACATGGAACAAAGAACCCACATTGTGCCATTATAACACACATACCCAACGCTTTCATAAGGGAAGATTTACCAACAGCATTAGTTCCAAATAATAGAATACCATTTTTATTATCTTTATCCTTGTCTCCCCCCAGTGATATATCATGTGCTACATATATCTCGTCTTTGTTGATATGTTCTATTAGAGGATGACGCATTTTTTTTATAGAAACAAATGATTTACTGGATTTGGAATCTATAATAGGTTTGCAGTAATTATATTTATGTGCCACATAAGCCTTATTAATACATACATCCATATTAATACAAAAGTCTATTATTTCATTGAATGATTTACTACAATTAAAAAGGTTATTTATGAATGTAGCAAGTTTTTCTTTTAACAATGTCTTTAATTTATTTTTATAAATTTCAATATCATTTGTGATCTTATTAATCTGATAACTATTAATTATAGTATCATTGCCCCGTTTTTCTTTTTTTATAGCATAAATATTTAAACCAAATGTTTGGTCTGTTTTAGAATATGATGATTTAAATGATAATGTAATAACATTAGACTTATCCTTAATATCTTTTATTAGTCTATCCATTAATTTTTTCGCACGTGGTTCTGTAAGTTTGAGCATCTTACCAGATTTATCTGTTTCGTGAATTTTGCAATATTCTCCAGTCTTACTTTTTTTTTCCGTTGTTTTTATTGTTTCTGTGAGATATGACTGGATTACTTCAAGTATATCATTAGCCTCTGTATATTTTTTCTCTACTTCATCAATATCCGGGTAAATGCCTTTTTTAAAGAAATTTGTAACTGTTCCATCAGTATTCGACATATTTCTACATACACTTAAATTAATCTCGTCATTTATACATTTAGTAACTTCTTTATAACTTGATAAGATATTTTTGGAAACAAATGTATTATATTTTTCCAGTCCAGGGTATGCTTTTAAACTCTTATATATTTTGTAAATTAATTGTAGATCGTCGTATAAAATACTAATATCGTATGGGATTATTTTCTTCAGTGATAATTTTCTAAAAAATGTTTCTAAGTCGTGAATATTAGAGAGAATTCCCCGAGTTTCAATAAAGAATTCCATATTATCTAATATATATCCTACTTTATCATACTCATTTTGTAATAGAACCTCATTTGTTATTGGCGATGATATTATTGTATTCATCTTACGTTTACCCATATTAGTAACGCATTTATTGATAAATTTCGACAATGAACTATACTTTGATTTATCACGGTGGTCATTTATAATATTGAGTTGTGATAATGAATAATTCTCTGTAGAGAGAATTTCTTTCTGAGAATTAACTTTTGGATATTGTATTTTTTGTATAAGGTCACTATTTTGTTTATTAATAAAATCCAATAAAAATACAAATGAATTCATCATAAATGGATATTGTTGGATATTATCACTTATTTCTACAAAGTTATTGTATGATGAACTATAATATTGCTTTATAATTTCGTCTTGATAGTTTTGCTTACAACAGTTTAACGCTCGTTTTGTAAAAGGGTGTTTCTCATCAGTCAAATCAATATTTCTAATACTCACTGTATGTTTCCCAGCGATATTTTGAATTGCACTAACTACACTAGTTGTTATATCATCACTATAATATAGCATAATAAACTCATTCGGTTTATATACATTACATAACTTTTCCACTTCATTAAATGATTGATAAGACTTATAGAATTTCTCACTATGTTCGCTAATATTCGTATTTCCAGTTAATATATCCATAGTTGCAATGCCAAAAAATAGTTTATTCACTGGAGAGAAAACAGATGGTTTCTTATGGTGAATATAACAAGTCATAATATTGTTTGATAATTCCTGGTTATCTTCTTTAAAATATGTCCCTGGGGTTATAATATGACTCAATACCCTTGGTTTTGTTACATCGGTTTCATCCTGATTATAGATAACAAGAGTATAACCAGTATTATTCATTTTTTCAATATATTTTTCAATTACGGAATCGCGGAAACCAGCCATTACAATCGAACATTTTATATTTTTTATTTCTTCTCCTGATGGGGGTTTATTATATTCAATATTACTTTCACTATTACTTCCATCATTATTTCCATTTTCGTATGGTTGAAATTTGCCTTCCTTAATTTTATATATAGTAGCATCCACACTTACTTTTGATTTTGGTGCTATTTTTAAATCACATAAATCGCTGTATTCCTGGATTTTACTACCAAAATATCCATTTATTAATTTATGTGATTTTCCATATACTTCATAAAATGCCCCAACTTGCATTATTACAATAGTTTTATCTCCATATTCTCTAGAATGTTCCGTAACTAATCTAAAATATGTATCAATTAATAATTCTTTCATTAATTATTAACTTGTATTGAGTGCGAATGTGACTTATTAAAATTCTTTATGTAGGATTATAATATATAATATTACAATGCTTTTAATATCCTTCATTAAAGTAATTATGTATTAATATATCTCCACTCTTGTTTGTTATATCCCCTGATAAAATAGAATCAACAAATATTTGTCTCAATATATTATTTGGAGCGTATGATCCAAATTTTATCATGTTCTTTTCCCTGAGGTATTTTTTAATTTTTACAATTGGGGTTTTTAATAAAACATCTGTCGCATCTTTAATTTTCTTACGCGTAACGTTGTTTTTTATTAATACCCCAACACTATTTTTATTTTTATTTTTATCTTTATATTTACCTAATTTGTAATTTGTTTTAATAGTTCTTTTCTTATAAGTTTTATATCTTTTTTCAATTGGGACATTGTGTCTTGTAGGTTGTATATTTCTCTCTAATTTTATCTTTTGTAACCTATTCTTTCTCTCTATAATATCCTCTTTTTTTGTTGGTTCTTTACGTTCAATATCTCCATTGTTTCCAATATTTCCAACGACTACAATAGGTTGAGCATTATCATTTCTGCTTGTAATATTAGTTGATAAATCAACATCTTCATTGTCATTAGTGTTTAATGGATGTATATTATTATATTTTGGCTCATGCCTTTTCTCTATTGATTTCTCTCTATTAATTGTATTATGTTCTTTTATATTGTTTATAGCATCTTCAACCTTATTATGTATTAAATTTTTTTTAATGGTCTTATTGTATTGTTTAAATGTAGGTTTATTTCCACCTTTTAAACATCCATATGGGGGATCTTCTTTATGGGTCAATTTACTAGTGTGTATTTTAAACTTATTGTCGCGAATATTATTTATATTAGGATTTATAATAGGTGCTTCACTTTTCAATATATCCCTATCTTTATCACTAACTTTATCATGTTCAATATTTGAGACAAGATTTGGTTTTATATAATTTTTATCAAAAATATCTATATCATCTATAGTATTAATATTTATAATAGGTGATAATTTATTATTATTGCTTTGTTTATTTAAACTATCAACATCACCATCACTTACTATATTATCTATATCTATAGTAACTCCTTTATTTTCAATATTTCCCCCATTATGTTTATGTCTATCTTGTAAATTATGTGCGGAAAGATAATTATTTGATTTGTTAATAATATTATTAGTTACTGGTTTTTCATTATTCCCAGTATTATTCCCACTATTATTCTTATAGTCTTTATATTCCTTATTTTTTACTGTTTTTTGTTGTTTCTTTTTGTCAATGAGTTTTTGAATATACTCAATACTTTGCTTAAATTCATTTGCAAAACTATGATTATTATCAGTTTTATCTATATTATCCACATTATCCTTATCCTTATTGTTTCCATCTTTATTTATATTATTGTTTATACTTGTAACTCCTTTATTTCTCTCAATATTATCTCTCTTTTGTTTATTACGCACAAGTTTTAATAATTCCCTTTTCATCTTATTTGGTTTTATAAAACTTGTTAATGTCCGTTTATCACCTGTATCTAATCTATTTTTTAATGTTTTTGTTCGTTGTTTTGTAGATTTTCCAATCCTAAATAAATCCGGATTTATCTTTATAGTTTTACTTGCCATTATGTATTTTATAGTTAGGAAATAAAACAGTAATAATAACACAATAATACAATAATACAATATGACAATATGACAATAACACAGTTACATAATCAAATAACGGCTAAAGTATTTATATTACATTATAAAAATAATATATGCTATACATATTTCTTATAAAGTGTTAATGTGCTATCTCTCATTTTTGAGTAATCAACCAAAGGCTTAAAATATTGAATTTCGCCCAAATCATACTCCCTATAATATCTTTGCCATTCATGTAAATGTTTAGCATCAACTTGTTGTAAATTTGGCATCCATTTTTTTATATATTCAGCATTCTTATCATGTTTAGATGATTGTGATTCTGGGTTAAATATACGGAAATATGGTTGACTGTCTGCACCACTACCAGAAACCCATTGCCAGTTTCCATTATTTACCGCAGGATCATAATCAATCAATTGTGTCGCAAAATATTTCTCTCCCCATCTCCAATCTATTTGTAAGATCTTAATAAGAAAACTAGATACTATCAACCTGCCTCGATTGTGCATGTATCCAGTGTTATTTAATTCTTTCATACATGCGTCAACAATAGGATAACCAGTTTCACCATTACACCATTTATCAAACCATTCTTTATTATTACCCCATTTAATACTATCATATTTTGGTTTAAGTGATTTATTCCCTATGGTTGAATTCCATCCCTCTAATGTATGCGGGTATTCATTCATTAAATGTATATAAAAATCTCTCCATATAAGTTGCCTGATAATATCTACCCCTTTCTTTTTTAATATATCTTTTGTTTTTTCATATACCTCACGGACAGATATACACCCATATTTTAGATATGGTGATAATTGTGTGGTTTCTTTTGTTAAATCATTTCTGTCTTCATTGTAATTGTGAAAGTTTTTTATGGAATCTAATTTGTTAATACCTTCTTGTATACCTCCATAAAATCTGTTACTTGTAGTGGGAACTGTAAATTTTAAATATGCTTCTTTCAATGTTATTCGATATTTTAGAGAGAAACAGATATTATATAATTCTGTATTCCCTATAAATGCCTTATTATTGCTTTTAATATTATTCTTTTTTTGAATTATCTCTCTATTTTCAATACACTTGTTATAGAATGGTGTATATTTTTTATATATTGTCCCACCACCTGTCAATATTGAACCTGGGATATATAAACATACATCATGATAATCACAAAAATTAATATTATTTTTGCTGCAGTAATTTTTTATTAAACTATCTCTATGTTTTGAAAAAGGCGTATAATCTTTATTAATATAAATATTATTGAATTCTATCTTTTTATATATTGAATTAATAATACTAATTTCTTCCCCATAAAAATATATTATAGGTTGCTTTTTTGATTTATTATAATGAGAAAGTTCTTCTTCTAATGATTGTATTGATTCTATCATAAATTGGACACTCCTACATGATTTATATTCATTCTTTGTTACTTGTAATGGAGAGAAAATAAAGATTGGTATAATAATATTATTTGGTTTATTAAAGCACTCAATAAATGATGTATTATCATGAATTCTCAAGTCCCTGCGAAAAATAAAGAGTGATATTTCCTTATTTGAACTCATATAATATATGTATTATATAGTAATTATTTATTATATAATGCTATCTATATTATTATTTTATTATTTGATTATTTGATTAATTGATTATTCCATTAAAGTATATCATAAGTTATATATATCAATTATGTGGAAACTAAATAATTACCACGACGATAATGATAAATCACCATTATTTATTTTGTTTTATTTTTATTCTTTTTCTTATTAGAAATTTTATGATTACGCTTTTTATTTCTTAATGTTTTATTGGGTTTATTATGTTTTACTTTTCTTGTAGTTTTTAATTTGTTTCTACGTTCCTTGGTTGAGATTGAGGTCGTAGTTTTCTTATGTTTATTAGATTTATTTACTTTCCTTTTTCCTCCCTTAGGTATAGTAAATCCTGAGATATCAGGTAATTCATCGAGTTGTTTTTGTTTTGCCCTTTCTAGTATTTGTTCTATGTCTTTGACACGATCTTCATTAGTTCTTGATTTTGCCTCGCCGTATCGAATTAATTTGTCATATATATCCCTGGCAGTCATTGCTCTACAAACGACAACAGTTTTATTAGTTTTACTCGTATTAACATCATCTTTACATGGATAAATATCCAATACACAGTCCCTAGATTTACCCATTTCTCCAGCCCTATATACCTTAACATATTCACCCCCTTTTGAATCTGTTTTTAATTCTATAGAACCATTTATAAGAGTATTTCTATTACCTGCTATTAAATGGAAGGTTTGGTTTCTACCTGGTATATATAATTTAACATTATGTTTATCACCACCATACAATTCTATATAGCCCCTATTTTCTCCTGTACTAATCATACCTTTATTACAACCAGTATAAACATAAACTGCTGTTTTATTAAATTCGTGTGCCATCCTATTATATACATTATAAAGATATAAATTATACTCTATAATAATTATATTCTCCATATCCAACCATAAAATTAAAATCACTGCCTAAATTTTCACCCTTTTCATTCAACGAGAACCGCATATTTACATTTTTATTAATATATTTAGTCCAATCAAAAGAATGTAGTTTTGAGAAACTAGCACCATCAAACGCATAGTAATTATTTTTGATTGTAACAAAAGAGACAAAATGTGCTTTTATATTATCTATTAAATTTATATTATCTAATTTAAATACACTAACCGGTATTTTATTATGAATATCAATATATCTTATATATTTTGGTATATACGTATTATTTCGTGTATTGTTATATGAAATGATTGACATATTTGTTATATTTTTATAATCATAATGGTTTGAATGTTTATCAAATCCATCATAATAACAATCTAAATACTCAGTCTCTACATTACTTGGATTTACATCTTGTATATTAAATGATATAGGGAATATACCGGTTGATATAAATGGTTCTTCTTTCTGTCTTCTAAGTCCAGATAAATAAAGTGTTAATAATTTAAAATATTCAATAGGATTTCCAGCATCGCCTATTTTTCTAGTTTTTACATCTTGTAATCTATAAAACTCCGTTAATTTCCTGCTAGGTAGAATTTTTGTATAGAGTTCTTTAATTAATTCATTAGTATCTAGTAATGAAACGTGTGTATTATTACAATCAAAACTGGCTTGTATAGACATATTCAACCTCCTAAAAATAATATTTAAATTCTCATCTGTAAACTTATCACCATTTGGAGGTTGTGATGTAATCATTGCTCTACGCATCCATTTATTATGATGTGCTGCTAAATCACTAATAAAATATGACATAAATAAACAATTCATCCAACAATTAGCAGCAGATTGTCTTGGTGCTATAATACAATGTGGTTTAGTATCTCTGTATAACATCTTAATAAGTTCTCGTTTTCCAATATCGCTATTTGATGATACACAAGAACCATCTTTTAATCTTACATCTAGGTCTGTTGGTTCACTAATTTGCCAGTTATATATTTTCCTATAATTATCAATACATTCTGTAACATTCCTTCGTTTTGTTAATGTTGTTATATCATCAATATTCCTGTTTATTGTTGTTATAAACCCGTACTTATTTATTGATGGGATTAATGTTTTTAGTTTAGTAGCAATATCATCACTTGATTTAGGGTTCCTTTCTATTATAACTATTTCACCTTGTGATCCTTGTAATTTCCTAGGTGTATCAGTTATATCCACAATTGATTGGATTGGTTCAGAAACAGGTGTAATATGTGGTATTGTTGATTTCCGTTTTATTGTCTTTATTCGCTTTAATTTTCTCACTTTACGAACAGTTTTTTCAGGAAGAACAATAGTTTTTGTAGTTTTCATAGTTTTATTTGTATTTTTTTCATTATTTATTCTTGGTCTAAATAACTTTGTAAAAAATCCTGGTGATTTTTCTTTTTCTTTTTCTTTTTCCTTTTCATCTCTTTTTCGTGTTTTATTTGTGTCAATTGATTTTTTTGCTGTTTTTTTCAGACATGTGTTTGTCTTGGGTATACGCAAATAACCATTTTTACACCGTTTTTCTTTATCCCCTAATATATATTTTATTATAGGTGTTGTTTCTTTATCCTTCTCAGTCTCCTTATCCTTATCCTTATCTTTATCTTTATCGTGTAATTGTTTTGGTTTAAGTTGTTCTTTATCACTCTTTTTCATGGTTAAACCAATATTTAAACATTTTCTAGTCTTAGGAACCCGTTTGAACCCTTTTTTACATCTATTTTCTTTTTCTTTCAACTCATATTCAACTATGCTTTTTAATCGTTCTCTTTCACGTTTTTCATAAAGTGTTTTTTTCTGATTTTTCATATGTGCTATTTGCTTTTTTCTTTGTGCTTCTTTATTAATTCTCTCTTTCTCTCTTATATTTCTCTCTTTCTCTCTCTTTTTTTCTAACTCTAATGTTTTTTTATTTTGTATTAAGCGCATTAATAAATCTCTCTCAATTGGTATTAGTTCTTTACCTTTATTATTTAATACTTTTCGTTGTTTGAGTGTTTTAGACACAGGTTTTTTATTCACGGTAGATTGTTGTTTTAGATATTTTGCCACCCTACAGCGCATAGTTTTAGGTACTCGTTTATATCCTTTTTTACACCTTTTTTTACCGTCACCCAATATATATTCATATATATTTGTTTTATCCATTGTTGTAGTTATATATATTATACAGATATATTTTCAAATATACTTAAAATAATATTAATAATAAATTATAGAATAATATTTGTGAAAGATTACAGGACAAGGATTATATAGATGTTGATTTCATCAATTTATTCGCATTCAGACATTGAGCTATTAAAAAAAGGTTGTTTAAATATAAACGGATGGATACAACAATTTAGAAAACAAGCCGAAATATGCTTTATTAATATAAATGATGGTTCAACCCCAAAAGGAATACAAATAGTTGCTTCAAAATGTAAGAATATTGTTTTATTCGATACGTTGGATAAATTGAACGTTGGATGTTATATGAAATGTTATGGTAAATTAATAGATAGTCCTGCAAAGGGGCAAAAATTTGAATTTAGTCTAGAAGGTATAGACAATATTGGCGATTGTGATATTTTAGATTATCCCCTTGCAAAAAATATTAAACTTCCATCATTGCGCAATAAATGTCATCTACGTGGTAGAACAAAAACGTTTGGGTGTGTATTTAGGATACGAAATACAGTGTTATACGAAACTCATAATTTTTGGCAGTCAAAATCATTCTTAAATTTAGATCCAAATATAATTACAACAAATGAATGCGAAGGGGGTGCTGGTGTTTTTACCGTAACTGAACTGATGAACCCTAAATTAATATCCAAAGGTGGTGATAAAAATGACTTTTCTAAGGATCATTTTTCGAAACAAACATTTCTAACAGTATCCTCACAATTACAACTAGAAGCATTATGTTGTGGAATGGGTAATTGTTATACTATGAATAAGAGTTTCAGGGCGGAGCATTCGATGACAAATAAACATATGAGTGAATTTACTCATTTAGAAATAGAGATGATGGACTGTAATAATAATGACTTAATGGATATTAGTAAAGAATATATATTATATATAATTAATAAGGTATATGAGAAAAACTACGATGATATAGTTGAATTAAATAAATTTACAAGTAAGGGATTACTGGAGAAATATGAGAAATTGAGAACGCTAAAATTCTTTAAGATTACATATGATGACTGTATAAATGTTATTAAAAAAAATAGTAAAATCAAATGTGAGTATGGTGATGATTTATCTAGTGAAATGGAGGAATTCATTACATCATTTTATGGTGGGGCTGTGTTTGTATACGATTGGGTTATGGATATTAAGAGTTTTTATATGAAACATAAGGACAATGATAATGATAATAAC
>Ga0307935_1001009_pt1 | contig 10855 bp, 15 predicted proteins | sample OrgLakmetageno92_FD_201827 | JGI IMG/M metagenome (GOLD analysis project Ga0307935, IMG submission 201827) | Saline water microbial communities from Organic Lake, Antarctica - #92 | ecosystem: Environmental > Aquatic > Non-marine Saline and Alkaline > Saline | place: Antarctica: Organic Lake...
ATCAGAGATTGAAAAATCCACTTGGTACATGCTTATCGCAAATTATAAGCGAAGTGGAACCGCAAATATATGATTTGCTTAAAAAACTGATAAATGAATTCCATTGTAATGTTTGTATTCGCAGACAAATACCACCAATCCCACGGTTTATCGGGATTATCGAGAATATCTTCCACAGTGATAGTAGGATTTGCGGACAATCTTTTCCAAAAAAACCATGATTTGTCAGGATTAGCTTTAACAAATTTTATTCCAGAATCTAAATTTGGCGACACATCTTTGATTTTTTCCAATCTAAAAATTCTTAGAGGTCTACTAATGGTTTCTTTGAATACAAGATCACAATGATCTTTGCATTCAAGTGATAGCAATTCCCTTAATTTTTCTTCAGTGTTCATATCATAAACAGCATCCTTTTCAAAATTTAAAAAGCCCAAAAATTTAAAAACATATGAATTATTGATTAATACATAATCTCCTGGCCGTAAATCTTTTATTTTCTTTGTTTCCATAGTTATTCTTAATTTTTATATTAAGAATTTTAAGGTAAATACATTACTCCAACCAAAGCAAGAAAATATATTATTGTATGTAAAACTACACTTCCAACTGTTTGGCATCTAGAACCAGTTAATGAATACATTGTTGGGCTGGATAAAAAGAAGAATATCAAAGTTCCGTAAATCGCATGTTTAAGTTTCCCTAAAGTGTCTTTTCTTGGATCTCCCATTGTAAGAAAACTAACAAGAAAGAACACCAAAGTGTGGACAAATACTCCCAAACTTGTAGGGCAACTTCCGTTGGCTAATTTTAAGGGTAATATACTGTCTGTCAACTTGTATGTTTGAGGTAAATTTACTGCTAAAAATAAGACGGCAGATTGTGCGCTAATCATTGCTTTTTGCTGTAACGTCGCCATTTTTATTAGACATATTTAATTTTTCTTCAATATTATCCAATCTTGTTAAAATCTTTTCAAAATATTCAACCAAGGTTTCATCTCTTGGCCTTATTAAAACTAGATCTTCTTCATATAAATGACTAGCAATTCTTTCATTTGAATATCTGTATCGAAACGGGTCAATAGCTCTAACAAAAATATCATGTACTTGAAACTTCATATTTGATGGCTTGTGTTTAACCCAATCGCCAATCATATATTTTGGTTTAGGGTGACAAATATCAAAATCAGAATCATCCATAAAATTATATGTTTCATCGCGTCCACCGAATTCTTTCAATGTTATATCACATCCATTATTTTCAACAACTTCGGATGCACGACTATTCCACCACACAAAATCACCCACTTTCAGATCCGCTACATTCTTCTTCATCTTTATTAGTTATAGTAACCCAATAAGGTAGTTTTATATTAATATCGTCGAGTCCTACCAGAGATAGTGGCATTGTAGAAGCGGGAGGACATTTTCTTGTCCATCTATCTTTATTACAAACTCTTTCTAAAGCATTATACACTCCCATTTTCCCTCGTTTTCTTTTCTTTTTCCAGGCCCATTCAAAACAACAAGCCATTGAATTAGTGGGAAATCCAGATACGATAACAAAATGACGCCAAGGCCGTCCCCTTCTGGTATATCGAGCGCCACCAGATATTTCACCGTTATGTTGCCTTAATCGTCTATGTAAATCGTTTGTCTTTCCTATATAAGTATATCTTCCACAGTCTGAAATCAGTGCGTAACAATACCATATCATTTTATTAACAAAAACCTTTAATTAATTGCAAAATATCATAGTCGGTATAAGAAACTTTATCAGTTGTAATCCAAGGATATAGTTTTAGTATTTCCATCTTGAGATATTCGTTTTTAATTCTACCATTGAAAAATGTTTCTAAAACGATGAGAGGATATTTATATGGTTTTGTATAATACAATAATTTTGTTCTACGTTCACATATCTCGGGCATTTCTGGAAAATATCCATTATATTCTAGATTTTTAACATTATGACATTCCGAACAATAAATTTTAAAGTATTTCTTAAGTATATTCATATGTTTGACATATGGGACGCGAACACCTCTGTTATCTTCTTGACGACAATCAGCCCCATGAAGTCTTGCGAAAGATAACATTGCATAAACATCAGCTTTAACTATCATATTGCATAAATCACAATTTCCACAATCTGCCAAACAATATGTTATACCTTCAAAAAAATCTGGCATTTCTTCATATTGATGATATTTGCATTTCGCCATTTACTTTTTCATAATTAACATTATGAAAAATCATATTTCTTTCAATATTCCCTTTTCTTTAAACGCATCCTCCAACATCTTGCATCTAGTTGCTTCCGGAATACCACCTGGTAATAAAATCGCAATAGCAGCAATCTTATCTTTCTTTGTAAAGTCTTCTGGAACTTCAAACTTTTTAACTGTGATCAATTTTTTGTTTATTTCAGTGTCTGACATACCCTTTTTAACAATCTCTTGAACCTTTTGTATCTTTGGATCACTATATTTCTTTACATAAATATCTTTCAGCAATCCTAATTCCTTAAACATCTTCATATGCTCGGTCTTGCTAAAAGAAGGAGTACAAGCGCGACCTCTATTTTTTCCTCCTGTGACAACGATCTTAAAATTATTAGTTTTAGGATCGATAAAACCATAAAATCCATATTCGTTATCTTCGCCTATTTCTTGTATTTTCTTGCTTGCAGAATCATTAATCTTTTTGGCAATTTCTTTGTACTGGTTATCGTATTTATTCTTTTTGGACTTTAATTCTTTGTAATATTGCTCAATTCGTTTATCCCATTCTCTGTCTGTTATTGATATACGCTGGTCTTCGTCCATACCAACAGAAAGCAGATCTATAAGATCATCTCTGTTAACTGGTGGATAAAACTGTCCGAGATTCCTGGAGCCGTAATATATCCATCTATCGCCTTCTTTGTCGTACACTCTAATCTTTGTTGGATCTTCAATGGGAACGGCTGCAGCAGATCTTACATAAGCAATAGGCTCGGCCCATACAACATTGTAAATATAGCCATCAATTTCATATGTGGGTTTTAGTTTTGAAATAGCCATAAATGTATCATTTTCATTTCTACGCAACCATGCTTCTTCCCATAAAAAGTTTTGAGAGTATTTTGATAGTTTGGCAAAATTTGCTTCGATATTTTCACCAGAAATTATATCTGTTAGTATATCGTAATCATCATTAACAAAATCTCTAGACATTATACCATAGAGAGTTATGTCAGTTGGAAATGTTTGTGTTCTGATATAAAATGCAGAATTTGGATCTCCAGATACAGTCGGGTCAACAAAAAGCAAATCGCCCTTGATAAAAATGCTTCCCTTCTCTCCTGTAAAAGTTGTAACTTCTACTCGTTCTTTAGAAAGATCTTTTACAGCACGATAAACAATCATTGGATCGTTTTCGTCTAAAAAGTCTACAACGTTTGCTGTTCCAAAATTTTTAACTTTTTCAATCATCTCTAGCTTAAGTTTGTCAATATCGTCTTGTCTCCAGTATAACAAATCGGTCAATTCGTCTTCTTCCCTTTCATAACTCCAAATTGGTGAATCTTTATCAGGAGATAATGTGAATGCGCAAGTATAGTTCTCAGATTTGCTTGTAACGTTTCTTCCATAACTTACAGCACAAAACGGATCTGCTCGTTTTAACAACTCGTATTGTGGCTTGTTAAGTTTAATTTTATTTTGTGCTAATGTATAAATGTGCAAATCGATTGATTTTGCTTTATCTGTTGTCGCCGCAAATAAATAAGTAAAAGCATCTGTAGGTAGGCCTGCTTCTTTTACCCATTTAAGACTGCCCGGTCTATTGATTCGATTTGGAATTTGTGTTATGTCGGCTGGTGAAACTTGACTACCAATCACAAATGCTATAGTTGCCGTTGGAATAGTTAAACCAATACCAGATACAGGACTTCCTAAAACAACTCTAATACAACTACCATCGGCATTTTCTTTTCTTCCTACTTGATCTAGTAACGATTGTAACTGTTCTTTTGATTTAGTTTGATCTTGAGTAATTTTGGTGTATGTTGGTTTATCTTTAGAGCAGCCAAAGCGCGATGCTTTCCCATCCCAATATCTAAATTTCATAACAAGTTCCAAAAGAAGGCCGAAAAGATGAAGTTCATTGAGAGTGTCAAAGTGAACGTAAAAAACTCTGTCTGGCATTTCCCGAATTATTCTAATGGCTTCACTAAATACAATACTGTACTTTTCAAGATTTTTAACAACTTCTCTTTCAACGGCTTTGTCTTTAAATCTTATTTTTTTGTTTACTTCTTTTAAATTCTTTTTAAACCCGTCCGGTCCATAACTACCATCAGGAAACACAAAAATAGAAGTTGCAAGTGCCAATTTATCGAACGCTCCACCTTCCTTGGACACAACTTCAAATTTCTTTCCTTTATCATCGGTCAAAAATAAACCTAAAACATTACCCTTTTTGGCTTTATCTCTTTTTTGATAAACCTTTTTCTCCTTTAATGATTTCATGTATATCTTTCTTTGAAACTCTCCCATTTCCACATTAAAAGTTTTAAAGTCTTCAAAAGTGTTTGGTATGTTAGGATTTTCAACAAATTCTGGTTTTTCAATATCCGATGTTTGTTTAAGATATGTAACCATTCCCTTGTAAATATTCAACAATTCGTCTTCCTTGTCCTTCTTGAATTTAAGGCCATCATAATAATTCTTTAGAAATGTGTTATCAGTCATTTTTATTCTATCTTTTTTTGACAACAATAAATTCATTAAAGTTATAGCCTCTCCCGGGTGCTCTGTAAGAGGAGTTCCAGTGAGAATTAAAAAGACGGTATTTTCTGCCAAATCTCTGACTCGCTGTATGGCCTTGTATCGTGGTCCTTTGTTTTTAAGAACGTGGCCTTCGTCAAGGATAAAAATTCTGTTGCTAAACTCGCGTCTTATAAAGTCGTCTGTTTTCGGTCTGATAACAATTTTACCATTTTTAGTTTTACCGTTAACATAAGTAGAAAATTCGCCATATCTACGAAATCTGAAATTATCTCTAACTTCTCGTTTGATTCCTTTTTGGTCTACATAATTTGCATAAGTAAAATCTTTGGCAATATTAGGACACTTTCTAATAAATTGTTCTTTGAAATTTTGTTCTAAACTAGGACCGCTTGTTAACAATATGGTGGGTCGAAACTCGCCGCGCTGTATTTGTTTGTGCAATTGGTGAACAAGAATTGCCGAGCATGTTTTTCCGACACCGACGTCATAGTAAACAAGCATATTATTTAACGGAGTGTATGGAGAAAGTAAATAAGCTAAATTTCTTTGAAAACGAAAATACGTGTCATCAACTTTGACGTTTCTTGGGTCTAGAACGCTAAATTCTGTTTTATTATACAACTTTTGTTGCAACAAATCATCATCCACTTTTGGATAATTTGGAATAAAACTAGAAACATCCATTTATATTTCTTTTTTTAATTTGTACAATTTTATTATCATCATTAATAAAATGCGCGGAAACTTTGTATTGTATTTCCTAGAACTTGTCATCGTCATCACAAGCGGTGTTGTTTTATTCGACAACAAAAAAGTCGATCTTGAAAGAAGTCTTATAGTCATTGTCGTTGGATCTCTTCTTCATGGTATTGTTGCTCTTGGATTAGTTTGCTCTAATTACAGACAAAATTGGATCATGATGGGACTTTCTCTTGTCGTTACATTGATTTCCGGTATCGCTCTTGGAATTGTATATAGCGCAGAAGATGATGCTGATGCACCTCTTGCTCAAGGATGGAAATATGCTGTTCTTGCCGGTGCTTTACTTCTCCCTGCACTCAACTTGATACTTGTAGGTTCAGGAGACAATTTATCTTGCAGTGGAAAAAAGACTTGCTTGAAAGGAGATATGCAACAAGTTAAAAATGCTATAAGGGATTACAGAGCATATGACCAAGGCCAAACAAAGGTTTCAGCCCTTTCTAAATCAGTCAATGTCGAAAAAGAATTAACAATTTATCCAGAATTACAAGCATTGCAAGCGGAAGCAACCGATATTATCGGAGATGATGTAGGATTGGACTGCAAGAAATTTTCCGATTTAATCAAAAAGAAATTATTGGAAAACAAAAAGAAAGTAGCCAAGGATAAATTAACTGGCCTTCAAGATCAATTAGGAAAGGCTAGAACCGCTCCTCAACCATTATTAAATAACATGCAGCAACAAGCCGCTCAAAGAGCGATGTTAGCAAGACAGCAGCGTGCTTTGGCTGCACAACAGGCTCTTGGCGATGTTCAAATGGGAGAAATTAAAGCTTAAATATTTCATAATTATATTATGAAAAGAATCCAGAAGAAACAACAAAAAGAGATAAATATAAAATGGTTCAAGCTCTTAATAATGGTATAAGCGTCATTAGAATTTTGCAAGATGATGTATATTGTAATAAAAATAAATGGAAAAGAAAATTAAAAGACGTTATTAAAAAATATGATAAGCCAGAAGTAATTTTTATTGATAATTGAAATAGATATAAGCACCATAAATTATAATTCTTTTTATGATATATTAAAAAGAATTCATTATTTTATAAAGCAAAGCGAACATGGCTTGGAATTGCTCCAGGGATTGCCTGCGGGGCGCGTACAAATATCTTGTTGCAGCGGTTGATGTGCTGGTCGTCGACAAAGTGACGGCTGACACCCCAGCAATTTCCAGAATCTTTGATGGTGCGGGAGCACTCATCGCCTCCGGTATGAAAGCGTGGTCCACGAAAACGCTCAAAAAGACCACCATGAACACCACCATGGACATCGCTGATGTTGGGGCCCATCTTGTGCTCAAGTAAAACAGGTGAACCGGCAGAGTGAGCGGGCTCAACAAGATCCTCAGAAGCCTGGAGGCCACGGACATCGGCGTAAGGAGTACTGTGATTGGCGCCTCCTAACATTTTCTTGGCTTCATCGCCGGCGCGATCAGCGGCAGATTCAGTATCACTGACGAAAACGTCTAATGATTCAGGGATGGTTGGGGCGAATCCTTCGGTGGCGTAAACATAGACGCCGTATACGGCAGCGCCCCAAAGAAGGGCGGCAAGACCAAGAAGGGAGTATTTTAAGACATCTCTGGTCATTTTACCAAAACCTTTAAGTACATCATCAAGAAGGCGGTTTGCTCTATCCATATTGAAAAGAGCAGCAAGACCTAAAGCGACGATTGCTAACGAAACTATAAGTGTGAGCATCATTTTTATAAGTAATTGGAAAAAAATTCCTCTTGTTTTTCTTTAATATGAGTTTTTTTCTATTCTTATCTAAACAAAAATATAAATATAAAGAAACATGACTAAAACCCATAAGCAACGCGGATCCGCAAATCATAGAGTTTCTTATACAAAACGCGTGCATAATGAAAATCTGAGTTATAGTTATAAAGAAAGTCTTGTTCACAAGATATGTAATTTATCCAAATTCTTACCCGACACGTTTGATGTACAAATTCAAGGAGAAAATCTTACAATTCAAATGGAATATTTGCATCAAAAACTAAAAGGCCTCGATTTAGACAAAAAGGTTCAATGTTGGCTTGATATTCTTCAAGCAGTCGCTCTATTAAATAGTTTTGGTATTGCTCATCGAGACATTAAGAGTGATAACATAATGTATAGGGAAGGAGAGCAAGCAGTCCTCATTGATTTTGGACTATCAAAAGGTTTGATTGGTGACAGTCATACGCCAGATGTCATCAGTTATTATTATAGACCTCCCGAGTTAGACGAAGATTTGGATCTTCAAGAGTATGGATTTGAGATTGATTCTTGGAGTATGGCTATATGGGCTTTGGAATTGTTTTACAAAACAAACAAGCGTAAACGATTTGAATATATGAGGTTTCACGAAGACTGGTTATCTGACCATTATTTACATTACTTGGATAAAATACCAGAACAAATCAGAGATATTGTCGCTAGTTTTTTGTTGCCCGCCGATGAAAGAAAAACTGCCTTGGACTGGGTCGAGATAGAAAATCCTAAAAAATTATTTTATTATCCCGATGATTTTGATATTGATGTTCCTCATAGGGTTAAAGAATGGGAGTATGGTTATAAAAGTATAGCATGGGGTTTAAAAAATGAATATCCCAATATTGAAAATAAGGAACTTGTTGCAACTTCTTTATGGGTAACAAGTTTACTTTTTCTTCCTTATCAATACAATATAGATAGTTTAGCTGAAAGTTTTGAAGTTGATTCCACAAGAATCAACGAGTTGGGTTTAAATTGGTTTATTAAATGGAAAGTTAGTAAATAAATTTGATATTTATTTTTACTTTTTTACTTTTCCAATAAAAAGTAAAATGTTTGGTCGATATATTCACCCTCAACTTGTGGACGATTTGGCGCTTGGTTTGTGCGCCCGCTTTAATATTAAAGCGGAACCAAAAGATGTGGTTAAATATATCAATAATTTTGGTTACACTCCTGAAAAGGGTCAAGAACTAATTATGTCAGGGTTTCCTATTGGAAAGATTGAAAGCGATGATCAATTTTTGGCAATTCAAAAAACAGCGGCAGAAAAAGATCAGTATTTTAATGTTCAAACTGGTCGCTGGATGAATGCTGGAAACAGTAGAATGGTTTATGGCGATGGATGGTGTGCCAAGCGTAATTCTCCTGAACATCAAGCAATGTTAAAGGTTGAACAAGAAGATGACAGCGATGAATTGTCTATAGAAGTAGACGAAAAAGAAGGATGGCTTGTTGTGAAGGGGACAAGCTATATTTTCAGCAAAGAAAAAGAAAAAATTGTAGGACGTCTTAAATCTGGTAAAGCAGTTCCTCTAACACATAAAGCAATAAAATGTATAAAAAATGAAAACCTCCCTTATGAAAGGATTGAAGAAGATGAATTGTTAAAATATAAACTTTCATAAATTTTCTTATTAAGCAACAGAAAAATAAGAAATGAATGAAATAAAACAAAAAATCACTTGGGACGATTACAAAAGAGAACTTCAATTAATGTCTATAAAAACCAAAGAAGTAAAAAAGAGATTGGTTTCAGAAGCAAAAAAAGCAAATAAATGGGGTACAATAATCGGTTACCCTGCTAAAGTTTTGCTTACTTTAACTGCTACTGGTGGCGGTATTCAAATTTTTAATGATAATGAGAATGACGAGTGGATCACTATTTTAAGGACAATTATTGAAGTTATTGTGTTGATTCTTGTTAGCACCAAAGACAGTTTTAATTTCGAGAAAAAGAAAGAAAAGTATTTATTGGCTGCAAAATCGATAGATACTTTTCACGGACTTGTACGCTTCCAAACATTTCAAGTTAAAGGAATGGAAGGAGATCGATATGATATATTGAAAGATTTAAAAGAAATGTATGATGAAATTGTTCAAAATAATCAAGTTATCCAAATGATTGAAAATTTGTCTGGAGATATAACACCATATAAAATGGAATCTCAGACCGATGACGATTATTCAAGCACATCTAGTTTAGAAACAGCAAGAAATTCACCAAACAAAAGAACAAATTCCATCGTCCCCCGTTCATTATCTCAGAAAACAACTGAGCGCAACAGAATGTATTATCTTCATAAAATGATAGATGGTATTGAATGATAATTGAAATTTATTTATTATCGTTTGTATTTATAAAAGAGATGTTATTACTAAACTCTTCTTGGTTAAAACCAGGCAAAAGGATAACCATCCTTAAAGATAACAAACTTAATTACAACGGACGAGTATATCCTTACACTTTAACCGGTGACAGAATCCAATTTTTAGAATGGGATGGTGGTAAAGAAGTAGTTGAAAAAGGCAAGTTATGCGGATGGGAAGAAGAACTGCCTCTTTTTAACCCATATTATATGTCAGAGTGGCAAAGATTTCTCCACATGTTTTTTAAACATCAATATCAAGGAGACGATAATATTGAAAAGGGAGAATTAGATAGTTTAGAATGGAAAGAGTGGAAGGAACATTATCTTAATGAAAATGATTGTGATCTAAAAAGTCCTAGAGATAGAACAACTCTAAGATTGAGTCGATCTCCAACAGCAAGCCCAATTTCGACACCGTCTTCAAGTCCCAGAGGATCTATAGTAATTAAAAATTCTCCTTTAAGATTTTGTAGCGAAGGTTCCAATAAAAAAGGTGATTGGACGAGGAGCAGCCCCGATCTAACCACACATTTTTGATAAAGTTAAAAAAGTAACAATTTTTTTGTTGTGTTTACATAAAAAGAAATGCCGTCTTTACTTTTAACATTCTTTGCCGGACTTGTTGGTTTAGCTAGTTTTGTATTTGGCTTCTTGTATGGACAAGACATGCCTAAAAACTCTCACTTAAAATGGCACGAAGTGTTGCAGCAAGACCTTCAGGTCAGAGCTCTTTTCTGGGCGGTTGGTCTCGGCCTTCTTGCTTGGGCTGGTTACTTTCAGTTTAGCCACTTTGCTTAAAAATTTCATTTTATTAATACAAAAATGAAACTACAATAATCCTGGATGAAACGAGGGATGAGCCAGCATATGTTGTTCGGCTGTTGCTCCAGTTTCGTCATCCATTAAATCCAAAAATTCCATGTGGATTGTAAATTATAATGATTTCTAATCAATTCTTTGTACTATTCTTTAATTTTGCCATCATCGCCAATAAAATCAGAAATATCAACAAATTGAGAAGGTAAGTGACTATCGCCCTGAAGATTTGTATATGCAAGAAGGTAAAACAAATCTTGCTCCAAAACCTTGTCAAATGGAAAACCTATCATACTTACTGGACAATTGTTGTTTAATAAAAATTATAAACTCCTTGAAACCGTTATTGTAACAGATTCTGCAAA